>Ga0137372_10003480_pt1 | contig 15347 bp, 11 predicted proteins | sample SagtaG_6_FD_104911 | JGI IMG/M metagenome (GOLD analysis project Ga0137372, IMG submission 104911) | Vadose zone soil microbial communities from Sagehorn Ranch, Mendocino, California, USA - Sage1_R_60_16 metaG | ecosystem: Environmental > Terrestrial > Soil > Vadose zone | place: USA...
ACAGGCTGCACGGTCGTCCTCCTTGCACGGTGACTTCCGTGCAGCCTGCTCCCGGTCATCGGCGCTGCGGGCGGAAAGATCCGAAACCAGTACCGACAACCCCAGCAGGTCCGGGACCGCTCCCAGCGTCGCCGGCCCGCCGCCAGCGCCTGTGCCGCCCGGTGGGCGTTCCAGGTCGGTCCAGGCCGCCGGGATCAGCCGCTTGGACCCGTCCGGCAGCACCACCAGCAGCTCCACCTCGCCGTGCCGGCGCATGCGGCCCAGCACCGGCAGCGGCTGGCCCTCGAACGGGTGCCGCGGCCGGGTCAGCCGTACCGTGCTCACCACCGCCCACCCCCGGCAGCCACGCGCGGGTCCCGGTGGCCAGCAGCGTGCAGCACAGCACGGGCGACGCCGGCGATGTTGCGCTCGTCCAGGCCCGACAGCGCGGACCCCAGATCCACCGGCACCCCGCCGGCGATGCTCGCCGCCAGCCGCAAGATCCTGCCCTCACCGCCCGAGCACGGCAACCTGCCCGCCTCCAGCGCGGCCACCGCCGCCTCCCAGTCGACGGCCGCCATTACCGCGTCATCAGTGATTCCCCGGCCGAATTCCACGGCTATTTCCAGGAAATCCTCGCGGCAAAGCCACGAGCCGTGGCCGATCAGCAGCTCAACAGCTGCCTCCGTGCTGAAAAGGCCTTTCGCCCACGCCCGCAGCGCCGCGGCGAGGTCATCGAAGCACGTAGTAAGGCGGGGTTTCCTTCGGCAGTTTCAGCCACGAAATCCTGCTCGGAATACTGGCGGAGAAAATCCACGATCAGCGGTTCCTCCGGATGATCCGGTACATGCTGAAAGCCGGGTACCTGGAGGACTGGCAATACCATGACACGCTGAGCGGCACCCCGCAAGGCGGCGTGGTATCCCCGATCTTGAGTAACGTCTACCTGCATAAGCTTGATGAATTCGTAGAGAGGGAACTCATCCCGCAATATACGCGGGGAGCCGACCGGAGGAAGAACCCCGATTACACGGCCGAGAAGATCCGGCTGAAGAAAGCGCGGCGCCACGGGCAACGGGCGGAAGCCCGGAACCTGAAACGGCAGATGCGCAAGCTCCCCTCGCGCGACTTGATGGACCCCGGGTACCGGCGGCTTTCTTATTGCCGGTACGCAGATGATCACATACTGGGGTTTACCGGGCCGAAGGCCGAAGCAGAGGAGATCAAGGCCAGACTGGCGGAGTTCCTCCGGGAGACCCCCGGGCTGGAACTGAACGACCGCAAGACCCTGATCACCCACGCCCGCACCCAGCGGGCGAGGTTCCCCGGCTATGACATCATCGTCCAGCACTCCGACACGAAGATCACCCGGGGCCAGAGAACGGTCAACGGAAAGGTCGCGCTGCGGGTGCCGCCGGACGTGATCAGGGCCAAGTGCGCCCCCTGCCGGCAGCAGGGTAAACCCTGGCACCGGCCCCAGCTCCAGAACCTGCCCGATTACGACATCGTGCGGATCTACGGAGCGGAGTACAGGGGCGTCGTGAACTACTACCGGATGGCCCAGGACGTCTCGCGGCTCAACGCGCTGTGCTGGAACGCCGAGACGTCCATGCTGAAGACCCTGGCCGCCAAGCACGGCTCGACCGTCTCCAAGATGGCCGCGCGCCACAAGGCAGTGATCCCCGCCCCCTCCGGGCCGCGGACCTGCTTCGAGGCCAGGATCAGACGCGAGGGCAAGAAGGACCTGGTAGCACGATTCGGCGGGATACCCCTCAGACGCGACTGGCGCGCGGTCGTCCGCGACCCCGCACCGGTCCGGCTCCCCCCGCCCCGCAAGGAGCTGGTTCACCGGCTCCTGAACCGGCGGTGCGAGCTGTGCGAACGCGGCGGGACGGTGGCCGTCCACCAAGTCGCCGCGCTCAAGCAGCTCGGGAAACCCGGACCGCACCAGCCCCCGTGGGCGGCACTCATGGCGAAGAAGCACCGCAAGACGCTCATAGTCTGCGGGCCATGCCATGACTACATCCACGAAAACCCTGTCGCGAACGCGGCATGAATCGCTGGAAAGCTCAGTGCCTGGAAAGCGGGCACGCTGAGTTTGGAGGGAGGCTGCCCAGAAAAGGCCCGAACTACCGGGACCTCGCTGGGCGGCCCACCCTACTCGGCGTGCGGGCACCTGCTCGCCGGTCTGGCCTTGAGTATCCGGCACTGGACGTGCCCGGGTTGCCGCGCCCGGCATGACCGGGACATCAACGCGGCCAAGAACATCCTGGCGGCAGGTCTTGCCGTAGCCCGGGGTTCCCCGGGCGATGCCTGCGGAGCTGATGTCAGACATTCCGGGTCCTCCCGGGTGCAGTCGGCGCCGAAACAGGAACCCCGGCCCGCGAGGGCTGGAATCCCCGTTCTTCAGGGCGGGGAGTAGTCAAGGTGGTTTTCTCCTTCAGTCAGGTGATCTCGCCGGGAATGCCGGGTGGATATGCGGGCCGGGGAAGTGGCGCCGGGCAGCGGCACGACCGGTCGGCAAGGTCATGTGGAGGTGCCGCCGGGTTTCCTTTTGCCCCGCGAGGGCGTGCGTGAGCGCTACGGGGTCGGCCATGGCCTGCCGTCATCGCTAAATGCCGCAGCCTGGTTATCCGCCGGTCGTCCGGCACTGCTCACGGCGGATGCGAGAGCGGGCCCTGCGGCCACGCAGCGGTTGCCACGCCATGGGCGGCGCCCATGACGTGGTCCGTGATGCGGGTTCCCCGTCCTGTGTTACTTACAGGATCGGGCTTGTACCTGAGCTATAGCTCAGGAGATGCTCATCGTTCTCTGTTAGTCATCCGATTACTAGCTGGACGTTAGCTGACCATCAGCTGACAAGCGGATGGCAAGCTCGCGGAAGGTCAATCCCCACGGCTCGGCTACCTTCGGCCGCGAACAACGTCATCAAGGGGGCCGGCCGCAGAGGTGAGGCGGGACCTGACGCAAGGTTCAGTCGGCTGCGTGCACGGCCGACGCGGTGAGGACGTCGGCTGCCAGGGCCGGGAGTACCGGCCCGGCGACCGCCGGGACGGCGAAGGCGCCGGTAACGGCGGCGCCGATGACCGGGCTGACGCATACGACGACCGTGGCCGGCTCTGATGTCCGGATGGTTGCCGAGCGGATCACCTCCGATGTGGCGGCGGCCCCGGGCGAGTACCTCGTCGTCCACTGGGAGGGCGGAGGTGTCCTGCTGGCGCTCGGCCGGCCCTCCTGGCGCAGGACCGGGATGGTCAGCCTCACTCCGCCCGGAGCACGCTGGCAATGGAGGTGCGGGCCGCCCGCCAGCCAGGCACGATGGCGGTCAGGATGACCAGGGCCAGCGTGGATGTGGCGACGGCAGCTACCGTCACCGTCGAGATGGCTGGCTGGGGCACGACATAAAGCTCGCTGGCGAACCTGGCCCACAAGAACCGGCCGGTCGCGATTCCGAGCGGGACGCCGGCCAGGGTCCCGATCGCGACGGGTATCGATGCCTGCCAGATCACCACGGCGACTACCTGCCTGCGAACCAATCCCAGCGTTTTCAGCAGCGCAAGATCGCGCGTCCGGCGCCGGACCGAAACCGCGAGGGTCAGGGCGAGCGCCACGACGGCCCCGGCCGCGAGCATCCCGGCGAGGACGAGCGGCGCGGCGCCCATCGTCCGGTAGTTGACGATCTCGGCTGGCCGCTGGACAGGCAGCACCTGGATGCCCTGCACCGACCGGATCCCGGATAGCTGGCCGCCGATCCGCTCAAGCCGCCGGATGGCAGCGGCGTGATCCGCCTGGGGGCGGAATCGGACCAGGATCGTGTTCGGTCCTTGCAGTGCGCGATTGCTGATGCCGCTTGCCCGCGCATTCTCCGGCAGTGCGCTGGCGGGCAGCACCGCGCCCTCGCCGAGTGAGGGGTGGATACCGTGGCCGACTCCTATGGCGGGCATCGTCGCCGTCCCCGCGACACGCATGATCAGCGTCGTCTTTCCGTTAAAAACGCGGACTGTGCCGCCGACACGCCCGCCGACCAGGGCCAGCGTTTCCGGGCCAAGCACTATCTGGGCCGGCCCGGCCAGCGCGTGACCGGCCAGGATCGGCGGGCTGACCCGGGTACTGGTCATGGCGATGACCGGCACGTTATGCCTGTTGATCTCGACCGAGCCGAAGTAGGCACCAGACCATGCGGCGATGTCGGGGTCATGGCCCAACATCAGGCCAGCCTGCGGCAGCGGGATGTTGCCGTAACCGCTGCCAGCGAGGATTTCCCTGTCCCAGGTCCACCCGTACAGCGCGGGATGGGAGACAAGATTGCTGAGACTGGCTCCGAATACCAGTGACCCGACCAGAACGACCAGCGCCACCACCGTGCCGCAGATGCTGGGCCGCGCGGGCCGCGAGTTGCCGCCCGGCCCTGGCCCGAACGCCAGACAGATCCCCGCGGCTGCCGTGGCCGGAACGATGAGCGGTGCCGTCATCGCCGCCGCGGTCGGCCGGCGGGAAGCCGCGCCGCGCCGCACCGAGCGTGCTGAGACTTCGGCATAGGCCAGCACGGCCGTCGCGCCGGACAGGGCGAGCAGGAAGAACGCCGCGCCCGCGCCGAGAACGGTCCAGTCAAGCGACACGCCGGGATCGGGTTCGAGCCGGTGCAACTGCCCCAGCGGAGCCAGCGGCGAAGCAGCTACCGCCACCGCGATTGCCAGCGTGGCTCCGACGGCGATCGCGCACATGATGCCGGTGGAAGCGTCGAGGATGAGGGCGGACGGGCTGGCACCCACCGCCCGCAGAACGCCGCGCTCATCACGGCTGCCGAGAATCGTGCGGCGGATCGCCTGCCAGGCCAGCACGAGCGCAGTGAGCGCCGCGATCAGGCCGAACGTGCCGGCGGCGACGGACTCGGGCCGGACCGCCCGCTCTCCCTGGCCTTCGACGACCGATGTGACCCGGAACACTCCCGGGATTCCCGGGGGAAGCAGCTTGCTGAACTCGCGCTGCACCGGTGCCACATCGCGGTCGCCACGGGCCAGCCGCAGGCCGGTCCAGAGGTAGGCGGCACAGCAGCGGAGTTCCTGCCTGGTGAGCGCCGGGGTTGCCAGTACCCGGTAGATCCGGTCGATGTCATCCTGGACAACCTCGTCGGTGAAAACGCCGATGCCGGTGATCGTCAGCCGGACACGGTGCACCGGCTGCCTGGTCATGAAGTTGAAGCCCGGGTCGCTTGCCTGCTGCGGCGAGTAGAGGTTGACGGTGAGCGACTGGCCGATGCGGAGGCCGAAGCCACGTGCTGTCTGCTCGCTGATGACTATCTCGCCGGGCCGCCTGGGGTTGGCACGCCGGCCACTGGTGATGATGACGCGGTCCTGGTCGAAGTAGAGGCCATCGAGTGAGCCGACGAGTTCCACCTGCTGGTTAAAGGGCGTCCGCGGATCGGCGAAGCCAGACCGCAGGGCGCGCATGCCGTAGAGGGCTACGTACGATTCGGCCGACCTCACTCCCGGCAGACGCGAGATCTGGCCGGCCACACGGGCACTGTACGGGCCGGGATCCACGTCGAGGTCGGACGCGTTACTCGCGGCGAGGATCCGCGGGAAGGCTGACTGCGTCCGGCGGGCTGCGGCCACACTGGCCATGGCCACCCCGCCAAGGAGTCCCACGATCACTGCGATCGCCAGATACCGGGCCCAGTCCCGGCGCGACCCGGCGCGCAGCCGGTACCAGGCAGGCCGCCACGCCGACGGAGTCACCTGCTTGCCCCCATCCCCGTCGGCCGCATCAAGGACCATCGCATCACGGGCCGGAACCGGCTGCCGCGCACCCTGCGCACAGCCGCGCCCCGTGCGATGGCCCGCAGCGGCCAGCCCTGGTGCGCCCACTGCCGCGCCGCGGCTATGCCCCTGCGCAAGCCGCAGACCCTTTGCATCACCAGGCCGTTATTTCACGGATCCGCAGCACCTGCCAGCATGCTGCCACCAAGCTGCACGGTGATGCCAGCCGCACAGCCGGCGACTACGATCCGGACCAGCCCGCCGCATTTTCGCTGGAATGCTCGACGCGGCCTCCCCCCGGCACCGGGCGCAGCCAGGCGCAGGAGCAGGGCCGTGCACGGCCCGGCACTGCCGTTCGGGGCGTTGCTCCAGGCAGTGCGCAAGGCGGTCCGTGCAGCACCGAATGCGGCATTCTGGGCACCGGCCAGCGAAAGTCCACGGACCTTGTGGCGGCCAGTGGCGTACCGGCGGCGGGCGGGACGGCGTCGGGGTCGCGGGCGGGGGTTAGCGGCCGAGCAGCCGCATGTCTGCTTCTTCGTGGTGGTTGCCGGCGGCCGGGGTGAGGTTGTCGAGCTTGCCGATCTGCTCTGCGGTCAGCTCGATGCTGTCGGCGGCGGTGTTCTCCTCCACCCGGGGGACCCGTTTGGTGCCGGGGATCGGGGCGATGTCGTCGCCCTTGGCCAGCAGCCAGGCCAGGGCCACCTGTGCCGGCGTGGCGCCGGACTCGGCGGCGATCGCTTCGACCTCGTCGGCGATCCGCAGGTTGTGCTGGAAGTTCTCGCCGGTGAAGCGCGGGTTGGTCTTGCGCCAGTCGCCGTCGTCGAACTGCCCGGTGGAGCGGATCGCCCCGGTGAGGAAGCCGTGGCCTAGCGGGGAGAAGGGCACGAAGCCGATGCCGAGTTCCCGCGTCAGCGGCAGCACCTCTGCCTCTGGGTCCCGGGTCCACAGGGAGTACTCCGACTGCAGCGCGGCGACCGGGTGGACGGCGTGGGCGCGGCGGATCGTCGCGGGCCCGGCCGCGGACAGGCCGACGTATCGGACCTTGCCCTCGGCCACCAGCTCGGCCAGCGCGCCGATAGTGTCCTCGATCGGCGTGCTGGGGTCGACGCGGTGCTGGTAGTACAGGTCGATGTGGTCGGTGCCCAGCCGCTTGAGGGAGCCCTCGGCCGCGGTGCGGATGTTCGCCGGGCTGCTGTCGAGGATGCGTGCGCCGCCGCCCGCGTGTGAGAAGCGGCCGAACTTGGTGGCCAGCACGACCTCGTCGCGGTGGCCCTTGATGGCGCGGCCGAGGAGTTCCTCGCTGGTGAACGGCCCGTAAGTCTCGGCGGTGTCGAGGAAGGTGACGCCCAGCTCCAGCGCCCGGTGGATAGTGCGGATGGACTCGGCGTCATCGGTGCCCGCGCCGGTGTAGGCGGCGGACATCCCCATGGCGCCCAGGCCGATGCGAGAGACATCCAGATCCCCCAGCTTGATGTGCTTCATGGTGATTGCTCCGTGTCGTTTCTCAGGTGCCGGCGGACATCCCGGATACCCGGGCCGGCGCCCGCACGCCGTCAGTCAGCACGGCCTCGTGGACATGAGGGCGGCCCTTGCGCCGGCTGCTGGGACAGGTCCCGCAGCCGTTGCGCGTGGCCGGGATCGGGGGCGAAGGTTGAGTAGCAGCCGTCGGGAGGGTGGCTGCCCTGGGTCCAGGGCACTCCGATCATCTGGTGTTGGACCAGGGGGCGGCCGTCACTCCTCCGGGTCTGCCGTGTGCGGTGCCCGCCGTTCGGTCTCATCAGGCGTGCGGGCGGGCGGTGGCGAGCTTGCGGTCGGCGAGGGTGGCGGCGAGCAGCGCGGTGGCGGCGGCGGTGAGGATGACCGCGAGGCGGTGCAGGCCGGCGTCGGTCGCCGCGGGGCCGAAGCTGAGGCTGATCAGGCTGGCAGAGGCGATCGCGCCCAGGTACATGAAGGTGCGGAGCATCCCGGCCGCCGTGCCGGTCGAGTCCGCGGGGGCTTGGGCGTACATGGCGGTCTGGTTGGTGACGACGTTCAGGCCGTTCTGGGCGCCGAAGACGACGCTGATCGCCAGCAGCAGCCACAGCGGCGAGCGCCCGGTGAGCAGCAGCAGGCCGGCCGAGCCGGCGGCGAGCGCGGCGGCCCCCGCGACCAGCAGCGGCCAGATGCGGCTGTGCCGGGCGGCGAGCGCGGAGACGACGGCGGCGACCGCGAACGAGGGGGCCATCAGGAGCCCGGCGCCTGCGGCGGACAGCCCGGCGCTCTGCTCCAGCCACGGGGTCCAGCCGTAGATGAAGCCGTAGGTGATTAGCATGGTGATCCCGAACCGGACGTAGGTGGTGGTGAGCGCGCGGTTGCGGGCCAGCATCCGCACGTCGAGGAACGGCGTGCGCGCGCGCAGCTCGCGGGCGGCCAGCGCGGTCAGCAGGGCGACGGTGACGCCGAGCAGCCACCAGCGCGGGCTGGCCAGTGACATCAGGAACAGCAGCAGGCCGGTCAGCGCCGCGGCGAACAGGACCAGGCCGGGCGGGTCGAGCTGGTGCCATGCGCGCGCGACCCGGACTTGCTGGTCGTCTGCGGGAAGCCAGGCCAGGACGGCCCCGATGCCGGCGACCGCGAGCGGCACGTTGACCAGGAACGTCAGCCGCCAGCCCCCGGCGGCGATGAGCAGGCCGCCGAGCGGCGGGCCGACGGCCATGGTGGCCTGCCCGGCGATGGCCAGCGCGCCCAGCACGCCGCCGGGGGCTTCCCGGTTCAGCCGCCGGGCCTGGTGCCGGACCATCGCCATCGCGGCCGGGTAGGCGGCCGACGTGCCGAGCCCGATCACGATGCGCGCCGCGATCAGGCTGCTCAGCGACCAGCCCAGGTACCCGAGCAGGCCGCCGGCCGCGACGGCGGCGGTGCCTGCCAGGTACACGCGGCGCGGGCCGGCCAGGTCAGCCAGCCGCCCCATCGTCGGCTGGCCGATCGCCGTCGCCAGGTACAGCGCGGAAACCAGCCAGGTTGTGGCGGACGCGCCGACGCCGAACGCGTGCCCGACCTGCACCAGAGCGACCGCGATGATCGACGAGTTGACCGGGTTCAGCACCGAGCCGAACGAGGTGGCAGCGACGAACCTCCGGCCGAAGCCGATGTCTTCCGGCCGCGGCCCGCTCCGCCGGCGCGCCGGCCCGGGCCGCAACCGCGCCGGCTCTCGGCGGACCCGGGCATCCGGGTGGTCCTGGAGTGCGGCGTCATGCGGCATCGTGTGCCTCCTTCCGCTGTACTGCTGGGGCCGGCGGCTCGCACATCAACGGTGCCGTGATCGCCGGTGCACAGGAAGACCGCCGTGTTCCTGGCAGTGACAGGGCTACGCTGGCCGCGGCGCCGGATGACACACTGGGAACATGGCGAGCGAGCTTGGCGAGTTCCTGCGGGTACGCCGGGCGCGTGTGCGACCCGGCGATGCCGGCCTGCCATCCGGAACCGGGACACGGCGGACACCCGGGCTGCGCCGCGAGGAGATCGCCGCGCTCGCGGGGCTGTCCATCGACTACTACATCCGGCTCGAGCAGGGCAAGGAGACCAACCCCAGCGGTCCCATCCTGGACGGGCTCGCCCGCGCCCTGCGGCTGAACGAGGAAGAGAACGCCCACCTGTACGCGCTCGCCAACCACGCGGCGGGACGCACGGCGCAGCGTTCGCCGCCGGCCAGCCGCGTCGTCCGGCCGGGCGTCCGCCAGCTCCTGGAGTCGGTGCGGCCCTGCCCGGCGTACGTGCTCACCCGCACCAGCGACCTGCTAGCCGCCAACCCCGAGGCCCTCATCCTGTTCGCTGGCCTGGCGGACTGGCCGCCGGAGCGGCGGAACACGATCCGGTACACGTTCTTCCACCCGGCGGCCAGGGAGCTGTTCGCCGACTGGGATCATTCCGCCGAGACGACCGCCGCCCACCTCCGCTCGCTTGCCACCGACGCACCCGGCGACCCAGACGTCTCCGCGCTGATCGCGGAACTGCTCCACGGCAGCCCCGAGTTCGCCCGCCTCTGGCAGCGGCACGACGTACGGCACCGGCGCGGGGAGGGCAAGCCGTTCCACCATCCGCAGGTCGGCGAGTTCACCCTGACCTACGAGGTGCTCTACCTGGCCGACGGCCAGCGGATGACCGTCTACCAGGCCGAACCCGGCAGCCGCGACCACGACGCCCTGACCCTGATGTCCATGATCGCCAGCGGCGACGAGCAAGAGAACGCCACCCGGTAGCCGACCGGCCGTCCCATCAGGTTCCGGGCATCAGAGGCATCGCGTCCTCCCGTTCCCGATAGCCTCGTCGACCCTGGCGACCAGTTCCAAGGCCGTGACCCGGTACCCGTGAAGCCCGGCATCGCGGCAAGGGGCGGACTTCCCCGGGAGTTTTCCGCCACTGGATCCTGGCACCGGAATACTCACCTCAGCGGCTTCCGTCTCCGACAGCGGCACTCCGCTGGGGCCACGTACGGGTGACGGCTGGGCCGACATACAGCGAGCAAGTAACCGCCGTTCTGGCGCAGGTCGCCGCCGGTCGGCGTGGCTGACCGCGGCGCGCAGATCCGGATGATATGCGCGTGCCGCTGGGTAGATGTGAAGGCCGAAGCGCACCGGCGGCACTCCCGACCTCGTCGATCCGGCACAGCAGGCGGCCGGCCTGAGCTTGACGCCTACGTTTGCTAGTCCGGCGCATCTCAGGTCACGGACGGCCAGACCCGGCACGAACGCTGATGTGCACGCTTGGAAAGCGTGTAAGGGGTGCGCGCCACGCCCAGTCTCATTAGGCGCACTCCTGCCGCTCTGCCAGGGGTGATCGTCGTCGGGCTTCCCGGGCATCTCAGAGTGGCGGCCGATCTTGGCAACATCCTGGCGGGCTAGGGGTAGCCCCGATGCCGAAAGGCCCGCCGCGTGGGACGATCTGCTGGTGAAGAAGCTGACGGTGCTGATCGTGGACGACCATCCTGGCTTCCGGTCTTCGGCCAGGGCGTTGCTGGAGGCTGAAGGATTCGATGTGGTCGGCGAGGCTGACAACGGGGTGTCGGCGCTTGCCGCCATCGGCCGGCTTCATCCAGGCGTCGTCCTCCTGGACATCCAGTTGCCAGACATCGATGGTTTTGAGGTTGCTGAGCGATTGGCCCGTGCCGGCGATCCGCCAGCCGTGGTGCTCGTATCGACCCGGGGCGTCTCCTCCTACCGGCGGCGGCTGGCTCGCAGCCCCGTCCGCGGGTTCATCTCGAAGAGCGAGTTGTCGGGGAATGCGCTCTCTGCGCTCGTCTCGTGACGGCATGACCAGCTCTGCTCCGGGTCTGCGGAAGGCCGCATGGCTGGCCGGGTTGGTACTGGGCCTCGGGGCGGAATGGCTGGCCCGTCCGGGGCAGAGCCTGCCCGCGGCTGGTGCCGACCTCGCCGTCGGGTGGACGCTGATCGCGTGCGGGCTCTTCGGCTGGTCCCGCCGCCCTCCAAGCCGCGTTGGTCCCCTCATCGCGCTCACGGGATTCGCCTGGTTCCTCGGCACGCTGGCCGGCTCGCGGATCGGGGCTGTTGCTGCGCTGGGTGCGGCGCTGCTTTTCATCCACCGTGGCCCGCTGTGTCACGCGATCATCTGCTATCCGGGCGGGCGGCCGCTGGGCCGGTTGAGCGTGATCGTGGTGGTTTTGGCGTACGTGTGCGCCGCAGCCGTCCCCCTCGCCCGGAACGACGTGGTGACGATCGTCGTCACGTTCCTGGTCCTGGCCGCGACGATCTGGGGGTATGCGCTGGCGGCAGGCCCAGACCGCCGCGCCCGGGTGACGGCGATCGCCGCGGCAGCCGCCTTGGCCGTTCCGCTGGCGGGCGGGAGCGTGGCGCGCCTGACGGGAGCGGGACCCAGCGCAGAGCAAGCTGTGCTGTGGGGATATGAGGCGGTGCTGGTCCTCATCGCGGCTGGCTTCTTGGCGGACAGCCTCCGCAGCCGGTGGGTCCAGGCGGCGGTCACGAGGCTGGTTGTCGACCTCGGTGAGGGCACCGAGGCCGGCATGCTGCAGGCCCGGCTGGCGCATGCCCTGGGCGACCGGTCGCTGACGATCGCGTACTGGCTGGCGGGGACCAGCGGGTATGTCGACGAGCGGGGGAACCCGGTGCTGCTCCTTGCGTGCCCAGCGCTGGCGGGCAGCTGGGTCGGCGGGCACCGGGCCGAGCGCCGTGATGGCCCAGGCAGGCCCCGTCTGGGTGGCGTGCTGGCCGAGGCGCCGGGTGCGGTCGTCCATCAGGGCCGCGATTTCGGTCAGGTAGGCCTGCCGGGCGGGGGCGGGCAGCTGGGGGACGCGGCTGGTCCAGGGGCCTTGCGGCTGGGGGAGCAGGGGATCGACGCGGTGGCGTATGCGGGCTCGTAGAACATGATGTCGCCTTGGTCCTCGGCGCTGCAGGTTCCGCACCATATTGTCACATAACCAACGCCCGGCCGCGCTCGGCTGCTCCCCTGGCCAAACCGCAGATGCAAGGTGTCGATAGCTTTATTCTGTCACGTCGTCACTAACCAGTGACTCGAATAGCTTTAGGAATGGGCCTGCCACGCCGCAAGCCGTGAAAAAGCTAACTATCTCAGGCCTACGGAGTGGGTAGTCAACTAGACCTTGCCGAGTTTTCTCTAGAGTACTGACATCGACGATAGAGTCAAACCGATGCTTCGCCTGCATTAGGCCTCTGGTTCGGCTAAAGTCGATACGCACTAGTAGTGTGTCACCCAAAACCGCACTAGTTAGATCTGCCCCAATCAACCTCAACAAAGCATAGGGTTAGCGCCAACCATGATTGCGTTACGAAGGGTTTGCCTTGTTAAGCGCTGCGCGCCGTAGCGATGCTTCTGTAAGGTCTGCGCCGTCGAACGAAGCGCCGTGCCGGTTAACGTCATTGAAGTTGCTTTCAACGAGCGATGTGTTACTCAGGTTAATCGATTTGAGATGGCAATCGAAAAAATCATCGCCCGACTTACCGAGCACGTCGCAAACCTGCAAACCGTCGAGATTAGGTTTAGAGGTCGGATTCTCATCCCGCCACTCATTCCAGACTTTGCGCCTCTAGAGAAGATATCCAGATGCATCATGTTCGCCATTAAACCAACTCCCAAAGCGATGAAAACCAAGTTCCTGGTGCCTCGCTCCCTAGCACAGTCTACACTGGATTGAGCTTATACTAGTCCCAGCTGCCCGAGCGTGCCGCTGGGATCGTCGGGTCAAGATGGAGCGATACCTTGCAGATAGCCAAACCCCAAGTCCAGGCACTCACCCGATCGAAGACCATGCACGCGGCCGATGGTCCGGTCGTTTTGCTGATCCTCGATGGAGTGGGAGAAGGACGCGGAGACGAATTTGACGCCTTCGCGGCGGCGCACACCCCCACCCTGGACCGTTTGCATGGATCAGGACTATTCCGAACTCTCCGTGCACATGGCACCGCTGTGGGATTGCCATCTGATAATGATATGGGTAACTCCGAGGTCGGTCACAATACACTCGGTGCAGGGCGAATATTCGACCAGGGGCCAAAACGTATAGATAACGCCATCAAGTCCGGAGCTATCTGGGCGGGAAGCTGGCAGAATATCGTTCACCAAACCCACGACCGAAAGTCGTCTTTGCATCTGATCGGGCTGCTGTCCGACGGAAATGTTCACTCTCATATGTCGCACCTGTACGCGCTCCTCGATCGAGCCGCTCAGGACGGGATTGAAGAAGTAAATGTTCACGTGCTACTTGATGGCCGCGATGTTCCAGACCGGACCGCAGATCAATACGTGGCACAGCTTCTAGAGCATCTCGAAGCTATCGAAAAGAAATATGGGTATCGGTACAAGATTGCATCTGGTGGGGGTCGGATGGTCACGACTATGGACCGTTACGGCGCTGACTGGTCTATAGTCGAAAGGGGTTGGCAAGCTCATGTTCTTGGCGTTGCTAGAGCGTTCGATTCCGCGCTAGATGCCATTCAGGAGTTTCGCAAGGAAGTTCCAAACATCAGTGATCAGCTCCTCCCGTCATTCACAATATGTGATTCTGAGGGTCACCCAGTTGGCCCGATAAATGATGGTGATGCAGTCGTGATATTCAACTTTCGCGGCGACAGGGTCATAGAGCTGTCGCAAGCCTTTACGGCTGATGATTCATTCAAGCATTTCGATCGAGTTCGAGTCCCGAAGGTCTTCTTCGCGGGCATGACGCTTTACGACAGTGATCTTGGGATTCCAGACAAGTATCTGGTTGAGTTTGAGCAGCTTCCCGAGACTCTAAGCGAGTATCTGGCGAGCACCAAGGTCCGTGAATTTGCATGTGCGGAAACCCAAAAGTTCGGGCATGTGACTTATTTCTGGAACGGTAACCGATCCGGCAAGTTCGACGAGACAACTGAGACTTACCTCGAAATACCTTCAGACAAGGTGCCGTTCGATCAACGGCCATGGATGAAGTCCGCGGAAACTGCAGATGAAGTGATTCGTTCGATAAAATCACGTTCATATGACTTCATCCGTGCAAATTTCGCCGGTGGAGATATGGTTGGACATACAGGCTGTTTTGATCCTAGCCGAATCAGCGTAGAGGCGATCGATCTAGCTATTGACCGCATCCTAGATGCCGTGCAGGATGCTCGGGGGTGTCTGATCGTGACAGCTGACCACGGCAATGTGGAGGATATGGTAGAGCGAAGCAAGGATGGGACCCCACGCCTTGACGGCGATGGTAATCCGAGGTGGAAGACAGCCCACTCACTGAATCCCGTTCCATTTATCGTTGTAGAATGCTCGGGTCGGTCGTATAACCTTGCATCCGGTCTCGACAAAGCTGGTCTGGCGAATGTCGCTTCAACAATCGTACAACTTCTCGGCTTCAACGCGCCGACCGAATTTGAGCCGAGCCTCATAGTTGATGCCTAGAAGACCAGTTAAGCGGAGAGTTATTTGCGTTATGCATGGAAGGAATGCGGCCGGATTAGTGGGATGCTAATGCTCCAGCGGCTCTACGTCCCATCTTATTGACCATATAAGAAGCCCTGCATATATGGCGCAAGCAATCGCGAGAGGAACTATCGTCAAGAACCAGCCAACGTAGGCGATGGTGACGCCCAGGTATGCTACGCCCAATATGAAGAGCAGCCAATCAAAATGAACAGCATCACCGAGTTGTCCGGTGTCGGCTTGTCGTAGCCGAACCGGCCAGCTTCCCTGGCGTCGGCAGGCGGCACCTTGGTCGGCAGCACCTGGTTGGTCGTGGGGCTGATGATGTCAGCGGGACGGTCGGCCATCTCTTCCTCCCCTGAATGTATCTTCCATCTAGGACTCTTCCAGATGGAAGGCACTCTAATCCCGTGATCCACCGAATACAATACTTCCATCTGGTAGAGTCGCAGCGGTGGGCAAGAAGCAGAGAGACCTGATCACTGCTGTCGGCCTTCTTCTCGAGGCCGCCAGCTACCTCCAGCGAGCCATCTGGGCAGACGTCGAGCGCCAGACCGGCCTGCCAGGAACCTGGTTCGAGACCCTGGTACGCCTGCAGCGAAGCGATTCAGCAGGGGTGCGCATGAACCAGATGGCCGCCCAGGTTTCCTTCCCGCCCAGCAGCTTCAGCCGGCTCGTCGA
>Ga0137372_10003489_pt1 | contig 15336 bp, 7 predicted proteins | sample SagtaG_6_FD_104911 | JGI IMG/M metagenome (GOLD analysis project Ga0137372, IMG submission 104911) | Vadose zone soil microbial communities from Sagehorn Ranch, Mendocino, California, USA - Sage1_R_60_16 metaG | ecosystem: Environmental > Terrestrial > Soil > Vadose zone | place: USA: California...
GCGTCGTTCAACGACTTACTGCCCACGATCGACAACCCGAACTCCCGCATGCAGCGGATCGTCGACAACCTTCGGTCCGCGCCGGAGGACGAGCGACGCGGGATCATCAAGCTCGATGAGGACCGGACGGAAGGCGACGTCATCGAGATCCGGATTGGCCGGAAGCGCGACGACCGCGGACGGATCGACCTCGAGGCGAAGCCGACGATCACGCTCGGCCTGCCCGTCGTCAAGGAGGCGAATGGCGCCACGCATCCGCTCACGCCCATGGAGGCCCGCCAGCGGAATCTGAACTACACCGCGCCGATCTACCTAGACTTCACAGTCATCGAGAACGGCATCGAGCGGGAGCCCGAGCGCGTCCACATCGGGAACTTCCCGATCATGGCGAAGTCAAAACGCTGCTTGCTCTACAAAGAGAACATGGAGACGGAGGGCGAGCTCAACCAGGACGAGTACCGCCGAAAGCTCATCGAGCTGGGGGAGGATCCGTTCGATCCTGGCGGCTACTTCATCATCGGCGGCACCGAGCGCGCGTTGATTTCGCTCGAGGACCTCGCGCCAAACCGGGTGCTCGTCGAGTTCAACGAGCGGTACGGCCGCAAGGTCGAGGTCGCCAAGGTCTTCTCCCAGAAGGAGGGGTACCGCGCCCTCACCCTGATGGAGAAGAAGAAAGACGGCCAGCTCATCGTGAGCGTGCCGACCGCCTCGGGCCAGATTCCCCTGATCATCCTGATGAAGTCGCTCGGCATGGAGAAGGACGAGGACATCTACAACGCGATCGTCTCCGCGCCCGAGATGGCAAATATCGTCTACGCGAACATCGAAGAGTGTCAGAACAAGAAGAACTACCCGCCGAACGGCATCTTCACGCGGGACGACGCGATCAGTTACCTCGAGAAGAAGTTCGCTACCGGCCAGGCGAAGGAGTACCGCATCAAGAAGGTCGAGTCAATCCTCGACCGCAGCCTTCTCCCCCACCTGGGCGACACCCGCGAGGATCGCATCAAGAAGGCGATCTTCCTCGGGCGCGTCGCCCGCACGGTCCTCGAGCTGTCCTTGGGTGGACGGCGGGAGGATGACAAGGACCACTACGCGAACAAGCGGCTCAAGCTCGCGGGCGACCTCATGGAGGATCTGTTCCGCGTCGCGTTCGCGAACCTCGTGAAGGACCTGAAGTACCAGCTCGAGCGGTCCTACGCGCGGCGCCGCGAACTCAAGATCTCGTCCGCGATCCGGCCGGACTTGCTGACGCAGCGGCTGCTCCATGCGCTCGCGACGGGGAACTGGGTCGGCGGCCGCGCGGGCGTGAGCCAGCTCCTAGATCGAACGTCTAACATGAGCGCCCTGAGCCACCTGCGGCGCGTGACCTCGCCCCTGACGCGGTCACAGCCGCACTTCGAGGCTCGCGACCTGCATCCGACTCAATGGGGGCGTCTATGTCCAAATGAGACCCCCGAGGGGCAAAATTGCGGGTTAGTAAAAAACTTGGCCCTCGTCATCGACGTCTCCGAAGGCTTCCCGGAAGAGGAGGTCAAGCTGCTCCTCGCCGACCTCGGCACGAAGCAGGTGAAAGGACAGCAGACGCAGCTCACCCGCGTCTACGTGAACGGGGACCTCGTCGGCCTCCACGAAGACCCGAAGATGCTCGTCTCGGAGATCCGGGAGCGACGGCGCAGCGGGCTCCTGAGCCACGAGGTCAACGTCCGTTTCGACGAGAACATGGGGGAGATCATCATCAACTGCGACGAGGGCCGCATCCGCCGCCCGCTCCTGGTCGTGAAGGACGGCCACCTCGTCTTCTCAAGGAAGCACGTCGACGAACTGAAGATGGGCCGACTCCGGTTCTCCGACCTCGTCCGCAACGGGATCGTCGAGTGGATCGATGCGGAAGAGGAAGAAGACACCTTCATCGCCATCTATCCCTACGACGTGCCGAGCCGCTGCAAGGAGTGCAAGCACCCCCTGAGCCGCAACGACGTCACGTGGATAAACATGGGGAGCCGCGACGACGAGTCCGATCTCGAGTGCAAGTACTGCCACAAGACGTTCCGCGTGCGGTCCGCGATTACGAAGGAGACGACCCACCTCGAGGCGGACCCGGAGGTCATCCTCGGCGTCGCGTCCGGCGTGGTCCCGTACCCGGAGCACAACTCCTCGCCCCGGGTCACGATGGGGGCGGGGATGGCGAAGCAGTCGCTCGGGCTCGGCTCGAGCAACTACCGGTCCCGCCCCGACACCCGGAGCCATCTCCTGCACTATCCGGAGCAGCCGCTCGTCCAGACGGACTCGATGAAGCACGTGTCGTTCAACGAGCGTCCCGCGGGCCAGAACTTCGTCGTGGCCGTCATGTCGTACTACGGATACAACATGGAAGATGCGATCGTGATGAACGGGGCTTCGATCGACCGCGGCCTCGGGCGGTCGTCCTTCATGCGGACGTACCGTGCGGAGGAACGCCGGTACCCGGGCGGCCAGGAGGACCACTTCGAGATCCCCTCGCCCGACGTCCGCGGGGCGCGGGCCGACCTGTCGTACGCCAACCTCACGCCGGATGACGGCCTCATCTCGCCGGAGGTAGTCGTCACCGGCGGCGACGTCCTGATCGGCAAGACGAGCCCGCCCCGATTCCTCGAGGAGGAGACGGACTTCCTAACGCCGCAGAAACGCCGCGAGACGTCGGTCACGGTGCGCCACGGGGAGAGCGGCTGGGTCGACTCCGTCATGCTCACGGAGAGCGAGAACGGCTCGAAGCTCGCGAAGGTCAAGGTGCGCGACCTCCGGGTGCCCGAGCTCGGGGACAAGTTCGCCTCGCGGCACGGACAGAAAGGCGTCATCGGCCTGATCGCGCCGCAAGAGGACATGCCCTTCACGGCCCAGGGGATCATCCCGGACCTGATCATCAACCCGCACGCGATTCCCTCGCGGATGACCGTCGCCCACGTCCTAGAGCAGATCGGCGGCAAGGTCGGCTCCCTCGAAGGCCGCCCGATCGACGGCACCCCGTTCAGCGGGGAGCGGGAGGAGGCGCTTCGCAAGGCCCTCGAGGACAACGGATTCCGGTCGAACGGGAAGGAGATCCTCTACGACGGACGGACGGGCCGCATGATCCCCGCGGAGATCTTCATCGGCGTGATCTACTACCAGAAGCTCCACCATATGGTCTCCGGCAAGTTGCACGTCCGCAGCCGCGGTCCCGTGCAGATCCTCACGCGCCAGCCGACGGAAGGCCGGTCCCGGCAGGGCGGCCTGCGGTTCGGCGAGATGGAACGGGACTGCCTGATCGGCCACGGCGCCTCGATGGTGATCAAGGACCGCCTGCTCGACGAGTCCGACGGGACGATCCAGTACGTCTGCGGGAACCCGGATTGCGGCCACTTCGCGATCAAGGACCGCAAGGGGAACCTGCGTTGCCCCGTCGACGACAACACGTCGAAGATCTATCCCGTGCAGACGTCGTACGCGTTCAAGCTCCTCCTCGACGAACTCCTGTCCCTGGGCGTCGTCATGCGGCTGCAACTGGAGGACATGCGATGATGTCGATGCGAGGCGTCACGAAGCGGATCGCGTCGATCAAGTTCGCCTTGCTGAGCCCGGACGAGATCCGCCGGATGTCGGCGACGAAAATCATCACCGCGGACACGTACGACGACGACGGTTTCCCGATCGACATGGGCTTGATGGACTCTCATCTCGGCGTCATCGAGCCGGGCTTGCGGTGCAAGACGTGCGGCGGCAAAGTCGACGACTGCCCCGGCCACTTCGGCCACATCGACCTCGCGATGCCCGTGATCCACGTCGGCTACGTGAAGGACATCAAGAAGCTGCTGCAGGCAACGTGTCGGAAGTGCGGGCGCCTGCTCCTCACCCGCCAACAGGCGATGGAGTACATGGCGGAGATGGACCAAGTGGAGGAGCTAGGCGGCGACGTCACGGACATCGGCTTCGTCACGAAGGAGACCGCGCGGGAGGCGCAGAAGCGACAGCGCTGTCCGCACTGCGGCGAAGAGCAGGGCAAGGTCACCCTCGATAAGCCGACGACGTTCCGCGAGGACGGGCACAAGCTCACGCCGAAAGAGGTGCGCGAGCGGCTCGAGCGGATCCCGAACGAGGACCTCCGCGTCCTCGGGATGAACCCCGAGGTCGCGCGGCCGGAGTGGATGGTCCTCACGGCGTTGCTCGTCCCGCCCGTGACGGTGCGGCCGTCGATCACTCTGGAGAGCGGCGATCGGTCCGAGGACGACCTCACGCACAAGCTCGTCGACGTCCTGCGGATCAACCAGCGGCTCCGAGAGAACCGCGACGCGGGCGCGCCGCAGCTCATCGTCGAAGACCTCTGGGAACTGCTGCAGTACCACATCACCACGTACTTCGACAACCAGACGTCCGGGATCCCGCCCGCTCGCCATCGTTCCGGCCGGCCGCTGAAGACCCTCGTCCAACGCCTGAAAGGAAAGGAGGGCCGGTTCCGTTCGAACCTCTCCGGAAAGCGGGTCAACTTCAGCGCGCGCACGGTCATCTCGCCCGATCCGATCCTGTCGATCAACGAGGTCGGCGTGCCGGTCGAGGCGGCCCGCGAACTGACCGTCCCGGTCCACGTGCAGACGTACAACGCGGAGATCGTCAAGCAGTGGGTCAAGCGGGGCCCGACGCCCCTCGGACCACTCGGGGAGTACGTCCCCGGCGTGAATTACGTGATCCGGCCGGACGGGCGCCGGATCCGGGTGACGGAGAAGAACGCGGAGGTCGTCGCGGAGGCGGTCGAGCTCGGCTACACGGTCGAGCGGCAGCTCGTCGACGGCGACATCGTCCTGTTCAACCGGCAGCCGTCGCTGCACCGGATGTCGATGATGGCCCACGAGGTCCGCGTGATGTTGCACAAGACGTTCCGCTTCAATCTGGCCGTCTGTCCTCCGTATAACGCTGACTTCGACGGCGACGAGATGAACCTGCACGTCCTGCAAAGCGAGGAAGCCCGCGCCGAGGCCCGCGTCCTCATGCGGGTCCAGGAGCACATCCTCTCCCCGCGGTTCGGCGGCCCCGTGATCGGCGGCATCCACGACCATATCACCGGGTCCTTCCTCCTGACGCACAAGGACAGCAAGTTCACGCGGGAGGAGGTCACGTACATCCTGAGCAAGATCGACATCCGCGACCTTCCGCCCGCCGACGTCAAGCGAGGGGGCGAGGAGTTCTGGTCCGGGAAGGCGTTGTTCTCCGCGATCCTCCCGAAGGATCTGAGCATGACGTTCAAGTCGTCGATCGCGCCGAAGGGCGACATCGGGCTCAGAGAGCTGAAGGAGGAGGACTCCCTCGTCGTCATCAAGGAGGGCGTGATCAGCTCCGGGACGATCGACGAGAACGCGGTGGGCGCATTCAAGGGGAAGATCCTGGACAAGCTCGCCCGAGACTACGGCCCGGACGCCGCGCGGGTGTTCATCGACAAGGCGACGAAGATGGCGATCGGGGCGATCATGATCCGGGGCTTCACCACCGGCATCGACGACGAGGACATCCCTGAAGAGGCGAAGAAGCAGATTGCGGACGTCCTCAAGGCGGCGATTGAGAAAGTCGAAGGCCTCGTGGAATCGTACAAGCGCGGGGAGCTCGAGCAGATGCCCGGCCGATCCCTCGAGGAGACGCTCGAGGTCGAGGCGATGAAGATCCTTGGACGCGCACGCGACCAGGCCGGCCAGATCGCGGGGAAGCACCTCGGGATCGAGAACAGCGCGGTCATCATGGCGAGGTCCGGGGCGCGCGGTTCGATGCTGAACTTGTCGCAGATGGCCGGGTCGATTGGTCAGCAGGCGGTCCGCGGTGAGCGCCTAAGTCGGGGTTACTGGAACCGCACCCTGCCTCACTTCAAGAAGGGCGACCTCGGGGCGGAGGCGAAAGGGTTCGTCAAGTCGTCGTACAAGAGCGGCCTCCATCCGACGGAGTACTTCTTCCACGCGATGGGCGGGCGGGAGGGGCTGGTCGACACCGCCGTGCGGACATCCCGGTCGGGCTACATGCAGCGCCGTCTGATTAACGCCCTCGAGGACCTCAAGGTCAAGGAAGACGGCACGGTCCGGAACACGGCGGACACGATCATCCAGTTCCGATTCGGCGAGGACGGCGTCGATCCGAGCCGCAGCGTCCAGGGCCGTGCGGTCGACATCGACGACATCCTCCAGGAGGTCCTCGGCGAGGAGCCGTCGTGGAAGGAACGCCTGCGAGAGCAGGAGATGGCCTCGTACGGCCTCACGGAAAAAGACATGTACGTCGAGATCACGGAGGAAGAGGTCGAGGTGGAGGAGGAAGAGCCTCCCTCGGAGGAGTGATCATGGCACGCGCCGCGACGGTCCAGGCTTTGCGCAACCGCGGGATTTCGAAGAAGACGGCGGAGCTCTTGGCCGATGCCGGCTTCACTTTCGACAAGCTCGCCGGCTCGAAGATCGACCGGCTCACGAAGTTCATCTCAAAGAAGGAGGCGGAGAAGGTCCTCAAAAAGCTCGGGGCCGTTCCCCCGGAGCCGAAGCCCGCTCCGAAGAAGGAGCGGGCGAAGGCGGCCCCGCGCGGCGGCAAGGCCGCCGCGAAAGCCGCCGAGGCGGAGCCCGAGGCGGCCCTCACGATTCCGGTGAAGGCGCCTCCGCTGACGTCGGGGGAGCAGGAGGTCGCCGATGGGCTCAAGGAGATCGGCCGATGGCTCCCGCGATCCGTCGTGAGCGAAGTCGCGAAGAAGATCCACGGCCTCAAGCTGTCGAAAAAGCGGCTCAACGAGGTCCTCACGAAAATCTGCGAGAAGTTCGACCTCCACGCGATCGACGCGAACGAATCGGCGGGGATCGTGTCCGCCCAGTCGATCGGCGAACCGGGCACCCAGATGAGCATCCCGTACGAGGAGAGGATCATCGTACGCGAGGCGGGTCGCGTGCGCGTGGTCCCAATCGGTCCATTCGTGGACGGACTGATGGGCCGCTGGAGCGTTGCCCGCGAAGGCCCGACCGAGTGGTGCGACCTTCCGCACGGCGCCTCGATTGAGGTGCCGAGCCTCACCGAAGACGGCAAGATCGTGTGGAAGCCCGTGCGCTCCGCGAGCCGCCACCTCCACAGGGAGGGGCTCCTCCGGATCCGGACCCGATCCGGCCGGGATGTCACCGCCACCGCGAACCATTCGTTCATCAGCCGACGCGAGGGACGCCTTGTCCCCGTTCTCGGCCACGAGCTGCGGCGGGGCGATCGCGTCCCTGTGGTCCGACGGTGGTCTGTGCCTTCCCCGGCCGACTGCCTCGAGCTCCGTGAGATTCTCCCTCGAGACCGCTTTTGGTACGGGAGCGAGGTCGCGAAGGCGAGGGCCATGGGTCGCTCGTGGCGACGAGGCTTCGGCCGGGATTTCATCGTGCCGGTCGGTCTCGACGCCCTCTCGCGCCAACTCCGTGGCAGGGGAGAGTTCGACATCGACGACGGGTACACATACCCCTTCCAAAACCATAGCCGCGCAAGGGTCCCCGAGAAGCTCTCCCTCGACGCTTCGGTCGGGTGGCTCCTGGGCGCCTATCTCTCCGAAGGCTGGGCCGCCCGGTACTACGTGAACATCTCGAACACGAACGAGCCGTTCCTTCGCAGGACTCGGTCCGTGGCGGATGGACTCGGCGTGCGATACGCCGAGTATGATAACGACCGAGGCTTCGCGCCGGGCCACGACGTACACCTTCGATCCGTCGTCCTCGCGGAGTTCCTCCGGTCCTCGTGCGGCACCGGTTCGGAGCACAAGCGGATTCCGGACTTCATGTTCGGTGCGACCGAGGCGTGCGTCGCCGCGCTCCTCCGGGCCTACTTCGAGGGGGACGGCAACGTATCTGTCGACCGCGGCGCGATCCGCGCGAGCTCAAATTCGATGGAGCTCCTCGACGGGGTGGCCCTCCTCCTCGCCCGCTTCGGGATCGTGTCGACGAAGGGCGTCCAAGGTCGCCAGACGACCCTCTCGATCCCCGCCCGATACGCCCCCGCGTTCCGAGATGCCATCGGCTTCGAATCGGAGGAGAAACGGGAGCACCTCGATTGGCTCTGCGCCCGGCCACGCGGACGGTACTCATACGACGCGGTCGACATGGTCAGCGGGTTTGGACCCGTCCTGCGACACCTTGCGCGGAAGCTCCACATCCCAACGCGCTACGTAAACAATTTCACGCGCCGCCAACATATTGGACGCGCGACGCTCGCACGTTACATCGAACGATTCGCGGCACGTGCCGAGGAACTCGGGATTCGCGTCGACGCCGAGTTGAGACAACTCCGCGCCCTCGTCGACGAGGACGTGCTGTGGGACGAAATCGTCGAAATCGAGAACGTTCCCCCTCCCGCGATGCCCGTCTACGACTTGTCGGTGCCCGGGCTCGAGACTTTCACCACCGCGGAGGGCGTCGTCACGCACAACACCATGCGGACGTTCCACTATGCGGGCGTCGCCGAGATGAACGTCACGCTCGGCCTGCCGCGTCTCATCGAGATCGTCGATGCGCGGCGCGTGCCGTCCACGCCGATCATGGAGTTGTTCGTCAAGACCGGTCACAACGACCTCGAGAAGATGCGAAAGATCGCGACCGAGATCGAGATGACGTCGATGGAGGACATCGCGTCGATCGAGACGGATCTCGTGAACATGCGGGTCCTCGCGTATCCGGACGAGCACCGGATGAAGGTCCGCGGGGTGACGTGGACCGAGCTCGAAGAGAAGATGAAGAAGTTCGGAGAAGTCGAGGAGGTCAAGCGCCAGGTCGGGAACGCGGAGCGAAAGACGAGAGCGCTCGTCGTCGAAGCGGGCGAGCCGTCGTTCAAGAAGCTCCAGCGGCTCGTCGAGCAAGTCCGCACGATGAAGATCAAAGGGATCGACGGGATCCAGCGGGCGATCATCAGAAAACGCGGAGACGGGTACGTCATCTACACGGAGGGATCGAACCTCTCGAAGATCCTCGAACTCCCGTACGTCGACGCGTCGAGGACGACGACGAACTCGATTCAGGAGATCTACGAGGTCCTCGGGATCGAGGCCGCCCGGAACGCAATCGTCAATGAGGCGTACAACACGCTGCAGGAGCAAGGCCTGACCGTCGACATTCGCCACATCATGCTCGTGTCGGACATGATGACGAACGACGGCGACGTGAAGGCGATCGGCCGCCACGGCATCTCCGGCCGCAAGTCCTCCGTGCTCGCCCGCGCCGCCTTCGAGATTACGGCGCACCATCTCCTGCGGGCGGCGATCACCGGCGAAGTCGACTACCTGGACGGCGTCGCGGAGAACGTCATCGTGGGCCAGCCCGTGACGCTCGGCACCGGCGCCGTGAACTTGGTCTACAAGCCTCCGGCGGGATTGCCGAAGGCCGCCACCGTGCCGAAGGTGAAGCCCGCGGTGCCGCCGGCGCCTCCGCCGGCCGCGGAGTCGGAAGAACCGATCGAGGAGGTCGTCCCGTGATCGACATTTCCCGAGCGCTGCGCGTCGCCACGGACACGGGCGACGTCCGGTTCGGCTTGCGGGAGGTCCGTCGCGCGACGAAAGCGAAGGCAGCGAAGCTCGTGGTCCTCGCGTCCAACTGCCCGGAGGCTGCGGCGGACGCCCTCGGCGAAGTCCGGACGTTCCGGTTCTCCGGGACGAACGTCGACCTCGGGGCCGCATGCGGCGTGCCGTTCTCCGTCGCCGCCGTCGCGGTCATCAGCCCCGGGGAGTCGAACATCCTGAGCGTCTAGGATTCGCATGGCAGAGATCGTTTTCGACGAGCAGACGATCAGGTACGTCGCTCTCTTCCAAGATCTCACCCGCACGACCGTCGTCGACTGCGTCGACGCGGGCGACAAGCTCATCTTCGTCGTCAAGGAAGGCGACATCGGCAAGGCGATCGGGAAGAAGGGCGAGAACATCGCGAAGTTGAAGCGACTCATGAACAAGGACATCCACGTCGTCGAGTACTCCGACCAGCCCGACAAGTTCGTCGCGAACGTCTTCCGCAATTACGACGTCAAGTCCGTGCAGCTCGAGCAACGCGGGGACATCACCCACGCGACCGTGACCGTCGAGGCCACGAAGAAGGGTCGGGCGATCGGCAAAGAGGGCCGCAATCTGCGCGTTTCGCGCGATCTGATCGCCCGCCACCATCCGATCCAGAGCGTCAGCGTGGCCTGACCGGCTCGCGGCGCCGCGTTGTCACCGGCGCCGAATAGGAAAGTTCAGGTAGCCCGGTCGCTTCGTCGCGCGCCAACCCGGAAGCCCGCGCGAATCGGGTCTTACACGTCAGCGGACGGAGGCGGTTCGGATCGAGTACAAGTGGACGGTCCTGACGGTCACGATCGTCGGCGTCCTCATGGCGGGCCTCGACTCGCGCATCGTCATCGTCGGCCTCCCGAGCGTCGCCGCGAGCTTGGGCGCGGACGCGGAGCAGGCGATCTGGATCACCCAGGCGTACGTCCTCGGGAGCACGGTCGCCCTGCTGCTCATCGGCCGGATCTCCGACATCGTCGGCCGCGTGAAGCTCTACACGAGCGGCTTCGCAGTCTTCACCGTCGGCTCGCTCCTGACGAGCCTCGCCACGGATCCGGCGATGGTGATTGGGTTCCGGACGCTCCAAGGCCTCGGTTCTGCGATTCTCTTCACGAACAGCGCCGCGATGATCGTGGACGCGACGCCCGCCGACGAACTGGGACTAGCTCTGGGGATCAACCAGGTCGCGTTCCGGATGGGCTCCATGGCCGGCCTCACCGTGAGCGGCATCATCCTATCGATCCTCGATTGGCGGGCCCTCTTCTATGTGAACGTCCCGATTGGGATCTTCGGGACCGCGTGGGCGCACTTCCGGCTGCGGGAGATCGCGAAGCTCGACCGCGGCGCGCCGATCGACTGGGCCGGGTTCGTGAGCTTCACCGGCTTCATCCTGGCCCTCCTGCTCGCCCTCACCCTCGCCGCGTACGGCGTCGGGGAGGCGCGGATCGTCGGCGCGCTCTTCGCCGTCTCCTTCGCGAGCCTCGGCGTCTTCGCGTACGTCGAGCGCCGGAACCCGCATCCGCTTCTGGACCTACGCCTGCTCCGCATTCGGGAGTTCACGGGCGGCGTCGTCGCCCAGCTCCTGAACGCGATCGCCTTCGGTGCGGTCCTGCTCCTCCTCAGCTTGTACTTCCAGCTCGTCCTCGGGCTGAGCCCCCTCACCGCCGGCGTCCTCATCCTCCCGATGGACGTCGCGACCCTCGCGTGCGGCCCCCTGAGTGGTCGCCTCTCGGACAAGTACGGCCACGTTCCTTTCACGACGACCGGATTGGCGGCGATCAGCCTCTCCCTGTACTTCTTCTCGACGACGGACGCCTCCACCCCGTACTCCCACCTCGTCGTCTACATCATGCTGTTTGGGGCCGGGCTGGGGTTCTTCGCGTCGCCGAACATCAGCTCGATCATGGGCTCCGTCCCGCCGGAGCGGCGCGGCATCGCGTCCGGGTTCCGCGCGACGTTCTTCAACGTCGGATACACCGTGAGCCTGAACCTCGCGATCCTCATCCTGACCTTCACCGTGCGGTACGACCTCGTGACGCAGATCCTGTCGTCCGGGGACCCCGGCGCGATTTCCTCTGCGGAGCGCCTCCTCTTCGCGCAGGGCATCCGGACGACGTACCTCTGGCTGGCGGGGCTCAACACGATTGCGATCCTGCCGTCCCTATTCCGCGGCCGACGCGCAGCCCCCTCGGAGCCCGCGGCCCCCGCGGCCCCGGACATGTGAGTCTGGAGAGAAAAGTTCCTCTAGGCCGGGGAGCCCGGCGCCTTCCGGCATCCCGTGGAAAGGATTTAACCTTCAGCGACCATACATTTTCTTGTGAGCCAATCCTTCGCCAATCCCTACGATTTTACAAAGCCAGTGAGGAATCCCGAGCTGTTTGCGGGCAGACAGAAGGAGCTGGCTGAGATCGAGTACTATCTCGAGCTGTCTCGTGGCGAGCGACCAGTGTTCCATAATCTTGCCATGATTGGTGCAAGAGCCGCCGGAAAGACGAGCCTTCTCAACGTCATCGAGCACCTCGCCAAGAAGAAGGGCATCCTCGTGGTCAAGGTCTCCCTCAACGCGGAGTCTTCCAGCAATGAGGTGATTCTGTTCAAGGAAGTCATCGATGGAATCATGACGAACGGGGCGGAGCTTGGGATGTTTGAGGGCCTCGGCGGCAAGGTTTACAAGCAATTCAGAAAGATTGTGGACATGCTCGATGCAAACGTGGAAATTCCTCTACTCTTCGGTACGGCCTATATAGGTGTGAAGAAGAACAACGAGGGCACCTTGTCGCAGCAAGTCCTTGTCCACGATCTCAAGAGGCTCTGGGAAGAAGCCAAGAAGCACGAAATCCCAGCGATAGCACTGCTGTTCGACGAGTGCGATCTCCTGTCAAAGAACGAAACAGTGTTGCAGAAACTGAGAAACACTTTCAGCGACATAGACGGCTACATGCTAGTCTTCGCGGGGACGGAGAGCATGTTCCCGGCGATTAGCGAAGTGTTCTCGCCGATACCGAGATTCTTCAAGAGGATAGGCGTCGGCAACTTCGCCAGCCTTGAAGAGACAAAGGAGTGCATTCTGAAGCCTCTCTCCGAGGAAGAGAAGCAACTTGTGAACTTGGGGAGCGTCGCGGAAATCCACATGATCACCGGTGGAAATCCATACGAAGTCCAGCTCATCTCGCACTATATGTACAAGAAACACAAGGAGGCCTCGACGCCACAAATAGCCCTCGATGTAGGGGTCCTCGACAATGTGCTGATCGAGTTGGATCGTCTCAGAGAAGGAGGAGGCTACAAGGTCGCCGACATTGTGCGCCGCTGTTATCCGGACCAGCTAAAGGCCCTCTTGGCAAGTTTGGAATGTCCATCGGCAACTACCGAACAATTATCCCGCTTCATGGTGCTCTCCGAAATCGACCGTCATCCACTAGAACAACTGAGCAACCAGGTTTCCTTTTATGGTGCGATTATTGAGGAACTTATAGGAAAGGGAATCACCGAGGACGGAGAAAGAAAGCTTAGCTTCTCCGGTGGCCAGTTTGATGTTCTGTATCTGAAATACTTCGCCTTTTCGAAAGGCATTACGGAATTTCAGTTTGGAATTCCTGACCAGATTGACGCGAACGTCGAGACCAAACTCACTCATGTCTTTCTGAAAGACCTGCCGGAGTACGAAACAAACGTCAGATTCGACGCTGAGGTCCTGTTGCAGGGCCCGAAAAGAACCAAGGCAAAGAGAGTAATTTTCGGCGGAAAGTTCCGCTCCAAGGAGGTGAAGCCCGGCGAATGGGTTACTGTGTTTTCATTTACGCCGGCTGAAATGGAAAGCCGGTTCTACCTTGGCGACCCCAGCTCAATCAGATTTCGTGTAAACGTAGATTGGCTGAAAACCGGGTTCGTCATTCAAGCCACAGTCAAGGACCAGGCACACCTTTCCGCAATCAGCAAGAACATAGAATCGCTGAGGACCAAGCTGCTCGTTCTGGGCATCGAAATCCTGTTGAGAGATGAAGTTCAGATAACCACGGAAGCGAACGCTCTAAAGGAGAAGGGAGACTTCAAGGTTGCGCAGGCAAAATACGACGAGGCTATCCGCATGAATCCAAACTCGGAGATTGCCTGGGCGAACAAGGGATTAGCATTCTTCCAGAGGCAGGACTACCAGAATGCGCTGAAGTGTTTTGAGAAATGGACAGAAATCAGGCCCCGGTTGCCCGTTGCCTGGGAGCAGAGAGGCAGGACCCTCATACACCTGGGGAATTTCGGGAACGCTCTCGAATGTCTTCAAAAGGCGGTGGACTTGGGTCCTGAAGTCTGGAGCGCCTGGGACAACCGGGGGCGGGCTCTCCTCAACACCGGGAACTATGATAGTGCGATCGCCTCGTTCGAAAGAGCTTTGGCACTAGAGCCTGACGACCATGACGCTATATTGCTCAAGGGAACATGCTATTTGAGATTGGGGAGGCATGAAGACGCCCTCCAGTGTTTCGAGGAGGTCCTCGAAAACGCCCCCCAACATATGGAAGCCCTTGAGGAAAAGGCAATCGCTCTCTATGAATTGAGCAGACTGGATGATGCGTCTTCAATTATTGAAGGGCTTCTAGCGGCGGATCCGATGAATCTGGGCCTGATGAATCTCAAGGCAATGGTGCTGAGTCGGAGCGGAGATCAGGAGAAAGCCATTTCGATTTGCAACGAGATCCTAGTTCTGGAGCCGAAGGCTGACTTCGCATACTACAACAGGGCGTGTTTTGAATCGAGACTCGGAAAGCTTGACGACTCTTTGTCGGACCTTGGCAAAGCCATCGAGCTTGATCCTACCCTTTCGGAACGTGCCCTAGACGAGAATGACTTTGAGAATCTGCGCGGAAGCCCGAGGTTCAAGCAACTGGTCAGCTAGGACCTAAGTTCGGATTGTCGCGGCCCGGTTGCTCTCCATGCCTGCGGGAACTCACAAACGCGATCTATCCGGGTCTCGACGTCGGTCCAGAGGTTCGAGCGGTTAACGAGCAACGGTTCGGAGAGACGGTGCTTCTACGACGGCGGACGGCTCGTGTGGGTTCGCGTTCTCGACTTGTTCACGTTCGAGGTCTTCTCCACGGAGGTACCTTTGCCCGTCGGGACATGACGAGCGATTTGAGCGGAAGAGAGCTCGCGACCTCGTAATCCGGCCAAGGACATCTTCGACTTCGGCGTTCGTTCTCGGTTGGTTAAGCTACACGATCGGTTTCTTCAGGTGATGGACAAGGTCACGTGAAGGGCCGTAATCAACCGATGGCGAAGACCCCCCGTCGCGAAGCTTGCGTCTGAAGTTACTCCCGCGCCTCCCCGGTTTCCCGTGGACGAGATCCATCACGGTTGCATCGATGTGGTCTCGGGACACATCCTCCGGGCCTGGCATCCTCCGAGTCATAGGTCCGTCAAGCCCGCAAAAGTGGCCTAACCGCCGCGTCGGTCCGCAATTGTTGATGAGGATGGGACGGCATTACCCCATGGGATAGCATGTCCAACGGAGGTAAAGGGAGCGGCGCGGAGGAGGTTCTCGCGTTCATCCTGGGCCTCATCGGCATCGGGGCGCTCGTAGCGATTCTCTCCGGTCTGGCTAACCAGCCGTGCCCATACTGCGGCCAATCGATACCAAAGAATTCCAAGACGTGTCCGAAGTGCGGCGCAGGCCTCTACTGGTGAAGGCATGACGTGGCGCGAAGGTGTTCAAAACTTCTACAGCCGAAATGCGACCGCGATGCAGTGGGGCATTGCTATCACTCAACTACTCCTTGTACCCTCGATGGCATTAAGTCTGGTCGGGGTAGTCACAATCGTGGAGC
>Ga0137372_10003491_pt1 | contig 15331 bp, 9 predicted proteins | sample SagtaG_6_FD_104911 | JGI IMG/M metagenome (GOLD analysis project Ga0137372, IMG submission 104911) | Vadose zone soil microbial communities from Sagehorn Ranch, Mendocino, California, USA - Sage1_R_60_16 metaG | ecosystem: Environmental > Terrestrial > Soil > Vadose zone | place: USA: California...
GAACCGACGGACGCGCGATCAATGCTGAGGTGCAGCACCAGTACACGGTCGTTCGCGTCGACGGTGACGACGCGCAGGTCCTCGATCGTCTTCGGGATTTCAGCATCTACGTCGACGCCGCATCGAAGCAGCCACTTCCAGGTCAAGTCCGTCCAGCCGAAGCCGATGCACCGCTGAGTACGAGCCTCTACTTCTTTAAGAAGGTAGGCGGTGCCTGGAAGGTGGAACGGGGGGAACCATATGCGAGTGAGTAGTTCGCCTGCGCCCGCAAGGTGTTCATGGGTCGCTTCGATTCTGGTGGGTGTGGCAATGACGCTCGTGCCTCTTGGCCCATCGGCGCTCGCAGAAGCGAACTGCGGCCCCCTGGGGGGCGGGGGTACACGCGGCTGTCCGCCCACACCGAATCCAACGCCTCTGACTGTCGTCTTCGCGATGCCTGGGCGAAATGATGCAGTCGCGGTCTCAGTAACCCTGACCCGCGGACTGCAGGAGCAGCCCAACGGACCTCCTGGAGCACCGCCTGAGTTGCAGGTCAGAACCTGGGACCTCTCATCGCCCAATCCTCGCCCGCCCACCCTCGAGGAGCAGGGCTACATCCTGGCCTCGCAGGCGCGGCGACAGGATGGCTCGCTGCTCGTGTTTCAGAACCCCAACATCCCTGAATGGACGCCGGGCCAGACCATCCTGGTTTTCGTTCGCCCGGAGCAGCCCCCGGCGCCTACGGGCGGTATCCGCAACTGGCAGACGACGCGCGTGTACGCGCTCTTCGAGGCGCGTCAGGCCGCTGTCAACGCCATCCAGAGCATCGGATTGCCGCAGCTCCAGGTGCAGGCAAATCCTGCGGCGGGTTTGACGAACCTGCCGAGCTGGTTCTGGTTGTCGGTCCAGCAGGGGCAACTGGATCCCGGCCGACCGATGAGTGTTTCGATTCCGTGGGAGACCACCTGGCAGGAGGAAGTCGACGTGTGCCGGCCGGGCCAGATCCCTGGATCGAACCCGCCTGTCATCAACCCTTGTCAGAGTCGGCGGACTGAATGGGAGGACCGGCGCGAAAGCGGCGTCATTACGGCGAACATCGCTGTCCAGCTACAGGCCACTAACGTGACCTGGTGGTTCGGTGACGATCAGGTGGAGTCCTATTCAAGGGTTGGCCTGGGGAGGGCCTCGACGGAGATCAACGACCCGTCGCCCGTGCGCCACACCTACCTGGTCAGCTCGCTGCAACACGCCGCCGACGGCGGTTACGAGGTCAGAGCTTTCGTGGCGTGGCAAGCCACGTACGTGTTGGCGCTGAGCAACGGCCAGGGTGAGAACCTCACTATCCCCGCCGCGCGATCCAACCTGTTCAGCGTGCGCCACCAGGTGCGCGAATCGCAGGCGATCGTGGCGCAGGGTCGCTGAGCGAAAGGAGGCCTGCCGTGACCCCGCGACGACGATACCTGGAGCCCTCGGAGGGCGTGCGCCCCGAAGGCGCCCAGCCGGCGCCGCTGGCGTGCCTGGTGGTCCTGCTCGCGGCGACCGCGGCGGGACTGGCAAGGTTCGGCGGCCCTCCCGACCCGAGTCGGCTGCCCGGGCTGCCGAGCTGGGGAACACTCGAGGTTCTGGCGCGCAGCCCGAACCCGTCGCTGGAAGGTGTGCTGCAGGTCACTGTGCTGATTGCCTGGCTGGTGTGGGGATGGGCGGCGGCGTCGGTGCTCGTCGAACTGGCACTCGTCCTCGCCGAAACCGGGCCCGCCCAGGGCGCCGCCTGGCTGGGGCAGGCTCGCTCTATAGCCGACCGCCTCACACTGCCCCTTGCCCGGCGCGCCATTGCGGCCGCGTTCGTCGTGCAGCTCGCCACGCGGCCCGCATTGCCGGCGCTCGCCTTCGTCCCTGAGCCCGCAGCCGCGATTGTGCGCCCCGCGACCGCCGACACCGCCGGTACGTTCCGCTCAATTGACCGCTTTGAAGATCTGGAGCCCGAACTCGCCCCGCGACCTGGGGTGATCGAACACGTCGTCCAGAAGGGGGACACGTTGTGGTCGATCGCGGCACGCTACTACGGCAGCGGCGAGGAATTCGACCGTGTCGTCGACGCCAACATCGGCACGGAGATGACCGACGGCCGCACATTTGACCGCGCCGGCCTCATCTACCCCGGCTGGACGCTCGATATCCCGTTGCCGAGCACGGTCATCGAAGAACACGACGGCGCACGCTGGTACGTCGTGCAGCCAGGGGACACGCTGTGCGGCATAGCTGCTCGGCTGCTAGGCGGCGAGGCGCGATACACCGAGCTGTTCCAGCTGAATGCCGGCACGCGTCTGGGGAACGATGGCCCCACGCTGACCTCCCCAGACCTGATATGGCCACAGCTTCGCCTGCGTCTGCCTGGCGAGGCCGTGGCTGCGCCGGCAGAGTCGAGGCAGCCCGACAATGCTTCCATTGAGCTCACGCCCAGCAGCGCATCGGAGCGCGCAAGCCCAGCGGGGCCGCCATCAGCCGCCGCACCGGAGCGAACCCCGCTGCCAGCTCCTGCCGGATTACCGGAAGTAACGCCCGACGAATCCTCGGCGACGGTTTTCGCTCTGCCAACACCGTTGCCGATCGATGCGACCGCTGACACCGCTCTTTCAGCGGACGAGTCCACGCGAAGCGGCGGAACGATGTTCACCACGCCGGCTCAGGTGGCCGCGGGCGCCGCTCTCGTCGCACTTGGCGCGGCCGCGACTCGCGCGCTCGTGCGGCGCCGTCGACGTGTGGCCGAGTCCGATCTCGAGCCGGTTGTCGCACTGGAGCAGGGCTTTGCGTTGGCTGATCCCGCGAGGGTGCTGGGCCACCAGCTTGGTGGAGCGACTGATGCGCCTAATGAGATCGCTAACAGGCTGGGCCGCTCGTACGCGGCGGTGCTCAGCAGCAACCTTGCCGATGATGAGCGTGCGCAGGTGTTCGGTCAGGTCGAGCTGGTAGCGGTGCGCCATGGCCAATCGTCCACCACGTGCGTGTTGAGCGCGCCGCCGGCGGCGCGCGCGCACGTGCTGCGGCATCTTGAGCCCTCGGTCACAGCTGCCTTCGGCGACGCCGTGGACATCGAGGGCCTGGTTTCGCACGAAGGCGACGTTTTCATCCGCCTCGCCGGGATCGACCACCGTCGATTGCGGCTCGCCGTGCTGGATGGTCCAAGCGCGGGGGAGAGTCTGTGGCCGAGGCCGCTGCTGGTGCCGCTTGCCCTTCTCTACGATCGCCAGCCGCTGCTGGCCAACTGGCACGCTCTGAGCCATGTCCTGGTCGCCGGTCCGCTTGGCCAGACGGCAGAAACGGTGCTTGTCGGGCTGCTGGCCTCGCTTGTGGCGCGCCGGCCGCCGTCGGACCTCGCCCTGGTGACGTTTGCGAGCCCGAATTCGCTCCCTGTCGAGCTCACGGCTTTGCCGCACCAGCTTGTCTCCCCTGTGGATCCCGCCAATGGCGCGGCAGTCGGTGCCGTGCTTGAACAGCTACGGGACGAGCTGGATCGGCGCGGCACCGCGGACGCCCAGGATGGCGTGGACGTGGTGGTGGTGATTCGCGAGCTGGCCGGCTTGCAAGATGAGTATTGGGAGCTCCTGGGGAGGTTGGTCAGCGAAGGGCCGCGCCTGCGCATCCACCTGCTCGCGGCCAGCGATCAACCGGCTGGTGAGCTTGCCCGGTCGCGTTCATACCTGGCCGACTTCCGCACGCGCCTTGTTCTGCATACCGCCGACGAGGACGCGAGTCAGGCGCTATTGGGTGCGGCCGGCGCCGAAGAGCTTGGGCCAGGCGGGCAACTGCTGGTCCGCCTCGAGGGTCGTACGCCTGTTCGCGCGCACGGGTTCCGAGTTGCCGCCGATGACCTCGCCCGCCTGGCCGCTCTGGTGCGGCAGCGAGCCGGCGCCGGCATTTCGGCGTCACAGGTAACAGCCAACGAGCCATGGGGTTCCGTCGCAGATGAGGAACAGCTCCTCGTCGACGCCGCAGGCCCGACCCCGGACAGTACAGAGCCAGCCGCCAGCGGCGAGTCGGAAGGAAACCCCGAGCGGCTGGACTCTGGCGATGGTCATGTCGACGGGCAGTCCCTGACCGAGAACACGGCCGAAAGCCCAACCACGCAGCCCATTCCTCTTGATGGCGATTCATCAGAAACCGTCGCAATCCCGCTCGACCGAGCCACCGAGCCGAAGCGACCCCGCTCGGACCTGCTGCGTCAGCTCGACCAGGCACCGCTGCGGCTGCGGTGCTTCGGGACGCGCGGCGTCTGGTATGCCGATCGGCAGGTGTGGCCCAGCGCGGACGCCGTTGAAGACACCGGGTGGGAACTTGTCCTGCTACTCGGCATCCACGCGACCGCGGGCGTGCAAGCCGAGACGCTGGCGGACATGATCTGGGACGAGGAGGCGCCGGCCGACCCCGGGACCGTCTTGCGGAAGCGCCGCAGGCGCCTGCGCCTGGAGCTCAAGCGCTTGCTGCCCGAGCTGGACAAGGACCCGCTGCCCACCGATCCCAAGGGGCGGGTCTACCGACTGGATCCGACCGTCGTCGCCAGTGACGTGCACCAGTTTGTGGAGCTGGCCGCCTGGGCAAAGAGCCTCCAGCGGGCCGACGCGATCGCGGCCTACGAGGAAGCGCTCAGCCTCTACCAGGGCGACCTCCTCGAGAGCGTGGCGGTGCCCACGTACCCGTGGCTGTATGACGGGGCTTCAGTTGCGACCACTCTGCGGCCGGACTACCGCCGGCTCCACGAAGAAGTGCGGCACCGCCTCGCCGACATATATGCGAGCGGCGCCGACGACGCCGACCTGGGCCGCAGCGTGGAGCTGTACACCGAGCTCACCGGCGAGCGGCCGGACGAGGACCAGCTATGGGTGTCGCTCCTGCGCGTGCAGGGTCGTCGCGGTGACGTCCTTGGATTGCAAGCATCCCTGCGTCGCTTACGGACTGCACTGGTCGAACTGGGGCAGGGAGACGATCCCGACACCGTTCCCCTGCCGCCGAAGGTGCAGCGAGTCCTTGACGAACCGCTGGCTCACGCCCGCGCCTCCGCTGAGAGTGCCGCTGATGGCTCGAGCTCCCGAGCACACAGATTCGGCAACACTGCTTGAAGCGCAGTCTCATACGCCAAGACGGCGGAGAATTGGTGTGCACCCAGCGCAATGGCGTGAGCAAGACCCACCGGGTTGCGGAACGAGTGCCACTTCTGAGGATGTTGGTTCAAACTGATCAGCCCAGTTGCCCAGTCTTCTGAACGCCACAACTGTGCCGCGAGGCGGTATTTTCGAGCGCCGCTGCGCGTCGACTCCCAAGCCCTGCCGTCGCCCAAAGGCTCAAACCCCAGTACCTCCAGGGCGGGCCCCACCACGGCGATAGCACGATCGCGCTGACCTGGCGGGACGGCCACGACCACGGCGATCTCCCCGCATGCCGGTGCGTCTACGGCGTGCGTCGTGGCCAGATCGCGCCCATCTGCCACACGTCGAGCGCGCTCAGCTGCGCGGAGCCGCCGGAGGCGAACACTTCGACCCCCAGACTGTCCGTCCGCGACGGGTAGATGCGGCTCGCCAGACACGCGTGGCCGTTGGCGAAGACCTCGACCACGGAGTAGTCCAAGAAGACCTGCAGACGCACGGGCTCACCCTCTCCGCCGGCGACGCTCGTGCCACGGGTGTCGCGGTGAGCGTCAGTGGCCGGGTCGAGGCTCGCCTGGTGGCGATCGATCGCTAGCCACCTGGACGCGGTATCGAACGCGATAACGGTCTCCTCGGCGCCGCCCGGCGCGCGGCGGACCTTGATGCCGACCTGGGCCGCCGTGCCCGGGCGGATCTCGGCCACAATTTCCAGCGCCGCGCCGCGCGCATCCACCACGTGGCTCAAGTCGAGCGGCACATCGCGGAGCGACGTCTGCTGCTGCTCGCGCAGCACGCGCAGCTCGGGTGCGGGCTCCATTCCCAATCGCTCATCGCCGCGCGGCGTCAGGCGCCGCGGCAGCGACATCACGCCCGCCCAACCCGCCGTGCGCTGAGCTGCCTCGTCGCGGCCCTCCCATAGCCAGCCAAACATGATGCGCCGCCCCTGGGCGTCGGTGAATGACTGCGGCGCGTAGAAGTAGCCGCCATCGTCGACCACCCCCTGGTGCTCGGGCGTGAAGCGGAGCTCGGCAAAGCTGCCTGCAAAATAGAGCGTCTTGCGCAGCGGGATCGGCGAGACCATCAGGATGTGCCGCTCGCCGAGCCGAAAGAAATCCGGGCATTCCCACATGCGCCCGGTCTCGTCAGGGTCGCCGACGCAAATCGGCCCCAGGTAATCCCAGGACACCAGGTCCGGCGAGCGATACAGCAGCGCGGTTCCGCCCACATCGCGAATCCCAGAACCGACGAGCTGGTGCCACGTGTCGGCCTCTCGCCACACCGAGTGGTCGCGAAAGCCCAGCACATCCAGCTCAGCCGGCGGCCCAGCAATCACCGGATTGGCCGAGTGTTTTTCCCAGCTGCGCAGGTCGGGGTCGCTGCTCGTGGCGAGGCACGGCAGCTCAGTGCGTGAGCCGTCAGCTCGCTTGCGCACGCCCGTATAGACCAGGGTTGGCACGCCGCCGTTGTCGACGGCGCAGCCTGAGAACACGCCGTATTCGTCCACCGAGCCAGGTGTCGGTGCCAGGGCGATCGGCTCGTCCTGCCAGTGAACCAGGTCGTCGCTGATGGCGTGGCCCCAGTGGATCGAGCCCCAGACCGGCGCGTGTGGGTTGTACTGATAGAAGAGGTGGTACCGGCCCTGCCACTGGATGAGTCCATTCGGGTCGTTCAGCCAGTTGGAGGGCGGCAGGAAGTGGTACTGCGGACGATGTGGGTCGTCGGCCAGCAGGTCGCGGTTGGCCAGCGTCGGCATGACCATCAGCCCTTTAGCCCGCCCATGGCAATGCCCTCGATCAAATACCGCTGCCCGACCGTGTACACCACCAGCACCGGGATCAGCGATAGCACCACGCCCGCCAGGACCACTGACACGCTGCCCGTGCCCAGGTAACCGAACAACGTCACGATGCCGAGCGGCAGCGTGAAGTTCTCGTTGGTCGAGAGGAAGATTAGCGGACGGAAGAATTCGTTCCAGTGGCTGTTGAAGGCCAGAACGGTCAGAATGGCCAGCCCGGGCGTCGCCATCGGCAGGTATACGCGGTAAAAGACCTGCCACTGATTGGCTCCGTCGATGAGCGCCGCCTCCTCATAGTCGTTCGGCATGGACATGAAGTACTGCCGCAGCAAGAACGTGCCGAACGCCGTCGGCAGAGCTGGCAAGATCAACGACGCGAGCGTGTCGGCCAGGCCCAGCGAGCTGATCAGCACGAAGACTGGGATGATCGTCGCCTGCAGCGGGATCATGACCGTCGCCATGACCAGCCAGAACAGGACGCCGCGGAAAGGGAATTGGAGGCGAGCAAAGGCGTAGCCCGCCAGCGAGGCGGTGAGTAGCTGGCCGAGGACGACACTGCCCGTGACGACGAAGCTATTGACGACGTATGCGCCGAACGGAACGCGTTTGAAGACTTCGACGTAGTTGGTCCAGTCCGGTCGGACTGGGATCCACTGGGGTGGCACGCTGAACGATTCGGCGGGCGTCCGCAGCGAGGTCGAGATCGTCCACACGACCGGCGCCAGGATGATGATGCTCGCCACGAACAGGAGCGCAAGGCGGATCCAGTCGCCGACGCGGTGCGAGAGAAACTGAGTCCAGCCGTGGGTGCGCGGCATATACGTCGCGTGATAGTGGGTTGCTTGCATTGAGAGAGGCTCCCTACTGGTAAAAGACCAGGGCCTTGCTGATGCGGAACTGGATGGCCGTCACCAGCAGAATGACCAGGAACAGGATCGCGGCAATGGCGGCTGCATAGCCCAGCTCGATGTTCTTGAACGCGGACTCGTAGATCAGCATGACCACTGTGCGACTCGCGTCACCGGGTCCGCCGCGGACCATCACGAACGGCTCATCGAAGATCTGCAGTCCGCTGATGACGGCGGTCACTGCCGCGAACAGGATGCTCGGGCTCATCATCGGCAGCGTGATGTACCACAGTCGCCGCCACCCGGTGGCACCGTCGACGTCGGCCGCCTCGAGCACCTCCTTAGGCAGGTTGCCCAAGCCACCGCTGAAGACGATGAACGTGAATCCCAGCCGGTGCCAGACATATACCAGAACAACGCTGATCAACGCCCACTGTGCCGACTCCAGCCAGGGGACTCGGGGTACTCCGACCAGTCCCAGGTAGTAGTTGATGACCCCGAACTGACCGTGGAACATGTACGCCATCACGATCGAGATCGTTCCAGCGGACGTCAGCAGCGGCAGGAAGTAGGCTGACCGGAAGAAGTAGCGCAGGGCCGGTCGCACAGTGCGCTGCACGCCGGATGCCAGCGCAAAGGCCAGAACAAGCTCAAGGACGACAGCCAGTCCCACCATCTTGGCCGTATTCAGGAAGGCGATCAGGACGCGACCGTCGGTCGCAAAACGGGTGTAGTTATCCAGGCCGGTGAACGCGGGTGCGTCGAAGACATTCCATTCGAACAGGCTCAGGCCGAGCGAAACCACAACCGGCCCTGCCGTGAAGACCAGGATGCCCAGCATTGTTGGCAACAGGAACGTGTACCCGAGCAGTGCTTTGCGCCTGGCCATGCCGGCCAGGCTGTCCTCGGTCAGCCAGCCGATGGGGCCGAGCTGCCGGGGACGAGCGGAGGACACTCCAAGAGCGGCCATGAATGCGTTCTCCTCCTCGTGTGGCGTTGTGCGAGCGAGATCCGGAACCGCGACCTAAAGACCGCCACGTGGCGAGGCGACCGCGCCGGCGGCGCAGTCGCTCGCGACGTGAGTCACGCTTACTTCTTCCGCTTGGCCCAGAGCGCTTCAAGATCCTTCTGCATCGCATCGAGCGCGTTCTTCGGAGTCATCTCCTGTGTCATTGCGAGGCCGCTGTACTTGGTAAAGATGGTGGTCATCGGATTCGACTCCGGGGGTGCCGGGATCGGCGCGGTGTCCGGGTGCTTATCGAGCGTGTCGTAGAAGACCTGCCAGTGCTTGGGGCCGGTGTCGGCGTAGCGCTCGGCAGTCATGAACGAGCGCCGCGTGGGCGTACTGTTGTTGCCTTTCAACTCGACGCTCATCGCCTCGACCGAGCTCAGGTACTTCACGTACTCCCAGGCCAGATCTTTGTCGCGGGCTTCTTTCATGATCACGTAACCGGCCGTGCCGAACTGGTGGCGCTGCGACTTCCAGTTCGGGAAGAGCTGCACGTCGAACGCATCCTTGGCCATGCCGGCCGCGTTGAGGCCACCCGCCCAGAAGCCGCCGGCGGGAGTCATCGCCAGCTTGGCGCCGCTGAAAAAGCCCTGGAGCTGCGAACCACCGCCCAGCTCGATCGGCGCGGAGACGCCTTCCTTCAGGAGCTGAACCATGAACTCGAGCGCCTCGATGTTGGCCGGGTCGTTCGCCTTGGGCGCATTCCAGCGCCAGCCACCTCCGCGCCCGTTAGCTGCCGCATCGCCCTTGTAGAAGGTCTGCCACAGCCACTCGCCGCCAGGCGCGCGCTCCTCCGTCAGCAGGTTGCTGCCATTGACGAAGATCCACGGCATCCAGCTACCCCACAAGCGGTTGACCCACTGGTAGCCGAAGACTTGCGTCTGGCCGGTGCTGTCCTTCTTGGCCGTCTTGCGTGCGATGTCGTAGAAGCTGTCCTTCGTCCACTCGGCGGCCGGGAACTCAAGCCCGGCCGCCTGCAGCACGGACGTGTTGAAGTACATGTTGGCAGCGTTGAAGTCGATCGGCAGCTCGTACAGGCTGCCCTCGTACATCATGGCTTCGATGAGCGACGGATGGACATCGGCGAAGTACGCGGCCATGTCCTTCTGGTCGCGCTTGATGTAGTCGTCCAGCGGTAAGGCCAGGCCCTGCCCGGCGAACAGCTGCGTACCCTCAGTGGCGACGAAGGTGATGTCCGGCGCGTTGTTGGCCGCCTTCATCGTCAGCACCTTGCTGAAGAATTCCTCCCAGTCGCTACCCTGAATGGGCGTGTATTCGACTTTGACGTTCGGGTACAGCTTGGTGAAGCCCGGGATCAGCGCGGCACGGCGGTCGGCACTCTCACGGGAGCCGAACAGGGCAATGCGGATACTGCCCTGGGTCGAGCCTGCGGCTGGGGCACTGGTGGCGCCCGTGGCAGGCGCGCCGCCGGTCGCGGCCGGTTTCGCGGCTGGTGCGCCCTGGGCGCAAGCTGCCAGGAGCGAGACGCCGGCGGCACCCAAGCCAAGTGTGAGGAAGCGGCGGCGACGTAGCTGCTGGCCGAAAGGCGAGTTGGTCATGTGAGGTGCGGTCCTTCCCTGGTCGTGTCCCCTGACGACCCTGACTTGGCGGTCGAGCGCGAGGAGGGCTAGCGCCGACGGCGCGCCGCTCGCGCAAACGTATCGATGACTGGCAAACATGCCTGCTGGGGTCGGTCGCTAAGCGCTCAAGCCTCCCATTGCGGTATGTGTCGAGCTGCCTGCAGGTCCGTACAACAGATTCTCGACCTGCGCGAGCGTCGGCAAGCCCGGGATCGCTCCATACTGCGTCGTCGCCAGCGCGCCGGCCGCACCTGCGAAACGGAGCACTGGCTCGAGGTAGACAGCCTGGCCGGGCCTGATCAGTGCATCCAGGGCAGCTGGCGTGCGCAGGAGCCCGGCCAGCAAGCCGGCCACGAACGCATCCCCCGCCCCGGTTGGATCGAGCTCCTCAACCGCCGGCGCTGGCAGCGACTCAGAAGTGCCGCGACTGGCGAAAGCGCAGCCGGCGGCGCCGAGCGTGACGACCGCCAGGGACGGCCCGGCCGCGACCAGGCTTTTGGCCGCCAGGATCGGGTCGGACGTGCCGCATACCAGGTCGATCTCGTCACTGCTGAGCTTGACGACGTGCGCCAGCGATACAGCCTGGGTAATGGCATCGCGCGCCTCGGCTTCCGAGCGCCACACGTCCAGCCGCACGTTCGGATCGAACGAGACGAGGGCGCCTAAGTCGCGCGCCTGCCTGGCGGCCGCCAACGTGGTCGACCGACTGGGTTCCACACTCAGCGACACAGAGCCAAAGTGGAAAATGCGCGCGTTGGCGAGCAGCGCCAGATCGATATCGGCCGGGCCGAGCAAGGTGTCGGCCGTGGCGTGACGGTAGAAGAAAAAGCGGTGCCCATTCGGCCCTTCTGGATCGACGAATGCGAGTGCCGTCCGAGTACCCGACTGCTCGCGCAGAGCGCGCACATCGACGCCCTCTGTGCGCAGCAATTCGCGCAGAGCCGCGCCGAAGGGATCGGCGCCCACCTTGCCGATCAGAGCGCTCGGCACGCCCAGACGGGCCACACCGACGGCCACGTTGGCCGGCGCACCGCCGGCGGCGGCGCGGAACACCTGTCCGTCACCCAGGCATCGATACGTATCGATCGGGAACAAATCGATCAGCGCCTCACCCAGGCAGACCAGTGGCGGCCAGCGATGTGCCAGCGTCACGCGCCAGCTCGCGAGAGCGCAGTGCCGTCTACGGATGGCGCGGACGCCTGGATAGCCACCCCGCCCAGGTGACTGCCGCACGACTCGCGCACTCGTAGCGTGCCGCTGAGTACTACGCGTTCAGGGACCGTCGGCAGCCCCGCCTGCATCACTTTGAGCAGCAGCTCGGCCGACACGCGACCAAGGTCGTACGCGGGCTGGGCAACAGTGGTCAGCCGCGGGCGAAGCACGTCGGCCCACGGGAAATCGTCGATGCCAACCAGAGCCATATCGCCTGGCACCTCGAGGCCGTGTGCGGCAAGCGCGCTCAAGGCGCCGATTGTCATCAGGTTGTTGCCCGAAAACAGCGCTGTTGGACGCTTGTCAAGTGCTAGTAGCTGCTCGGTGGCGTTGGCGCCACCGTCGATACGCGAACTGCCACTCGCGACCAGTTGCTCGTCGACGCCGTCAGCGGCCTCGCGCAGCGCGCGCGCGTACCCCGCCAAACGCTCCATCGTGGTCGAGATGAACGGGCGCCCGCTAATCGCTCCGATGCGGCGGTGGCCGAGCCGCACGAGGTGGCTCACGGCCGCGTAGGCCGCCGCCTCGTTGTCGAGCAGGACCGTGGCGACTGGCAGGCTGCTGATGTCGCGGTCCAGAAACACGATCGGGAAGCGGGCGCGCACCAGTTTGCGCAGGTACTCGTGGGCCTGGCCGGCCGGCGTCAGAAGCAGTCCGTCGACGCGCTTGGCGCGCAGTTCGCGCAGGTAGGTTTCTTCTTTGGCTGGATCCTCGTCGCTGTTGCACAGGATCAACGTGTAGCCGTTGGCCTGGGCAGCGTCTTCCGCGCCGCGGATGACTTCGGCGAAGAAGGGGTTACTGATGTCCGAGATGATCAGGCCGAGGGTGTTGGAGCGGCTGACCTTGAGCGAGCGGGCGACGGCGTTGGGCTCGTAGCCCAGCTCGTCCATGGCCTGCAGCACGCGCTGGCGTTTGTCGTCGGAGACGAAGCGGCTGCCGTTGACCACGTGTGAGACCGTGCTACTGGACACACCCGCCCGGCGCGCTACATCCCGCGTCGTCTTCACCACAATCCTCCCGCGTCGATACGTTTGCGCAACCGTATCGATGAATACAGTACGCCGCCTGCGGGCGCCCGTCAATACCCTGGAGATACTCATGTCGATGACGGCGGTTTTTGTCCTCCCTCAACTGTCGGCGGAATTCTGTCCACCATGGACAGCAGCGCGGAGGGCACGATCAGGTTGAGTGCACGTGAGCAGCGGCGAGCCATGATCTTGAACGAGGTGCTGGCGGGAACGCTCAGTCATGAGCAGGCCGCGCTCGTGTTGGGCTTATCGGTACGCCAGCTGCGGCGACTCATGCGGACCTATCAGGCTCGAGGACCAGCTGGGCTGGTGCATGGCAACCGCGGACGGCAACCCTGGCAAGCGCTGCCGCCAGAGGTGCGTGCGCGGGTGCTCGAGCTGGGGCAGCGCAAGTACGCCGGTCTGAACCAGCAACACCTGCCGAGAAGCTCCACGACGAAGGACTGCAGCTGGGTCGCACCACCGTGTGCGAGCTGCTGCTCAATGAAGGCGTACCCAGTCCCCGGCCGCGCCGCTCTGCACCGCATCGTCGGCGCCGCGAGCGGATGCCCCAAGCCGGGCTGCTGGTGCAGGCCGATGGCAGCCCACACCGCTGGCTCGGACCGGAGCGTCCGCCGCTGTGCCTCATCGGCGGCATCGACGATGCCACGGGCATAGTGCCCTGGGCCGTGTTCCGTGAGCACGAAGATGCGCAGGGCTACATGGAGTGGCTGTGGGCGGTCACCCGCAACCATGGCCTGCCCGTCGCCCTGTACGTCGACCGCCACGGCATCTTTTCAGCGGCGTCGCCGCGAGCTGTGGACGATCGAGGAAGAGCTGGCCGGCGGTCCGTTGCCGACCCAGTTCGGACGTGTGCTCCAGGAGTTGGGCATCCGGCCCATCTATGCCCTCAGCCCGCAAGCGAAGGGTCGCGTGGAGCGCTTGTGGGGCACGCTCCAGGATCGCCTGGTCGCCGAGCTGCGGTTGGCCGGCGTGCGCACGCTGGCCGAGGCCAACCAGTTGCTGCCCATCTTCGTCGGCCAGTTCAATGCGCGCTTCGCGGTGCCGCCAGCCGAGGACAGGCCGCCCTGGCGCGCGTGGCCGAGCCACCTGCAGCCCGAGCGCGTCTTCTGTTTCAAGTACGAGCGCCAGGTGCAGGCCGACAACACGGTGCGTTTTGCTGGCAGCCAGCTTCAACTCTTGCCATCTGCGCAGCGGCTCAGCTCGGCCCGAGCGCGCGTGGCGTGCACGAGCAGCTCGATGGCGGCAGCGCCGTCTTCTACCGTGGTGAGCTGGTCGCTACCCGAGCAGCTCCTCCAGATGCGCCGACGCTGCGCGCGCGCGATGGCCGTCGTCTGCGCCTGGACGTGCCTCCGGAACCCTCGTACCCACCACCAGCCTATCCGTATCAGGCACTCCCATAGCTCCGCGTGCACCGTGGAAACCTGGCCCGAACCATCCCTGGAAACGCTCCATGGTCGTCCATCCGTGGACAAAATCCCATGACACTTAGGCGGTCAGGATCCGCCGCCAGTTACATCCGCCGGCTATGACTATGTCGCCCGCGGTGCGACTCGTCGGGACTCGGCTCACATTGGCGAGCCCGGGGTGGCACTGACGAGCGAACGCATTGGCGTCCCGGAGCCGCATGGTGCTTCACTGGGCCCTCAGGCGGGGGCGCCACCGGTCGAAAATGAGCACGTCGGCTCGTACGCGCCGGTAGATTTCGTCCGGGCGGACGCGCAACAGAGCGCAGCTGACCTCGGCCTCGGTGTCGTCACACGCCTGTCACCATTGGACACTGGCGGCGCTACTCCGTCCGACGCAACTCGGTGGCGACTCGGTACGGCACCAATTTTCATCTAACGATTACCAGTACGTAAGTACGAACGCGACTTCATGCTCATAAAGGACCGCGGGACGCTCGGGGGACGACTAGGGCACATCCCAGGGACGTTCGACGGCGCACAGTTGCTCTCCCAAGCAGCCCATCCGGGCTGCCGATCAAATGCGGCGGGAGATTGTGCTGTGAACCTCCTACACGTGATCCGTCATCGCGGCGTGCGCCGTAATCGCTCTGCGACTGTCATCCGTCGACGCGCAGCCGGCCGCGTGCGGCGTCCGTGGCATGTCGGGCTTATGAGCGGAGGTGTAGTCCTCGCGGGCGCGACAGCGTTGGTGGTCGTCGCCACCCTCGCGGCGCCGCGACTCCCGTTGCTGGGCGCGCTCGACGGCTCGGCCGCGAGTGCGGCACCGGGCCCCGTCGAGGACGGTCCGATCCGCGTTGTCGTCCGAAGCCAACCAGGTGGCGCAAGGGTTGTCCTGGATGGGCGGGATCGCGGCCGTACGCCGCTAGAGGTAGGCACGACTCCAGGGCGGCACGCAGTGCTGCTCCAAGGCGACTCGACGATTCCGATGATGGACATGGTCGATCTGGGTCCGAGCGGCGCAATCCTTGAAGTCGCGTTGTGGACGCGTAAACCGACGGCCCTTCGCCTGCGGCCTCCCTATCCGGGCGCGCAGCTCGTGGACGGTGCGTTCCTGCCCGATGGCAGGCTCGCCCTGACAGTTGCCATTCCTGACCGGCAGCCTGGGCAGTCGCAGGCCTTCGTGCACGAGGCGTGGGTTGTCAGTCCAACTGCCCGACGAGACAGCGCCGTGAACGCTACGGCGATTGGCCCGCGCGCGCCCGCGGTGGCCGTTTCGCCTGGTGGGGGTCGCGTGGCCACTCTTCGAGATAGCTCACGTGTCGCCGGTCTGGCC
>Ga0137372_10003493_pt1 | contig 15329 bp, 10 predicted proteins | sample SagtaG_6_FD_104911 | JGI IMG/M metagenome (GOLD analysis project Ga0137372, IMG submission 104911) | Vadose zone soil microbial communities from Sagehorn Ranch, Mendocino, California, USA - Sage1_R_60_16 metaG | ecosystem: Environmental > Terrestrial > Soil > Vadose zone | place: USA...
CGGCCGGCCGGCGAGCCCTTGGGGGACGTCGAAGCGCTGGCGGCCCACTGCGTAGTTCAATGGCCCCTCGCTGACCTGCTGCCCGCTTGAGTCGAACACCGTCACGCCGAAGTCCGTGAACCGGTTCCACTGTTCGCGCGCCATCTCCACGTCCACCTCGGCGCGCGCGGCCCAGGCCGGGACGCGCACGGTGAGCGACTCGGCGGGGAGCCCGCGTCCCGCCACCGGGAACGCGGCTTCCGCGCCGATCAGACGCGTCGTGACCCGGCCGCCCGTCGTCTCCGGGCCGACATCGCCCGCTTCCACGCCGCGGCCGGTCCGGGCCAGGGTCACGGGCGCGATGGCCGCGCGCACGTCGGCCGTGACCGTCGCCAGCGGCGGCGCGACGACATCGAGCTCGTATACGCCGGCGACGAGGTCCTCGGCCCGCACCACGACATCAGCGGTCCCCGCGTCGCCCCCGCCGACGTTGATATCGTCCGGGGCGTCGCGGAACGGCTGGCCATCCGGTTCGTACAGCTTCACGAACGCGTGCTGGGTGGAATCCGCGAGGGACACGGTCGCGCGCAGCGTGGAGCCCGCCGCGGGCACGCGCAGGAAGTAGCGCTGTACCCGCCCGGCGGCGACGGTTCGCTTCTGATCGGCCAGGGGTCGGGTCGTGAGATCGTACGGAACGGCGATCGTATTGACGAGCGCGAACAAGGCGCCCGCGAGCGTGTCGGTCGGATTGCGCGCCGTGACGGTGCCCACATAGACCCCCGGCGCGGTGAGCGCCGCCGCCCGGTAGGCGACGGTGACGTCCGTCGCCGGGGCTCCCGCGCGCATCTGCGGCGGGGCGCTGAGCCACGGCACGTTGCTGCGCAGCTCCAGCTGCGCGGCGCGGATGCCGAGGGCCGCCGTGACGTGGAACGCCTGCAGGGTGTCGCCGGAGCCCGCGAGCCCGTCGCGCCGGAACGCCGCCGACCCGCCCGCCGGCGTGCGCACGACGTAGACCGCCCCCTGGTGCCCCGCGACGAGCCAGCGATACGCCGCCTCGAGCTTGGGAACGCCCGCCCCCGCATCGAGCGCGGTCGCGCCCGCGACCGGAGTCGCCGAGATGCGGAGCGCCTGCATCACCTCGGCGGCTCCCGGGCGGCGGCCTTCCTGCGTCACGGCGGACATGAGGCACGCGGCCAATCCGCTGGCGTGCGGCGCGGCCATACTCGTCCCGCCCTTGATCTCGTCGCCGGTGTTCCAGCGCGGTACGGAAGAAAACGCCACGCCGGGCGCCAGCACGTCCGGCTTGTCGGTGTCGCCGCCCCGCGAGCTGAACCACGCCAGGACGTCGGGCGCCGGGGGGACGCCGGGCTGCGGGGCACGGGAGAAGACGCCCGGGTACAAGGCCCCCACCGAGAGCGCGAGATCGGCGGAGCCGGGGAAGCCCATCGTGGAGAGTCCCGGCCCGTCATTACCGGCGCTGATCGCGAACACGACGTCGGGATGGGCGACGAGGAAGGCGTCGACGAGCGAGTCGATGACGGCGCGTCCTTCCTGCTCGTTGCCCACGCCGAAGCTCATGTTGAGCACGAGCGGGAGGCCGCGCTGCGTCGCGAAACGCGCCGCGTATTCCATCGCGCGGACCATCGACCCATTCACCGAGATGCCGCCGCGTGCGTTGTTGGCGATCTTGAGGGCGAGCAGCTGCGCGCCCGGGGCCACGCCGTCGAATCCCTGCACGTTGTAGAGGTTGTGCCCCGCGGCGATGCCGGCCACGTGCGTGCCGTGGCCCGACGTGTCGAACACCAGGTCGAGCACCGGAGCGCCCGCGCCGTCCGTGAAGTTCGCCGCGATGGTCAGGGGGCGGCGGCCCAGGGCGATCGTTTCGCGTCCCTGGCGATAATCGTGGAGCGGCATCTCGTCTTCGAACGAGCCGTTCAGGTTCGAGTCGATGAACGCGACCCAGCCGTCGCTCGCCTTCACGACCACGACCGGGAACTCGTCGGTGTTGTCGCCGTCGCCGTTGACATCCGCCGCGGGCACCTTCCCGAGCGGCAGCTCGCGAAATACGCCGCCGTACCAGGCTCCCCCCGTCGCAAGCCGCGCGATGCGCCCGGCGCCGGCCACCTTCACCGCCGCGACGACGACCGAGCCGTCATTGGCGGGTGTGATGGGAGCGAGGACGACCCGGCCCTCCGCCGAGAAATCACGGACGTCGAGGAGCTTGGGCGCCCCGGTCGTGGTCGTGATCAGGCCCGGGACGCCCGGGTCCACCCCCGAGTCGAGGATGCCGATGATGACCCCGCGCCCATCGTAGGTCGGGTGCGCGATGCGGAATTGGTCCACGCCCGTCGCGGTGAGCGGCATCAGCCCCGCCAGGAGCGCGAGCGGCGGCGGCACGATCGGCTCGCCGGCTTCGGAATCGGTGCGGCTCCCGTCGGGGGAGACCGGCGGAGGCGCCGGAGTGCCCGGAGGTGCTTTCGGGGTCAGGGCGGCGGGGGGAGTGGTCCGACCGCCGCACGCGATGACTGACAGGCCGGCGCACACAATGAACGAACGACGCAGCGTCATGGATGACTCGGCAGGATGAACGGCCCGAGGTGGGGCCCTGGGAACTCGGTGGTCACGGCCAGCAGGAACGCGAGCACGTCGCGCGTCTCCTCCGGGAGCACGATGGCATCGACAAAGCCGCGGGCGCCCGCGTACCTGGCGTCCAGCTGGTGATCGTAGTCGGCGCGCATCGCTTCGACGGCCGCGGCGTTCTCGGGGTTCGCGGCGGTCTCCCCGAAGACGGCCTGAATCGCGGACTCGCCTTCCATCACCCCCATGCGCCCGGTGGGCCACGAGAGGATGAAGTCGGGATCGAACCCCTGCCCCGCCATCGCGTAGTAGCCAGCGCCGGAGGCGTGATTGACGGTGAGCACGAGCTTGGCGACGGTCGCGGTGGCCATCGCTTCGACGAAGCGGGCGCCCGCCCGGATGATCCCGGTATGCTCGGCCTCGACCCCGACCATGAACCCCGACACGTCCTGCACGAACAGCAGCGGGATGCGCTCGCGATCCGCGTTCTCGATGAAATACGCGACTTTCTCCGCGCTCTCGGTGTAGATGATCCCGCCGATCTTCGGCGGCTCGCCTTTCTTCCCCTTGATGACGCCGCGCGAGTTGGCGATCACCGCCACCGCGCGTCCGGCGATCGCGCCGTGCCCGCAGATCATCTCCGGCGCCACCGCCGGCTGGAACTCGTCGAGCGTCCCCGCGTCCAGGAGGCATTCGAGCACGGCGCGCGCGTCGTAGCTCATGCGATGGTCGCCCGGGAGCAGCGCGTACAGCTCCTTGGGATCGCGCTTGGGCGCCTGCGCCGCGGGCGCGGGACGCGCCGTGGCCGGGAGCCGCGCCACATACTCGCGGATCCGCTCCAGGCATGCCGCATCGTTCTTGGCGCGATAGTGGGCGACGGCGCTCGTGGAGGTGTGCGTCGCGGCCCCGCCCAACGTCTCGGCGTCCACCGACTGGCCGGTCGCGCCTTTGACGAGATTGGGCCCGCCGAGCCCCATGAACGACGTGCCCTCGACCATGAAGATGACGTCCGAGAGGGCGGGCAGGTACGCGCCGCCGGCGATGCACGGCCCCATCACGGCGGCGATCTGCGGCACGCGCAGATAGTGGCGCATCAGCGAGTTGTAGAAGAAAATCCGCGCCGCCCCGTACTGGCCTGGGAACACGCCTCCCTGGTACGGGAGGTTGACGCCGGCCGAATCCACGAGGTAGACGATCGGGACGCGCTGGCGCATCGCCACTTCCTGGGCGCGCAGCATCTTGCGGATGGTTTCGGGCCACCACGAGCCCGCCTTGACCGTGGCGTCGTTAGCGACGATCACCACGGGACGCCCCGCCACCTTGCCCACGCCGGTGATGACGCCCGCCCCCGGGGCCTGACCGTCATACTGGTCATAGGCGACGAACAGGCCGAGCTCGAACCAGGCGCCGTTTTTGTCGAGGAGCTTCGCCACGCGCTCGCGCGCGGTGAGCTTCCCCTGGTCGTGCTGGCGTTTGATTTTGTCCGGCCCGCCGCCCTGCTCGAGGCGGGCGCGCAGCTCGCGCACGTCGGCGGCGAGTGTCTCGAGGCGCGTCATCCGGGGCTAGCGGTCAGGCCGCCACATGCTCGGCCGCCCACGCCTCGATGTACTTGACGAGCTCCGATGTCGGCGTTCCCGGGCCGAACAGCCTGCCGATGCCCCGGCCCTGCAGCGCTTCCATGTCCTCGGGTGGGATGATGCCACCGCCGGTGAGGAGGACGTCGACGCGCCCCGCCGCGTCGAGCAGCGCTTTGATGCGTGGAAACAGGGTCATGTGGGCCCCGGACAGGATGGAGAGCCCCACCACATCGGCGTCCTCCTGTATCGCCGCCTGGGCGATCATCTCCGGCGTCTGGTGGAGGCCGGTGTAGATCACCTCCATCCCGGCGTCGCGCAGCGCGGCGGCGACGACCTTGGCGCCGCGGTCGTGCCCGTCCAGCCCGGGCTTGGCGACGAGCACCCGGATCGGGCGTTTCCGCGCCCGTGGCATCGCGGTCATGGGCTAGAAGAACACCGGCTCGCGATAGGCGCCCCAGACGCGCTCCAGCGCGTGCCGAATCTCGAACAGCGTGCACTCGGCGCGGGCGCAGTCGAGCATCGGGGGGAGCACGTTCGCGTCGTGCTCGGCGGCCGACCGCAGGGCTGCGAGGCGCTGCTCCACGAGCGCCGCGTCGCGTTGCTCGCGCAGCCGGGCGAGGCGCTGGCGCTGGCCGGCCTCGGCGTCGTTGGAGATTTTGAGAATCTCCACGGGATGGTCGTTCTCGGTGATGAACTCGTTGACGCCGACGACGACGCGCTCCCCGGCCTCGGCCTGACGCTGGAACTCCGCCGCCGACCGGGCGATCTGGCGCTGGAACCAGCCGCTCTCGATCCCCTTCACCACGCCGCCCGTCGACTGGATCTCCGCGAACAGGGCATCGGCCTCGCGCTCCAGCTGATCGGTCAGCGCCTCGACGTAGTAGGAGCCGCCAAGGGGATCGACTACGTCGGCGACGCCGGTCTCGTGCGCGAGGATCTGCTGGGTGCGCAGCGCCACCTGCACCGCGGGCTCGGTCGGCAGCGCCAGGGTCTCGTCCAGCGAGTTGGTGTGCAACGACTGCGTGCCGCCGAGCACCGCCGCGAGCGCCTGGTACGCCACGCGCACGATGTTGTTGTGCGGTTGCTGGGCGGTCAGCGTCACGCCGGCGGTCTGGGAGTGAAAGCGCATCATCCACGAGCGGGGATTCCTCGCCCCGTACTGCGTCTTCATGTGCCGCGCCCAGATGCGTCGCGCCGCGCGCAGCTTCGCGATCTCCTCGAAGAAATCGTTGTGGATGTCCCAGAAGAACGACAGCCGCGGCGCGAAGCTGTCCACGTCCAGCCCGCGCGCGATCCCCCGCTCGACGTAGGTGAACCCGTTCGCCAGCGTGAAGGCGAGCTCCTGCGCGGCGGTGGCCCCCGCTTCGCGGATGTGATAGCCGCTGATCGAAATCGTGTTCCACTGCGGCGTGTGCCGGGGACACCACTCGAACATGTCGACGATGACCTTCAGCGCCGGCTCCACCGGGTAGACCCAGGCGTGCTGGGCCATGTACTCCTTGAGGATGTCGTTCTGGACCGTGCCGCGCAGCTTGGCGATGTCCACGCCCTGCCGCTCCGCCGCGACGACGTAGAAGCAGAACAGGATCGCCGCCGGCCCGTTGATCGTCATCGACGTCGAGACCTGGTCGAGCGGGATGCCGTGGAACAGATCCTCCATGTCCACCGCGCTGGAGATCGCCACGCCGCACTTGCCGACCTCGCCCTCGGCGCGGGGATGGTCGGAGTCGTAGCCCATCAACGTCGGGAAGTCGAACGCCACGGAGAGGCCGGTCTGGCCGCGCTCGAGGAGGAAGTGATAGCGCTCGTTGGTGTCGGCCGCCGTCCCGAACCCTGAGAATTGCCGCATCGTCCACAGGCGCCCGCGGTGCATCGTCTGATGGATGCCGCGCGTGAACGGATAGCGGCCCGGCTCGCCCAACCGCTCCGGCAGGTTCCCGGCCACATCGTCGGGGCCGTACACCGGCTTCTTCTCGATGCTCATCGAATCGCTCCGCTCCGCAGCTGATCCAGGATGTCGGCCGCGACGTCGTACGGGCTGCGCCGGCCTTCGGCCATCTCGTCCATGCGCTGGGCGAGGAGGTCCGGCGCCGGGGTGTCCTCCCATAACCCCTGCCGCAGGCCTCGCTCCACCACAGCGCGCGTGCGCTCGGCGAGCCGCTCGCGACGGCGCGCGACGAGCCGGCCGCTGGACTCGAGGAAGGCGCGGTGGCGGTCGAGTGCGGCCACAAGTTCGGGGACGCCCTCGCCGGTGGTGGCCACCGTCGTCAGAACCGGTGGCTCCCAGGACTCGGCGGTCGGGCGGTCAGGCGGTCGGGCGGTCCCCTTACCCCTCCCGTCCGCCCGTCCGCCTGTCCGCCGTTCCGCCCCGGTGGAGGAGGTGTGGTGGGGAGCCACGTGTCGAAACGCGTTCCCCTGGCGCAGGCCGAGCATCACCTCGATCTCCTGGCGCAGCTTGTCGCCGCCGGGCCGATCGCTCTTGTTGATCACGAAGACGTCGGCGATTTCCATGACGCCGGCCTTGAGGGTCTGGATCGCGTCGCCGGACTCGGGCACGAGCACCAGCGCCGTGGATTCGGCGGTGCGCGCGATGTCGAGCTCCGTCTGCCCCACGCCGACCGTTTCGATCAGGATGCGATCGAAACCGAAGGCCTCGAGCACGTCCGCCGCTTCCTCCGTCGTGGTCGCCAGGCCCCCCTGCGAGCCGCGCGTCGCCATCGACCGGATGAAGACGCCGGGATCGAGACTCACCGACTCCATGCGGATGCGATCCCCGAGCAACGCCCCGCCCGTGAACGGGCTCGTCGGGTCGACGGCGATCACCGCCACCCGGAGCTCCTGCGCGCGGTAGTGCTGCACCAGACGCTCGGTGAGGGTGCTCTTCCCGGCCCCCGGCGGGCCCGTGAGGCCGATGCGGCGGGCGCCGCGCCGCCCCACGCGCGCATGCGCGTGGGTCAGCACCTGCTCGCAGCCGTCGCGGCGGTTCTCGACGAGACTGATGGCGCGGGCCAGCGCCGCGGTATCGCCGCGGTCGAGGGCCTCCACGAGCGAGCGGGTCGTCATGGGTTCGTACAAGTTATGCAGGGGCCGAAGCGGATGCATCCTCCGGGCGATCGAGCACGACGGCCTTGACCGGTCCGGGCCGTACGGCGACGCGCTCCACATGCGTCGCGGTGGCGGCCAGCACGTCGAACTCGAATCCGTGCAGGATGAATCGCTCGCCCGGCCGGGGAATCCGCCCCAGCGTCTGCACGAGAAAGCCGCCCACGGTCTGCGCCCCGCGGGCCGGCGGCGCCGTCCCGAACGTCTCGTCCAGCGCGGTGACGGGCGCGTTGCCCACGAATTCCATGATGCGGGCCGGCGCGGTCCCTGCCGGCGGCGGGGGAGGCTCGAACACCTCCGCAACCAGCGCGCGCAGCACGTCTTCGAAGGTGACCAGTCCCGCGGTGCCGCCGAACTCGTCGAGCACGACGGCGAGATGGCTCTCGCCGCGCTGCATGCCCAGCATCACGTCGCCGGTGCGCTGCGTCGCCGGGACCACGGTCACCGGGCGCACCGGCACCGGGTCCTCCGGCTGGAGGCGCAGCAGGTCGAAGGTGTGCGCGACGCCGATGATCTCGTCGAGGGAGCCGCGGTACACCGGATAGCGGCTGTAGCCCGACTGCGAAAACACATGGGCCATCTCGGCCGCGGCGAGGCCCTCGGGGATCGCGACGATCGCGGTACGCGGCGTCATCAACTCCCGCACCGGGCGATCGGAGAACGCGAGGACGCCGGACACGACTTCGATTTCGTCCGTGCCGGCGAGCGCTTCGGTGTCCACGCTGGAGAGGACCGCGGCGAGGGCCGTCTGCGTCGAGGGTTCGCGCCGCGGGATGAACGGCGCCAGGAGGTCGCCCGCGCGCTCCATCCACGGCAGCGCCCGCGCGACGATCGGCTCCGCCCAGCGGCGCCCGAGCACGCGCGGGACCAGATAGGCCGCGCTGACGAACAAAGGGATGATGACCGTCACGGTGAACACGCCGAGGAACGTCGGCGTCGTCTGGGCGAGCAGCGCCGGGACGGCGGCGGCGGCGATCACGACGCCCATCGTGGTGAGCGCGTTGGCGGTCGCGAGCACGCGGCCCGGATGCTCGAGCAGCCGCACCGCGGCCTCCGTCCCCCGCAGCTTGTAGTGCACCCAGCGCGTGAGCTCCACCTGCGACACCGCGGCCGCGGCGACGCCGATCGCCGCGGCGACGCCGGCGAGACCGAGTCCGACGACCAGGACGAGCAGGGACGCGATCATACTTTCTCGAAGACCACGCGCGTGACGCGGCGGCGATCCACCTGGTCCACGACCACGCGGAACCCGTCGAGCTTCAGCTCTTCGCCGGGACGCGGTACGCGGCCGAGCACCGAATACACCAGTCCCCCGACGGTCGAGACGTCGGGATGCTCGAAGGTCCGTCCCAGCGCGGCCGAGAGCTCGCCGAGCGAGGTGCGGCCGTCGACCCAAAAGCGGTTGCCGTCCTGTCGGATGGCCGGCGCGGCGTCGACGTCGTGTTCGTCGCGGATCTCCCCGACGACTTCCTCGAGAATGTCCTCGAGGGTGATGAGCCCGGAGGTGCCGCCGAATTCGTCCACGACGATGGCGAGGTGCGCGGGCCCGCGCTGGAAGTCCCGGAGCTGGGCGTCGAGCGTCTTCGACTCGGGCACGAACGCGGCGGGCTTGACCAGCTCTTGCCACCGTTTCTCCGCCTCGGGCCCGGGGAGCCCCATGACGAGCGGCACGAGGTCTTTCGCGAACAGCACGCCGACGACGTTGTCGGGCGTGCCGTCGTACACCGGCAGCCGCGTGTACTCGTGCCGGCGGAACGTCTCCAGCACCGTCTCGAGCGGAGCGGCGACGTCCACGGCGATCATGTCGAGCCGCGGCGTCATCACTTCCACCACCGTGGCGTCGGCGAGGGTGAAGATCCCCAGCAGCATGTCGCGCTGGGCGGCGCCGAGCTCGGGCTGGAGCGGCTGCGTGGTGGTCACGAGGCCGTGCAGGCCGCGATCCACCCACGCGAGCAGCATGAGCAGCGGCGCGAACGGCATCAGCGTGCGCCGGGCGAGCGGCAGGGCCGCGTCGGCGAGCTCGGGGGCGAGGCGCGCCACGCTGCGCGGCAGCGCATCCCCCACGACGAACAGGAAGCCCGCCGCGACGAGCAGCACACCCACGCCCCCCGCCCAGGGGCGCTGCCACCAGCCCAGGGCGTGCGCGGCGGCGACGGCCCCGAGCACGAGCAGGGCGAGCCGGGCGACGTGGAGGGCGCGGTGCAGCGGCACCCGTCCGCGCACCGCCGTCGGCGGCGCGTCGCCCAGCGTATGCAGCATCTCCCCCACCGCCGCCTCTTCGCCCAGCGCCAGCAGGCCGGCCCACGCCACGGCCACGATCGCGGCGGCGACCCCCATCCAGGAGAGCGCGACGGCGCCGAAGCTCATCGGCCGTCTCCGGTGAGCCGCCGCACGTAGCGCTCCTGCCGGCGCCACATCGCCGACCGCGTGCGGCCGGGCCCCTCGGGGTGGTCGTAACCCAGGACGTGCAGGGTGCCGTGGACTGCGAGACGGATCATCTCGACGCGAAGGTCCTCTCCGGGCCACTGCTCGGCCACCGCGGGACAGAGGTAGACGTCTCCCACCACCGAGTCGTCGGCCTGAGGTAACGCGTAGGCGATGACGTCGGTCACCCCGCGCCGGCCCGTGGCGCGACGGTTCAAGCGCCGCATCGCGGGGGCACCGAGCAGCGTCAGCTCCACGCGCACGCGGCCGGCGCCCTCCCAGGCGAGCACTTGGCGGGCCACACGGGCCAGCGTCCGCTCAGAGGGCCGAGGCCTGCGGGGTCGGCTGCCAGTCTTTGCTGATGCCGCCACTGGACTCGGGGTAGTCGATGCGGTTGTGGTACATCCCGGACAAGACGCGGATGAACTCCGACTTCACGACGTCGATCTGCTGCAAGGTGAGCGGGGCGTCGTCCAGCTGGCCGGAGGCGAGCTTGGTGCGGACGATGTGGTTGATCGCTTCCTCGATCTTCTGCGGGGTGAGGTCATCCAGCACCCGCAGGGCGGCCTCGACCGAATCGGCCAGCATGGCGACGGCCGTCTCCACTGAGCGCGGCCGCGGTCCGGGGTAGCGGTAATCCTCGCGGCGCGCGTTCGCGTCGGCCTTCTTGGCCCGGTCGTAGAAGTACGTGATCTCGCTCGTGCCGTGGTGCTCCGGGATGAACGCGGTCACGACCGCGGGGAGGCCCGCTTCCTCGGCGAGGGCGAGCCCGTCGGTGACGTGACGCTTGATGATCTCCGCCGACTGCGCCGGCGGGATCTTGTCGTGCGGATTGCCGCCGCGCGTCTGGTTCTCGACGAAGTACAGCGGGTTGCTGAGCTTGCCGACGTCGTGGTAGTAGCAGCCCACGCGCCCCAGCAGCCCGTTGGCCCCGATGCGGTTGCACGCCGACTCGACGAGGTTCGCCATCGCCACGCTGTGCGCGTACGTGCCCGGCGCCTCGAGCGACAGGCGGCGCAGCAGCGGCCGGCTCGGGTCCGACAGCTCGAGCAGCGTCAGGTCCGTCGTGACGTGGGTGAAGCTCTCCGCCAGCGGCAGCAGCAGGATCGTCAGCGCGCCGCTCACCAGCCCGTTCGTGATGCCGAACACCGAGGTCCAGCCGATCTCTCCGATGCGCCAGCTGCCGGCGAGCCCCAGCGCGATCGCGCCCGCGAGGTAGCCCGCCCCGACGATGAGCACGGCCGTGTAGAGATGGCTGCGCCGCCGCAGCGAGCGCACCGACAGCGCCGCGGTGACGCCGCCGAGCAGGCACAGGAACAACGCCGGGGTGTCGTGGAACACGGGCTGCGTCCCGATCACGGCGGAGACGATCATCGCGCCGATCATCGACACGCGGCCGTTGAACAGCACCGTCAGCATCATCGCCTGGAACGGCAGGGGGATCAGCTCCGGGTGGCCGGGGCGCGTGTGCGCCACGGCGGCGGCGCCGAGCAGCGTCGCGGCGAACAGCAGGGCGACGATCGCCACCTGGCGCTGCTCGCGGTACGTCTCGCGTCGGTAGAACACCATCAACACCCAGAACACGCCGAGGATCAGCGCGTCGCGCAGCATCGGCCCGACGACCCCGCCGAGCGACGTGCTCGTCGCCGCGCCGCGGCGGACCAGCTCGTTGTGCAGCGCCAGGAGCTTCTCGTGCGCGGGTCCCGAAATGATCTCCCCCGCCGACGCCAGGCGATCGCCCTGGCGCACGACGTACTTGCTCGGATCCACGCTGCCCATCAGCTCGCTGCGCCGGCGCCGCGTCTCCGCCTCGTTGGGCACCAGGGTCGCGCGGAAGAAGCGGCGCACCAGCTTAAGGTAGACCACGTCCCCCACGCTCGAGCCTGGGTCGGGATGCACCCCGCGCGAGCGCAGCAGGTAGTCGTTGTAGCTGAGCACCTGGTCCCGGGCCACCGGCTGCTCCGACGCCCCGCGGCGCACGATCAGCTGCGTCGAGGTCTCCGCCTGGAGCACCCCCGGCGCCGTCACCCCCTGGGCCAGGGTCTGGGCGAACAAGTCCGTGAGCGCGCGCTCGAGGTTGCGGCGCTTGCCGCCCTTCTGCACGTAGCCCGCCTCGACGAGCGACAGCGGTAGCCCCGCGCGCCGGCCGACGCGGATGATCGCCTGCGGGCCCAGCCCGGCGGAGTCCCCGAGCGTCTGGAAGAAGACGTGCAGGTCCGCCGCCGTGCTGTCGTACGCGCGCTGCTGGAACTGGTAGAGCGGCTTGGCGCTCGCGGCGAGGTCCTCCGCTTCGCGCGCCAGCTCCTCGTCGGTCTTGGTCACCACGAAATCGAACGGCGCCACGACGTCGCGCTCGGCCTTCGCCCCCGGCTCGAGGAGCGGCGCCAAGTCCGTCGCGCTCGACGGGAAGGCCAGATAGGCGAGCACCGCGAGCACGAGGACCCACGCCCACCGGGTCCCGTGGTATCGCACTTCCTCCCAGCTCGGTCGTTTCATGTCAGCCTTGGGCATCCTCGGCGTAGGCCCGGATGATGTCCCGCACCAGCCGGTGGCGGACCACGTCCGTTTCGGTGAGGTAGCAGAAGCCGATCCCTTCGATCCCCGGCAGGATGCGCTCGATCTGCAAGAGCCCGGAGTCCTCGCGGTTGCCCAAATCGATCTGCGTCTTGTCGCCCGTGATGACGGCCCGCGAGTTCACCCCCAGCCGGGTGAGGAACATCTTCATTTGCATGCCCGTCGCGTTCTGCGCCTCGTCGAGGATCACGAACGCGTCGGCCAAGGTGCGGCCGCGCATGTACGCGAGCGGGGCGATCTCGATCGTCCGCGACTCGATCGCCTTTTGCACGCGATCGCGCGGCATCATGTCCTCGAGCGCGTCATACAGGGGCCGCAGGTAGGGATCCACCTTCTCGTGGAGGTCGCCGGGGAGGAAGCCGAGACTTTCTCCCGCCTCCACGGCCGGCCGCGCAAGGACGATGCGCCGCACGCGTTTGCGCGCCAGGGCGTCCACCGCCGCCGCGACCGCGAGATACGTCTTGCCCGTGCCCGCCGGTCCGATCCCCACGACGATGTCGTTCTGCGCGATCAGCTGGAGATAGTCCCGCTGCCCGGCGCTCTTGGGCCCGATCACGCGCCGCAGGCCGGGGAGGATGATCTTGAGCTCCTGTTGAGCGCCGGGCTCGGAGAGACTCCCACTCGCGCCATCGAGCACCAGCCGTTCCACGTCGTGCACGTCCAACTCCTCCCCCATGCGGGCCAGGTCGATCATCGCCTGGACCACGGGCGCGGCGCGCTCCACCGCCGCTCCCGGCCCCTGCAGCGTCAGACTGTCCCCGCGCAGCGACACACGCACGCCGAGGCGCCTGCTCAGCTCGATCAGGTTCGCGTCGTTGACGCCGGCGAGCGCCAGCGGATCCACGCCTTCGACGGTGACGCGTTGGGTGAGGTCGTCGCTCATGGCACCACTTTGAGGTGGAGGGTCGCCAGGTCTTCGGCGCGCGCTGGGGTGGGCGCGCCCTCGAAGAGCGCCCGTGCCGCCGTCGTCTTGGGAAACGCGATGACGTCCCGCAACGATCCCGCGCCGGCCGCGAGCATCACCACGCGGTCGAAGCCGATCGCGAAGCCACCGTGGGGCGGGGCACCGGCCGCCAGGCCCTGCAGCAAGAACCCGAAGCGCTCGGCGATGTCCTGATCGGAGAGCCCGAGATGCCGGAACACCGTGCGCTGCACCGCCGCATCGGTGATGCGGATCGATCCGGAGCCGAGCTCGTTGCCGTTGTAGACCGCGTCGTAGTGCTGGGCGCGACACGCCAACGGGTCGGACTCGAGCTTCCCCATGTCGTCGGGATGCGGCGCCGTGAACGGGTGGTGCGCGAACACCGGCTTCCCCGTGCCGGCGTCCGGCTCGAACAGCGGGAAGTCCACGACCCAGCAGAAGGCGTGCGCCGCCAGCGGCGTGGGCGTGAGACGCCGGATTACTTCCTGACGCACGCGATCGAGCACCGGGGACGTTACGCGGTCGGGACCGATGGTCATCAGGGCGGCGTCGCCGTCGCCCACGCCCAGGCGCCCCAGCGCTTCCGCCGTGAAGTGCTTCGCCACCGAGCCGGAGATCTGGTCGCCCTGGCGCTTGACCCACGCGAGCCCCGCGCCGCCCAGCTGTTTCGCCGCCTCGGCGAGCTGATCCGCGTCTTTGCGGGACAACGCGCCCCCGCCCTTGACCGCGAGACCGCGCACCCGTGCCCCGTTCTGCCGCGCGCTTTGGAAGAAGGGCACGGCAAGCGGCTCCACCGCCGTCGTCCAGTCGTGGATCGCGAGCTCATAGCGCAGGTCGGGCTTGTCGGTGCCGAACCGCTCCATCGCGTCCTGCCAGCGGAGGCGCGGAAACGGACGCGTCACCGCGTGCCCCGCTTCCTCCCACAGGGCGACGAGCACCGCTTCGACGTACCCCAGCACGTCGTCCATCCCGACGAACGACGCCTCGAGATCGATCTGGGTGAACTCGGGCTGGCGGTCGTTGCGCAGGTCCTCGTCCCGAAAACAACGCGCGAGCTGGAAGTAGCGGTCGAAGCCCGCGACCATCAGCAGCTGCTTGTAGATCTGCGGGGACTGCGGCAGCGCGTAAAACTCGCCGGGGTGCACGCGCGACGGTACGAGATAGTCGCGCGCGCCTTCGGGCGTGGGCTTGGTGAGCACCGGCGTCTCGATCTCGAGAAACTCGAGGTCGGAGAGGGTGCGCCGCGCGCGCTGCAGCAGCCGGTGCCGCAGCATCAGGTAGCCCTGGAGCTCGGAGCGGCGCAGATCGAGGTGGCGATGCTTGAGGCGCAGGTCTTCGGCGGGCAGCGCCTCGTTCTTGGCGCGGGCCACGGGAATGGCGGGTGTCGCCGCGACGCCGACGACCTCGAGGCGCCGGGCGTGCACCTCCACGTCGCCCGTCGCCAGCTCGGCGTTCTTCATGTTCGCCGGCCGGGCCACGACGGCGCCTTCCACGACGACCACCGTCTCCGCGCCGAGTGTCCCGGCGCGCGCCAGCACGTCGGGCGGCGCCCAGGCGGGGCCGACCGCCACCTGCACAATACCGTCGCGGTCGCGCAGATCGAGAAACACGATGCCCCCGAGATCGCGCCGGCGGTGCACCCACCCGCCGAGGCGCACCTCGGTCCCCACGTGCTCCTGGCGCAACGCCCCGCACCGGTGCGTCCGCTGGCTCGTGCGACTCGCGCTCACGCTTGGTTCAAGTCCCCTCTGCTTCGCACAACGAGCGATAGAACTCGTCCGGCGTGCGCGCGGCGAGCAGCCGCGTGCGCACCGGCTCCTGGCGGACGAGGCGGGAGATCCGGCTGATCGCCTTCACGTGCGCCCCCTCTTGCCGCTCCGGCCCGGCCAGCAGGAAAAACAGTCGCACCGGCTGGCCGTCGACCGTTTCGTACGGCACCGGTTGCTGAGTGGTCCCCGCGACCACCACGAGGTTCGGCACGATCGGGGTTTTGCCGTGCGGCACCGCGACTCCGTAACCGATCCCCGTCGGGAACTGGCGCTCCCGTTCGAGAATCGCCCCCAGCACTTCTTCGGCCTGGGGGCCGTCACCGGCCAGGGCCATTCCCACCAGCTCACGCAGCACCCCCTCTTTGTCCCCCGCTTTCAGGGGAACGCGGATGTGGTCAGGCGTGA
>Ga0137372_10003494_pt1 | contig 15328 bp, 14 predicted proteins | sample SagtaG_6_FD_104911 | JGI IMG/M metagenome (GOLD analysis project Ga0137372, IMG submission 104911) | Vadose zone soil microbial communities from Sagehorn Ranch, Mendocino, California, USA - Sage1_R_60_16 metaG | ecosystem: Environmental > Terrestrial > Soil > Vadose zone | place: USA...
ACTGCACCGCACCGGCGAGGGCGGTGGCGGCTGCCAGCGGAGAGTCGTGCCGAGACGGGGGCTGTTCCTCGATGATGTGCATCCCGCAGTCGATTTCCGCGTCACAGCGGACCGCGATTTCCGCGCTGACCTCTCACGGCGGGCCGCCTTCTCGGCGCGGCTCAGGGCCGAGGATGCCGGAGTTGAGTTCGGCGACGAGAGAGACGTCGCCGGTCTCGGCGCACCCGAACAGGTCGGTAACACCCTCCAGCCGGTGATACTCCAGCCCGCTGCCAGTCCAGCTCGGCGTCACCCCGAGGTGGTCGGCGAGCCGTCGCATGTGCGCATCGGCTGCGGACAAGGCCTGCAGCACCTGCGACGGGTTGTCCAGCTGCGGGAACACCCAGCCGATGTCACCGGCTGCCAGCGCGATCGCCTCCACGTGATCAAGGGTGATCCACGGCGATCGGATGGCCAATCTCACCCAGCGCCGCACGCCGCCTGGAGCAGGCCGTGAGCACGGCGACGAAGATCGAGTGGACCGAGGTCACCTGGAACCCGACGACCGGCTGTGACCGGATCTCGCCCGGGTGTGATCACTGTTACGCGCTGACGTTGGCTAAGCGGCTGAAGGCGATGGGCCAGGCCAAGTACCAGCGCGATGGTGACCCGCGGACGTCCGGGCCGGGGTTCGGCGTCACGGTGCATGAGGACGCCCTGGCCGAGCCGTTGCGGTGGCGCACGCCCCGCAAGGTGTTCGTGAACTCGATGAGCGACATTTCCGTTGGGGTAATGATCTTGAAATGTGGATCACCGCGGGTCAATCGCCATAGGTCCAGGCTTCGGCGTGTGCGACAGGTGTCGCGGACGGGTGCGGCCCGGTGAGCGCATCGACGTCGATCGAGTGGACGCGGTCTGATGACGGGTCGGCGGGCTCGACGTGGAACCCGGTGACGGGTTGCACGAAGGTGTCGGAGGGCTGCGACCACTGCTATGCCGAGACCTTCGCCGAGCGGTGGCGCGGGGTGGCTGGGCATCCCTTCGAGCAGGGCTTCGACGTGCGGCTGTGGCCGGAGCGGCTGACGCTGCCGCTGCAGTGGCGCAAGCCTCGCCGGGTTTTCCTGAACAGCATGTCCGATTTGTGGCACGAGGCCGTCGGGGCGAATCTGATCGCCCAGGTGTTTGCTGTGATCGCGGTCGCTGAGCAGCACACGTTCCAGGTGCTGACGAAGCGGCCGGGCCGGATGTGTTCGCTGCTCGCCGATACAGCTTTCTGGGGCCAGGTCGGCGCGGCAGCCCGCGTGTATGACCCGTCGGCGGAGGCGATGGCGGCGATCGAGGGCCGGTTCTTGCCGAATCTGTGGCTCGGGGTTTCGGTGGAGACGCAAAAGTGGGCGCCGGTCCGGCTCGGTAAGCTCGCCGCCACGTCCGTGGCGGCGGTGCGGTTCGCCAGCTGCGAGCCGCTGCTGGGTGAGCTCGACATCCGCTGGTGGTTGGCACGCGGTCTGGAGTGGGTGATCGCGGGTGGTGAGTCCGGGCCGGGGGCTCGCCCGATGCATCCGGACTGGGCCCGGTCTCTTCGGGATCAGTGCCGGGCTGCGGGCGTGCCGTTCTTCTTCAAGCAGTGGGGCGCGTTTGCCCCGGAGGCGGATGGTCACGATCACGGCGGGATCCGCTTGATCGACCGCCGGGGCCAGAGCTGGAACCGGATGGAAATACCCGCTCGTTCTGACGCCGTGCGGATGCGCCGGGTCGGCAAGGGCAGGGCGGGCCGGATGCTCGACGGCCGGACGTGGGACGAGTTCCCGCCCGGTCGGCTCATCGCCGCCACCCACGGCTGACGGCGCGTCTCCATTGGGCTGCAGCGGCGGTGCGTTGGGCGACCCTTCATATCACAACTTCTGGGATGGTCGTGCTGGCTCTGTGCTGCGATGCGCGAGAGCGCGGAAGCCGTAATTGATAGCGGCAGCAGCGTTGCGCTCCGCGGCGCCGCATGGCGCTTCCCGCTACCGGGCTCTGCCTCTTCGAGGGCTGCCCGCGCGGACGCGCATCAGGAGCTACGATCTGGCGTTTGATCAGCGGGCCACTGGCGCGCAGTTCTTGTTGTCCCGTCCGGCGGCTATGGGCGGGTTACTTGCGCCGCATGTTTCTAACCTCGGGGACGAGCAGGACGAGGATTGGAAGGATCACGACGAGTGAGCCGCCTGTGGCTAGGACGGCCGGGGTACCGAAGGCGCTTGCGAGGGGGCCCGCGATCGCGGTTCCGGCTGGGGTCAGTGCGAAGTTGCCGAGGGCGTTGTAGGAAGACACGCGGGAGAGCTTTCCTGGCGGTATTTCCTGTTGCAGCGTGGTGGCCCAGCTGACGCTGAACACTTCCAGGCATCCGCCAGCGAGAATGGCTGCTGCCACGTCGAGGTGGACGGCGAGCGGAACAGCGAGCGCGAAGAGCAGGACGGAGAACGCTGGCACCGAAAGCATGGCGGCGACCAGGATCCGGCGGGGGCGGAATTTGATCATTACCAGGCCGCCGACGACCGCCCCGGCGGAGTAGGCGGCGACGATGAAACCCCAGCTGCGGGCGCCGCCGAGGTAGGAGTGAGCCACCAGCGGCCCGAGCACGTTGATCACGGCGGCTGAGACGGCGGCGACGAACGCGAACTGCGCCACGATGATCCACAGCCAGCGCCGTGAGGTGAACTCATGCCAGCCTTCGCGTAGCTCGTGCAGGACGCTGGGTGCCTGCGCGGGCGGCAGGCTGGGGAGGTGCATGCCGATCCGCAGCCCTGCGGCGGCGGCGAAGCTCGCGGCGTCGATCGCCAGGCCCCAGCCTGGCCCGGCGAGGCCGATGAGGAGGCCGCCGAGTGCCGCGCCGCCAATCTCGGCGGCGTTGCGCCCGGTCCGGTCCAGTGCGTTGGCCTGTGGACGCTGACCGGCTGACACTGTCTGCGGGAGCAGTCCCTGCGCGGCGGGATAGTAGAAGCCGAGGCCCACGCCGCCCGCTGCGGCCAGGGCGGCGAGCTGCCAGACGTGGGCCTGGCCGGTCAGCACCAGCGCCGCCGAGGTGCCCTGCGCGAGAGCCTGGAGCGTATTGGCCGCCACCATCACCTGATGACGGGGCAACCGGTCGGCGATGACCCCACCGAGGAGCAGGAAGGCGATCAGGGGAATCAGCTCAGCCGTCGCCACATATCCGACGTCACTGGCCGTGCCTCCGATCCGCAGCACCGCGAATGGGATCGCTACGAAAGAGACCGCAGACCCGGCGACGGAGATGACGTTGCACGCGACCAGCAGCCGGAAATTACGGCTGCGCAGCGGACCCCACAGCAGAGCCCTGCTCGCGCCGGAACCGTCCATCGTCAACTGCCCCAGCTTGTCCTGCGGCATTTGGGCTGCGGCAAGGCCCGGTGGATCCGTTCCTGTGCGCGCGCTGGCGTCCCGCAGGCCGCGGCAGTGCCCGTAGGTCGGTCGTGACCGCCGACCGGATGCATCCGCATGCCTCCCGGTGCAACTAATGTACAGAATCTACTATATGTACATTAGTTGAGGAATGTGCGGAGCGTACGTAGTCTCGGGCCATGACCAGCGAGATACCGGTGACTCAGGCCAGGGAAGAGCTTGCGGACCTGATCAACCGGGTGGCATATGGGCATGAGCGGATCATCTTGACCAGGCACTCCAAGCCCGTCGCCTGCATCGTTCCGCCCGAGGATCTGGCCCAGCTGGAAGAGCGAGAGCAGGAAATAATCAGCCTCACTTCTACCGGGACAGCCCCTGACACGCAGCGCCTATCGGTCACTCCTGGCCCCACGCCAATCGCAGCTCAACACCGGCCACCGGGGCAGCCATCCGGCTAAAGCACCTGCGCCCACCAGTCCGTTGGCAGCAGTTCGGCCCCGGCCAGAAGCAGCCTGACGGATGGCCGAGGCCATTCCAGCCAGCCCCCCGCAAGAAGTGACCGCAAAGGCGCGCTGAGGCGCGACAGATGGGTTCAGGAGCTGGACCGGTTGAGCTGGTTCATCAACCGGCGGTTGGTCTCCCGGGCGGCGGCGAGTTCCTCGTCGCGTTCCTCCAGCGCCCGCCGGAGGTCCAGGACAGCCTGGCGCTGGGCCTTAAGCTCGGCGTGGACGGCGGCGGTGCTGGCCGGGGCACCGAGGCCGCTGCGGTCGAAGGCTTGCTGGCCGAGCAGGTCTGATAGCCGGTCTTCCAGGTCGCTGACCTGCTGGGCGAGCCTGTGGTTCTGCTCATGCAGGTTGGCGTTCTCGGCCAGCACGGATCGGTGGCTGATCGCGGTGGATGCCGGGGACGGGGCGGTGGTGGTATCAGCGGCGGCTTTGAGCACGGCGGCGTGCAAGTCGGCGTGCCGGTGGATGAACGAGCGGTGCACCTGGGCCCTGTCGGCGACCGAGGAGATGGTGACCTCCAACCCGTCGGTATGCATGTCGGCCAGCGCCTGGTGGACGCGCTGCCGCCGCCGGTCGGCGTCGCGGCGCCGGGCCCTGGCCAGCGGGGTGTCGCCGGTGGTCATGGGCCGGTCATCCGGTGCTGGCGGCGGGGCGGACGCCGGGCATGCCGAGGTTGACGAGCTGGCGGGTCTTGCGGATCACGGTGACCGCGTCGTGGATCAGGGCCTGGTCGTGCTCGGTGAGGTCATCCAGGTCGGCCTCGATGCGGCGGATCAGGTCCCGCAGCTGGGTGATCTCTTCCTCGCGCGGGGTGAGCTGGGCTTTGGCCCAGTCCTGCAGGTCGGTGGCGGCCTGGACCCGTTCGCGGTCGGCGAGCAGCTGCTGCAGGTAGGACTTGAGCTCGGGCAGGTAGGACGGGTCGCTGCGGAAATGGCCGCAGCCCAGGCAGGTGAACTTGTAGGGGCAGGCCTGCCCGCCTGCTTTGACGTTGGACGGCTCGGTGCAGATGCCGAACGGCACCGCGACCTGGCCGACCCGCATCCGGGCGTGCTCGTCGGCGAGCAGCCCGCGGATGTCATGCAACACTCTGTGGCCCTGGTTGTCGAACTGGTGGGCGGTGACCCGGTCGACCGCGGCCCGGACACGCTTTTCCGAGACCCGGTAGTACCCGAGGGTTGTGCCGATCTTGTCGTGACCTAGCAGGTCGCGCAGCACGTCGGGAGGGACGCCTTGGTCGGCGTGCCGCTGCGCGTAGCTGTGCCGGTAGGCGTAGGGAATCACCGCGAGCCGGTCAAAGACCTGCTCATGCGGCTTGCCGTCTGCGCCGGTCACCGTGGTGACGAGCAGGTGGGCGATCGAGTTCACCCACTGCCGGTGGGTGTTGGTGAAGGCAGGCTCGCTGTAGGTGGCGGTCCCGTCGGGGTTGGTTCTGTCGCGGGGGAACAGCGGCAGGTCCTGGACCGCGGTGAGGGGGAAGCGGGCGCGGACGTCGGCCTGCTGGCTGGTGATGATGCGGGCGGTGGCCTCGGCGATCGGCAGCCGCCGGTTGGGCCGGTGGTTCTTGGAGTCGGTGTAGATCAGCACTGGCTTGCCGTGGGCATCCCGGGTCAGGCAGTCCAGCCGCAGCTGGCAGATCTCGTCGGGGCGGCGGCCGGTATCCATCATCAGCTCGTTCATCCGCCGCATGTCGGTGCCGCTGCGTTCCTCCAGGACGTGCAGGTTGGCGTCGAGGATCCGCATCAGCCACGCGGGCAGGTCCCGGCGCTGCTCGTCGGGGTCCGGCTCGGAGGGGATGTCCTGGCGGCCCATGATGAAGTCGTCGGAAAGGCCAGCGGCGATGCCACCGGGCCGGGTCAGGCCCATGGCGCGGATGTCGGCCAGGAAGCGGCGGGCGTCGCGGCAGGCCTGCACCCGCATCTTCACGCTGATCTTGCCGGTGCGCTCGTGATGAGCCAGCCGGTTGGTGAAGGCGATGATGTCGCGGCGGCTGACGGCGGCGGGGTCCTGACCGTGATCCGAGCGTATCTCTCGCAGGCACGCCGACAACTGGCCAACGACACTGACGGTGTCCCTGGAGGTCTTGGCTGCCTGACGGCCGCGCCGCTGCGGCAGTTCCTCCTCCGCCCACCGTTTGGCGGTCTCCCGCAGCCAGGCCTGGCTGATCGGGGTGAAGTCGAGCCGCCGCGACAGGCCCAAGACGGCCAGGTCCCACACGTCTTTGCGCCGCTCTTCATCGGGCGTGGTCGTCGCCCGCTGCACCGCGAGCACAAGGTGGCGGCCCAGGACCGATGCGTCGTGGCGGGTCTGCTTGATCCGCGAGTCGTCCAGGTCGGCCAGGGAAGCCGCCTCGGTCCGCCGGAGCACCGCCACGACCGGACGCAGCGCCGTGACCAGCGTCCTGACCCCGGCGTCGGTACGGAGCTGCAACCCCAGCAGCAGCTCCAGCTGCACCTGCTCGGCCAGCCCTTTGAAGATCACCAGATGGTCGACATTGATCGGCTCGGCGATGCCCAGCCACCGGCGCAAATCAGCCGCCGGTTCCCGCTTCAGCAGCCCTTGCCACCGGTCGCGGTGACGATGGCACAGGCCGCCGCGGCCGCACGCTGCCCGACTGCAGGAGACCACAGAGCACTCCCCGAACGACGGCAGTGGCACAGCCGCCGCGGAGGCCGCGAACTCCTCCGGCGCCAGGCCTGTCTTGCGCCACTGGGTGTAGTGAACGAAGCAGAACCGGATCCGCATGTTCGACGGCCGCGGGCATCCCGGAACGCGGCAGAACTGCTCGCCCCTGCTGAGCTTGTTGGCGGGGATACCCGCGAACTGCTCCACGGTCAAGCCGCTGGCCTGGAACCTGGGGATGCACCAGGCGCACAGATCGACGTTGGGCGTCCTGACCCCGGCCTCGCAGTCGACCACAGCGCATTTGCGCAACCCCAGCAGCGAATGAGTCCGCGGCGGCGCGAACACCTGGCCGTCAGCGTCCCAGACCTCAGCCACGAAGTCTGGCCGCAGCAGCGCCCGCACCTGCTCCAGCCGGTCACCGCTGTCGGCCGGGGCGGGCCTCACCAGCCTCAGCGGCCGTACCGTGGCCCGGCTCACCGTGACGCCCCGTCCGGCAGGCGGCGGGGCAGCTCGACACGCTCGACAGCGGCCCGCAGCCGGTCAGGCGAGGGGTGCAAATACACCTGGCTGGAGGTGACGGCGGCGTGACCGAGGAGTTCCCGGATCTCATCCAGCGTGCCGCCCGCCGCCGCGACATTGGTAGCCATAGAGTGCCGGAGCTGATGGGGATGCAGGCTCCGCTCCAGGCCCGCCCGCCGCGACAGATCAGCCAGCAGCTCGTTCAGCGCCCGTGGGCGCATCGGCGCTCCAAGGGGTTCGCGGAACAGGTTGACCAGCAGGAAATCGCAGCGCAGGGCCTGCGGGCAAGCGCCGCGTTCCAGCATGTACTGGTCGTAGCCCTGGACGACGAACCAGTCGGCCGGGACCGCCCGGGACCGGCGCGACTTGGCCGTGGCGCCGTTGGGATTGGCGCGGCGGTGGACATGGAGGTGCTCGCCGCGGACACGGCAGCCCAGCCGGGTGGCGTCCGGCACGAAGTGCACGTCCTCCATCCGGATCCCGGTCAACTCGCCGCGACGGTTCCCGATCCGCCACAACGCCAACACGATGAACCGGTCCCGGGCATTGCGGCAGGCCCTCAGCAGCGCCAGCACCTCCTCGTCGCTGGCGGCGTCCACCACCCGTGCAGGCTCCGACAGCTTGTGCCGTGGTCGGCTCCGCAGCCGCAAGCCAGCCCGGTCGCCGCGTACCTCGGCGGAAAGGTCGTAATCCTCCACCAGGTCGAACAACGCGTCCAGCACGCTCTTGTCGGCGAGCTTGACCGCGACGGCGTGCTTGAAGAACTCCCGGACCGCGGCTAGCACCGTGTTCACCCGGCGTGGGCCGCGCACAACACGCAGCTGGGCGCGGGCAGGCGCGGCCGGGTCATAGTGCTGCACCCAGTAGACGAACCGGCCGAACTGATACGGCGCCTGCCGCCAGTCCAGCCCGGCCGCCGCGCACCAGTCCAGGAACAGCGCCAGCGACCGGGCATAGGCCTCGGTCGTGCTCTCCGCGCGATCCCGGCCCAGCCGGACGTGCAGCAGCCACTCATCGGCATCTGCCACCGGCCGGTACGCCGCATCGACCACGGTCCAGTACCGGTCACCCGACGGCAGCCGGACCTGGAACGGCCGGAACCTCCGCATCCCTCACCCACCTCGCCCGCCGTGAATGAGGAGCGACTTTACGGCCTCACCAAGATCCAGTCAGTGACCGACACCCCGGCAGAACGTGTCGCGCACGGATCCCTACGCGGCTGCGTGCGACAGTGCCCGACACCTCTGCGACCCGGACGGAACGACATCGGCCATGCCCGCGTCCCGGCGTCGTTTGTGGCCCAGGTGTTCGCGGTGATGGCGCTGTCGCCGCAGCACAGCTTCCAGGTATTGACCAAGCGCCCGGGCCGTCTGGCCTCGATGCTTAGCAGCGAGCGGTTCCAAGCCGCCCTAATGCAACCTGCGATCGCGGCGCTGCTGGACGGCCGCCCCGAGCTGGCCGACAGGTTCACCGGCCCCGATGCCGGGCCGCTGGCCTGGCCGGTGCCGAACGTGTGGGTTGGCACCTCGATCGAGGCCGATGAGTTAGGACAGCCGGCCGCGGCCGGTGCGCGGCGCAGGTCGGCGGCCGCGGGGGAGCGGGCCGGGACCGGCGCGCGGTGGGCAAGAAACAGCGGCCCGCCGGTGCGGCCGGCGATCAGGCGCGGCAGCAGCCGCGCGGCGCCAGCCGTTCACCGGCGGCCACACGGAACGCATCCGCGCAGGTAACGGACGGTGGCGACCCCCGGCGAACGCAGGTCAGCAGTGTTGGAAAGCGTGCTGGTGCCAGAGCATCATGCGCCGAACGGCATGCGCGGCCGACAAGGGCGTGCGCTGCGATCAAGCCGCCTGTCCCCGATACGCCCCCGGGCAGGGTGCGCGGGAACTCGTTTCCGCTGGTCAGAGTGATACAGGGCAACGCTCTCCGGAGCCGTGAGCGCAGGTTTGAATCCTGGCGAGGGCACTGCCGGAGGCACCACGGAACTGCGTGCGAAGTGGCCGCTTAACAGGCGCGCCCTGGGATTCCCTGGTTGCTACTTACGGCCAGGATGCGACACTCTGCGACACAATCTGACGCCGTCCTCTCCCCCATACGCTCCCCAGGGACGCGCTCGGTGTCACCGAACGCCGGGAGTTCGGGGTGGGCCTTGGCGAGCACCCTCACGCAGGGCTTCTGTAAGAGGGTGGTCGCTACCAACCAGTCGTTCGGCGTCGGCGAGGGCGCGTCCGAGCAGTGGGGCAGCCTTAGCCGTCTGCCCTGCCTCCTGGTAGGCACGCACAAGACTGATGCGGGTGATCGTGGTGTCGGGGTGTACATCGCCCAGCACCCGTTTGCGGCCAGCGAAGGCAACCTCGTACAGCGGGATGGCCTCATCCAGCCGTCCCGCATCCTGGTGCATCCCGGCTAGATTGCTGCGAGCGTTGAGGGTCATGGGATGGTCGTCGCCCAGGGCCGGCACACTGTCGGCCAAGGCGCGTTCGAGCAGCCGGAGCGCCTTTTCCTCTCGTCCCGCTGCGTGATAGGCGCCCGCAAGGTTGATGCGGGTGCCTATGGTGTGAGGGTGCTGGTCGCCGAGGATCCGCTCCCGCTCAGTGAGTGCATCCTTGAAACGGGTTATGGCCTCATCCAGGCGTCCGGCGTTGTAGTAAGCGCCCGCAAGGTTGTTGCGGGCGATCAGGGTGCGAGGGTGGTTGTCTCCCAGAACGCGCACACTGTCGGCGACGGTGCGCTCGAACAGTGGGATGGCTTCGTCGAGTCGCCCCGCATCCTGGTAGGCGCCAGCGAGATTACTGCGGGTGGCCAGCGTTTCGGGATCGTCGGGCCCGAGCACCCGCTCCCGGCCAGCGAGGGCGGCCGCATATAGCTGGATTGCCTCGTTCAGCCCTCCGGCCTCGCGGTAGGCCCCAGCAAGGTTGTTGCGGGATGTCAGAGTCATGGCGTGATCGTCGCCCAGGACCTGCTCTCGATCAGCGAGGGTCTGCTTGAAGAGACGGATGGCCTCAGTTAGCCGTCCTGCGTCCTGGTACGCCATCGCAAGGTTGTTGCACGCCGTCAATGTCTCGGGATCGTCCTCGCCCAGAGTCTCCCCGCAGTCGGCGACCAACGGCTCGCCGATGCTAATGGCCAGGGCGGGATCGTTGGCCAGGTTGTTCGCTAGCCAGAGGGCTCGCTGGCGAAGTTGCACAATGTGCTTCGCTACGTCTGTCTGAGAGTCGCTTAGGTTTCCTGCCGTGTGATCGTTGAGGGCCACGATCTGTTCAACTATCTCCCAGGCTGCCGCCGGATCTTCCCAAATACTCTCCCTCGCCGCATCCGAGAGGTGGCCCAGCAGATCCGTCACATGCGAGGCAAGCCTGGCGAAGGTGCCATCCGCCATACGCCGTTCACGCACTACGCGCATCACCAATCGGTGTACCGAAATGGCTGATCCATCCAGGCTGAATGTGACCAGGGACCACTCTGACAGATGCCCGATCACCGCATCCGCGTGCGCACTGGCATCTTCTCGCCTCCTCGCACTGTTCCTCCCCCTGGGCAGAAAACTCAGGTCGGCGGCTGCGTGGAGGATCCTCCGCGATACTCCAGACGACGAAAGGATGGCCATCATGTCCATGGCTGTCTGGCCCACGCCAGTGGGGTCGGCAGCCTCTGCGGCTTCCAGCGCCAGCAGCAGTGCCTCGGCTACACGATGCGGGTAGGGGTCGCCTTCCACGCGCTCCAGATAGTTGTCGAGCCGTACTGCCCGCAACCGCTCCAGGTAGGTGCCGTAGCTCAGCCGCTGCCGGGCGATCACTGCAGCGGCCTGAGCAAGGCCCAGCGGCAGTCGTCCCATCTCGTCCGCCAATGTGTGAGCCCCAGCCTCATCATCAAGGCCAGTCCGTTCTGCCAGAAATGCCAATGCTTCCGCCTCGGTGAACACGCCGACTGGCACGCCACAGCCCAAATTGGCCGGGGCTTGCCGCATGCTGGTAAGCACGACCTGTGCTGAACCAGCGGCAGGTAGAAATGGCCGCAGCCCGTCAATGTCAACGGCGTTGTCGAACACTAACAGGCACCGCTCGCCATCTGCCTCCAGCCGGTGCCGGACCGCCTCTCCCAGGCTTTCCTGATCCATGCCGAGCTTGCCGACACCAAGCGCGGCGGCCACCTTCGCCAGGCCGCTCAGCACCCCGGCCCGATCCCCGGCATTGACCCAGGCCACCAGACGCCAGCCCCCCTCGATCCGCGACCGCGCGTAGGCGGCCGCAACTTGCGTCTTTCCCACCCCCCGCATTCCAGTCACGGCGTACACGACGGAGACGCCGACCGGCACCTCCTCGAGCTCCGCTACCAGACTTCTTCTAGATACGAACGCCTGGGGTTCCCGCGGAACATCGCCCACTACCAGCGGCCCGCCGCCAGCCTGGACGCGACCGTCTGGTGAACCACCCACGTGTAGCCGGTCTGGAGCTAGGTGAAACACGGCTCCTTGCAGGGATGCACCGGGGCCGATATTTATCCCGCCCGTCATCCGTCCTTTTGCTTGCGCAGACGGCGAATCCGCAATGCGGATCACTGATTCTGGGCTGGCGTTGGCTTCCTGGCGTGACTGCTGAGCCCAGGCCCCCAACACGGCCAAAACGATGGCGAACGGCACGGTGGCCACCCCGGCGGCGACACCACTGTCAAGCGCTCGGGCGGCGTCCAAGCCCCACCAGCATCCCCCGAAGGCGGCCAGAGCGGCGACTATGGCAATGGTCCAGCGTGCCCAGGGTCTCATCCAGGCGCGGGTCTGCGGCTCATCAGCGGGCCGACGGCTGACAGGAGCCATGATCTCATACTGACTCATTACGGTCGTGTTCAGTGCGAGCGGCGCGGTTTCCGAGGTGGAGAGCCTGATCCATGCGACACGACACCGACTGAACTGGCTCACGCGGAGACGCCACGGCCCTCGCACAGCATGCATCGCTGAAGGAGCTGACTGTCCCCTGCCCCGGACCTTGATGCAATCGTCGTGCCAACGATCAGTGCCGATGGCAGCCGATGGGTCTGGCAAATTTCCGATTGCGGGAGCGCGAGGTACACCTACCTGATGACTTGTCGGTCCGGCTAGGACGAAGAGAGTTGCTGAGACACCTGCTCGGCGACGACGAACCCTGCTGTCCACTCGTCGCGGGCTTGATTGTCGAGGGTTACCCGCCATCGGTACCCCTCGCCACTAGCCAAGGGAAGACCGTTCGGAAACCCGATCACTAGATAAACGCGCGCGGGTAGGTAGCCCTGCCGATATTGCTCCGGGAACCTCAAGTGAGGACTGGGCGTTGGCTCCGCAAACCTGGCGGTCTGGTTGATTTGGACCACAGGCTGCGGCTCGTCTCCCGGAGTTGTGCCAGGAACTGTCACGAGAGCGCCGGAAGCATCTTCGAGGGTGATCTTAAAGGCGCACTCTTCGCCATAGTGGTCTGGTGGGACCTCCAGCAACACCACGAGCGAAAACGGAACTGTGACGCCAACGTCCGGCGCACGGCCTATGACCGTGACCGTGGCGCCGATGATATTGAGCTTGCCGGCCTCCGCTTGGGCATAGTCCGCCATCATCATGTGGACCGTTGCCACATCCGAGACCCGACTCACGGTATGAAGGTACAGGAGCGTCCCACCTCACCCGCTGCAATGGTCAAGATCAGCGAGCAGCTGTCACAGGATCGGCGGTGGTCGGCGCTGTACCGGCGAGGGAAGACACATAATGATCTTGTCGGCTCTGGAGAGCCCAGAAGAGGTAGAGCAGGTCGAGCATGAGGCGCTCTGGCAGTAGCTCCCTGCCAACAGCAGGTGCGAATGCGTAAGGCACAGGAACTAGAACCTGGACGCTAGCGTCCGTCCAAGTGTGGCCAACCCAGCCGCCCTGATCGCCCGTCGGGGCCGGGCCGGGGTTATGCCACGTTCCTCGGATCGTCTGGATGACCGCCATCTCATGCTCGGCGAGCTCGACCACGCGCCCCAGCATGGTGCTGTTCTCCTCATCCCAGAGGCGCACGAGAGCCCCGGTACGCAGGGCACCGGGCCGGTCAGCTTGCCTGGTCAACACATGCAGCCGACCGTCCTCGTCGAGTTCATTGAAGTCCGCTGAGACGCGAACGATGTCATGGTCAGGCACCGAAATTCGCCTTCAATCCAACCGGGTTAAGTTCAGGTGCGTCGAAGGTCTGATCGAGCAGATCCCAGTCCTCGTCAGTTGTAGGCGACGGCAGACGGAGGGTGTAGTGTCCTTCTCCGCCCGTCTTCTGCAAGCTGAACGGGTGGCGGTCGGGTGAACCTGCGTTGCGAATCCGGCCAGCGGTGGACTTGCGGAGGTCACCGTGCTGCAAGAGGGGATGGCCGGTACGGTCGCGGATAGCCTTCACACGGAACGCGATCTCGCGGACACTAGCATCCGGCCAGGAATACACGGACAAGCCGGGGAAGCCGTACCTCCGCCGACATGCCTCGGCTGTGTCGATTAGGTTGCCTCGTTCCATATGCCCACCACGTACAACGATCGCACTGTCCGGTAGATGCCCGCCAGGTTGGGGCACCTCACCTGCCGCGGCAGCGTTCTCGCTCACCTAAGAGTCCTGGCGTTCCCTGTCTTGCCTGTCACAGCGGGGGAGTCTGGCATAACTGGCGCTGAGCCGTCCGATTCTCGCAGCGCGCAACGGGTGAACTGCGCCGAACGCGACCGTTCCTGGTGAGCCCAGCCGCGACGGGTATTTCTGGGAGACTAGCTGTCGGGGTCTATGACGGTGTCGGGCATCTTGTCCGCCATCTCCCGCAACATGGTCCATGGCCATCCGGGCTGTGCCGGGAAGTCGGGAGGCGGCGAGCCACCGCCGCTCCATCCGCCCTTTGGGGCGAAGGTCCGGGCCAACTCACCAAGCCAGGCACCGGCGATTACGGCTTCATAGAGGAGGTCGGCCAGTTCGCGCATGGCCGCGGTTTGCTCGGCGGGATCATGGGTAGCCCGCTGGAGCCGGGCGGCAATCAAGTCAGTCCATGCATCACCCCTGTTGTGAGCGTCCTCGAACATGCCGACTACCTCGCGCAGGGCTGCTCGCAGCGCCTCGGCCCTCTGCGGGTCGCTCATGATGCCTTCCTCTCCCGGACCACAGTTACGTTACTCAATGTCGGCGCAGGCCGACGGTAGCCCGGCGGCTCACACCGTACTGCTTGCGCTGGGCGCCGTAGCGGTGCGCTGGACCTCGACGGACAAATCCGGGCGCAGACTGACGGATGGTGCCTTCTGCCTCAGCCGATCCGCCCCGCTACCTGCTCACGGCATAGTCAGCACAACCCGCTGACCATCACGGCAAAGATCATTTACACCACGCGGGGGACGCGACCGCACTGTAGGCCCTTCGGCTGCAGCCGCCTGCAACGCCCCGAGGGGAACGCCCCTGCTGGACCCGCATGGGCGGTTGTGTCCGACTTTGGGAGCGAAATGGGAGCGGCGACTCGCTGGCATCTGCCGTCAGACGCGGTCAGACACAGTGATCGTGCCACCTCTGAATCCCTCTGACGTGCCGAAAAGCCGCCGACCAGCGAACTTGTCAGCCTGAGCGCTCAGTTCGGGACGAAGAGGCCGCCGGTTCAAATCCGGCCACCCCGACCAGGTAAGAGGCCGTTTTGTGGGCTTGATGACATGGGCGGAATCGCCCTTTTGGGAGCCGTTTGGGAGCCGATCTTGGCTGCGGTTTCCCGATGGCTCCGTGGTTTCCTGCTTCTGCGCCACAGCCTGGAGCAGAGCGTCGAGAACCGCGACCGGAGAGCGCGGACTCTGTCAAGGTCGCGGCGTTCTCGTGACCGTCCAGGCGGTGTGACGTATATCGGACTTCGTACGGCTACATCGACGTCGCCGCACGCGGGGTCGGTGCTGTAGCTGTAGCCGAGAAGAAGTCCTTCGATCGCCGTGCCGTCTTCTCGTTCAATGCAGACCCAGGGCTGTCGACCTTCCGGCCGCATGCCGAGGGCGTGCACCGCCAAGCTCGCCGCAGGGTGGAACTCGGCCCGCTACCGGTCGCCTATATCCTCGTCACCTGCGAAAATCCCTGGATCGGCCTCGCTGGAGCCGACACGTCCCCCCATGACCTGTAGCGGACCGTCACCTAGCTGCGGCTGGGTCATCGCGGAGAGCACAAGCGGCGACATCGCCGTCCACGCCCAGAGGGCCGTGGCGGTCGAGGCCCACACCGTCTCTGGCGATATCCGAGTGACGGCCGATCCTGGTATCCGCCCGGCCGTGACCGCCCGGTCTATCTCCGGCCGGGTCCGTACCTCTTGACCCTGAC
>Ga0137372_10003495_pt1 | contig 15327 bp, 13 predicted proteins | sample SagtaG_6_FD_104911 | JGI IMG/M metagenome (GOLD analysis project Ga0137372, IMG submission 104911) | Vadose zone soil microbial communities from Sagehorn Ranch, Mendocino, California, USA - Sage1_R_60_16 metaG | ecosystem: Environmental > Terrestrial > Soil > Vadose zone | place: USA...
GATTTGTTCGTGCTTCTTGCTTTGGCCATTTTCACCCCCACGTGCCCGGCGAACGCACAATCACAAAGCGATTGGGACAAGACACCGCCCCGTCAATCTCCTGCCGCGAAACGAGGGTTGGATTTCTCGGTTGGACCCAGGGGGCTGGATTCGCTCTCGTACAATGGACAGTTCCTCCTCCGTTCCGCCCAAAACGGAGAGCTGCGGCCGTGGAAGTCAGTTTTGCGCGCCGTGCTTGACACGCTTCTGTGGCGTTCTCCATCACCAGTCGGGACCCCGAAGAAACAGGCCGATACAATCGACCTTGGTTATCCCTGGGGACGCATCTCCTGCGCGTACGCCAAGCAGGGCGATAAAATCACAATGAGAATTGAGATTTCGAGTTCCAGTACAGAATCACCTAATGAATTCTCGCTCCGTTTGATGGAACTAGATTTCCCCAGCGTTCCCAGAGGGGGAACTCTTGAGGCAGGAATGTTCGGCTTCGGCTTTAAGGGCCCAGAGTGGTCCTTACGTCAATATCCTCCTTCGATCCCTTCGGTTGCCGATCCCCGGTTCGTTGTGCCGATTGTCCGGGTGGATTACGGGACCGCTGCACTCAATTTCTGTAGTGATGACTTGGAATGTTCTGTAGATGTGCCGTATTCGACCAATCTCCTGGCCGGAACCAGCTATCCGTTTATTGTCACTTGCCGCGACATTAAGCCGGGTATCAGCAAGGCATTCAATATTTCGCTGCGCTTCGGCCCGGCATCTGCGCGCGTCCAGGATCTCTCGGCTGACGTTCTGGAACGGTACGCGAAGAAGTATCCCTTCCAAATAGACTGGAAAGATCGTCGCCCCATCGGCGCGATTTTCCTGGCTAGCTCCGGAATCAATGTCGCAACCAATCCGCGCCGCTGGGTTCTGAACGAAGGCAAGATTGACATCACAACCGACCAGGGCAAAGCCGCTTTTCGCGAAGCGCTGCTCAAACTGGCGGATAACAGCATCAAAGTATTGAAGGACGTGAACGCTCAGGGAATGATTACATGGGACCCTGAAGGGCAGGAGTTCCTGGGATCGTGCTATTACGGCGACCCGCGCCTTACGCCAACCCTGGCGCCGGAAACTGATTTCAAGGCAGATCGGGGAATGAGCGCCATCGACGAATATTTCGATAAGTTTCGTCGAGCAGGACTTAAAGTGGGAGTGGGCCTTCGGCCCCAGCAGATCACGATGATGGATGGCAAGCCGGTGCAGGGCGCGGCCAACAATCAACAGGCCGCGCAGGTTCTGAAAGACAAGCTCGCTTACGCCAAAAAGCGATGGGGCTGCACGCTCTTTTACATCGATTCAACTGTCGCGGCTACAGCAAATTCTCTCGACCCTGATGTTTTCAAAGCAGTCGCCGACGCATATCCCGATGTTCTTCTGATTCCCGAAAACGAGTCAATGCGTTACTTCGCATACTCGGCACCGCTTAATTCCTATGTGCATCACAAGGTGACCTCGACGCCAGCTGGCGCGCGGATGGTTTACCCAAGAGCGTTTAGTGTGCTGATGGCGCCCGACGGCGATCGGCCCGAGGATCATGATGCCTTGGTAACCGCCGTTCGGCATGGCGACATCCTACTTTTCAACGGCTGGTATAACAACGAAGGAGTAGCAAAAATCAAAAAACTCTACGAAAATGCGAGGCGGTAATCAGCGATCAGAAGGCAGAGGTCAGAAGTCAAAATTAAGCTAATCGAATCTTCCCTCGGAACAGAATTGACTTCGCATCCCTCGGCCTTGGACGTCTCTTCTCTGATTACTGATTTCTGGCGTCCGACCTTTGATCTCTGAGTTCTGACATGTCCCTTTTCATTTCAGAAACCGCGGTGGCGGGATTTCCGCGCACAAACGTTTTCGGCGCGACACTCTCAACCACGACACTCCCTGCTGAAACAATAGCGCCAGAGCCGATCTCGACGCCCGGTGCGATGAAACTGGCGGCGGCGATCCAACTGCCTTCGCGAACAGTAATCGGGGCTACTCGCAGCTTGAAATCTTTCCGTCGAAAATCGTGGCTGCCTGTGCAAAGATATGCGCGCTGGCTGATGCAAACATTCGATTCAATCGTTACCGGTGCGAGCGTGAGGATGCCGACGTCTTCACCAATCCAAACGTGGTCGCCGATTGCCAGCCGCCACGGAAATGAGATGTTTACGTTTGCGCGGATCACCGCGGCGCGACCGATCTCGGCGCCAAAAGCGCGCAGCAGTGCGCAGCGTAGGGATGACGGCCATGGAAACGCGTTTTGAAAAAAAAGAAAACGCACCAAGAGCCAAACAGCCTCCTTCCATCGCGGCGCGCCACGATCAAAATCGCTGTTATCGTAAATGCTCAGGTCCATACCGCCAATGACCTATCATCGTTACACCGTACCTTTTCTGGTTCAATCTTTAGTCTTTACGTTCGGCCGTTGGTTTTACGAAGTTGCCATTATTCCAAAAAACTGGCGCATGCTATATTCGCTCAATGCCAATGGTGAAGGTATTGATGGCTTTTGCTGGTCGATCGGTGGCGCGGGTGTTCAAGAGATCTTCATTCCCGGTTTGATGATCGGTTGACGGCGTTAATCTATGGCGTGCGGGAACAAATGAGCTAATTGCGATTCTTGGCACAATGGCAAACAACACAAAGTTCGAAGTGGATACACTCTTGTCATGCTGTCGGTGTCGCAGACTTTCAGGATTTAGCTTTTAATGCGTGGCATGGCCGCCGATCAAGCACGCTTGTCTCTATGGTCATGCCGCGCTTCCATTCGCGCACTGCGACACAGAATTCGATGTTAACTGGCAAGAGAACTGGGCGTGATCAGTATTCCGCCATCTACGGTGCGCAACTCGAAGTGGAGGCGAAGTGGCTGGCGATTGGGGCAGTTGAAAAGGCGAACAGTATCGAGCGCCTTGTCTTGCCACGGATTAGTCGCCCAAAGCGCATAGTCGAACTTGGTGCGGGCACGGGCGCCATCATCGCGGAGTTACAACGCCGGAATTTCGCGGATGTGTACGTTGCTGTAGATTATTCAACTGACGCAACTCATTACATGAAACGAAATCTCACGAATATCGAGGTGCTGCGGGCGGATATCGTGGAAGAGCCAATCTACGGCGTATTCGACGTGGTCGTTGTAAGCCACGTTCTTGAACACCTTGAAAGCCCCGACAATTTTCTTGCTGCGCTAGTTCGGAATCTTGATTTTCGGTTTGCGGTGATTGAATGCCCGCTGGAGGACTTAGCCGCATCGCGGCTGAAGAATCTTTTTCGCAACCGAGACGAGAACCGCGCCGGACACGTGCAATTTTTCAATCGGAGATCACTTTCAGCCGTGCTGCGCAAGCATTTGAAGATCGTAGACTCTAGGCATTACTGTTCTTGGGCATCTTCCGAGACCGTGCGCTTTCTCGCCAACAAAGATGCTCTTCCGCTGCACAAACACTGGATCAAATACCTAACACTAGGAATTTTACCGCGCGTAGCGGCGCCTCTTTGGAAGCGGTACTGGATCGGCAATTACGCGTTACTATGTCAGAAATAGCGAGCGAGGTCTCTGAGACGGCTTCGTCACCGCAGAAAATCTGCTGACGCTATCCAAGGAAAGTAAAAACCGAAGAAAGACAGAGGGAATATGCAAGATCGCGTCGCCAGAAGAATTTGGACCGCGAGTGGAAAACTGTCCGCCTACATACAAATCGCTAGTCTAAAGCGCTTGTTTTCGCAGAATTGGATAGCAGTCAGTACGGCAACAGCTTGCCTCGCCCTGTTAGTCACGATGATTGCCACTAGTCCATCGCGGCTTTGCTACGATGAAGTCGTTTATCAGCTTGAACAAGTCCAGACGGTAAGGGAGGTCGGATGGCGCACGACGCTAACATCTCCTAACGAGATTTCTGTCGGACCTCTTTACGCCGCAATCCAATTATCGCTCTCGCCGCTAACTGGTTTGCAAGCCCCGGCCATCCGCTGGATAAATCTCGTCTGTTTCGTTGCAGTGCTTCTGATCATTGCAAGAGAGGACCAAGCACCACTGTTTAAAGCGGCAGTCTCGGCCACTACACTGTTGGCGGTGCCATTTCTGTGGCCTGCTGTCGGTATGGCTCTCACCGAAATACCCGCCCTGCTTTTTTTCACGATTTTTATTTTCTTCTTTCTGAAGCTGATTAATTCCGGCGTTACTTTGTCAGTCGAAACATTTGCATGGTCTATTGCGGCTGGATTATGCCTCGGCGTTGCCATTCTGGGTCGTCAGACATATCTGGTGGCTATACCCGTTGTGGTCGCAATGGTCTTCTGGCTTCCTGGGAAGTGGCCTGTAGTGTTGATATGTTTTGTCACTGCGCTAGCCGTGTGTGGGTGGTTGTTCTTGTTATGGGGTGGCCTCGCTCCACCATCGTGGTATTATCGGAACTCTCCCTCACCATTTAGTCTGACGAACGGTACGCTTTCCCTCAGCTACGCCGCAGCTGCGACCCTGTTCTTGAATCCGCAATGGATGAAGCCCAGGAGACTTACAGCATGGATTGGCTGCTGCATCGTGGGAATTGCCTTTGCCTGTTTCGGGCGGGACTATGCCAATCCCCCTGCGAGGTCCCTGCTTATTCGGGCGCTGGGTGACCGAACTGGACTACTAATTGGATTCGTGATTGGTTGCGCACTTGCAATCTTTGGCGCGATTTGGGCGTGGAATACATTCGCAACGGCTTGGCAGGCTCGGCAAAATCCACGGCAAGTCTTTCTTCTGTTGACACTTGTTGCGCTAGTGCTGACGCCGGTGAAAATAACGCACCAATTTTCGAGTCGATACGTTGTCGGGCTGCTGGGAGTCCTCTTTCTCGCTGTCGGAGCACCTCGTGAGTTGCGAGGAGCGTGGGCGGCGCGGATGCTTGCTGGCAGCTTAGTCGGAGCGGCGATCCTCTGGACCTATTTCGCCGACACTACATTGCGTTAGTTCATCGTGCCTCCGTTCCTCCATAACGCTCTTAATCTAATCAGGCGCGTTCTTTTCCTCGCCCGTCCGTACGGGCGAAAGAAGCTGGCATTAGTGTTTTTCCTCTCGCTGGCGCAGGGAATCTTTCAAGTCGTCGGCGTAACCTCGATCTTCCCTTTCCTAGCCATTGCGGCTGATCCGGATCGCATCCGTCATTCGCAATTCGGCCTCCGTTTCCTTGCTCTACTGCCACCAATGAGCAATCGGGAACTGCTCATAACAGCCGGCATCGTCGCCATCGTTGGGCTCGTGCTTTCGAATGCTGTTAACCTGCTGGCTGAATATGCGCGTACTCACTACGCCCATAGCTTCGGCCACTGGTTGCGCGTCCGGCTCTTGCAGAGAATAGCGTCTCAGCCCTACGGCTATTTTCTCCAGCGCAACTCCGGCGACCTGCTCAAGAAAGTCGTTGGCGACGTGATGAACTATATCGACGGCGTGCTCCTTCCGTTGCTGGATAGCATCGCTCGTGGCCTAACCGCAGCACTGCTGCTGGCCACCCTTTTTCTCGTCCAGCCCATCATTGCCCTCTCCGCTGCACTCGGGCTTGGCGCGTTTTATCTCATTATCTTTCGTCTCCTTGCGCGGAAACGCCGGGAGGCGAATGAGGGTTTGAGAACTTCTTTTGCCGGGTCATACCGGGAAGCGCAGCAGATGCTCGGCGGGATCAAACCGATCAAAGTGCATCGTGCAGAAGAACATTTTCTCAGCCGGTTCGCCGGGTACTCCGCGATCGTCGCGCAGATGTTTGCTCGCGTGCCAATTGTCGCTAATAGCGCTCGTTATCTTGTCGAACCGCTCGCATTCGGTGGCCTCGTCCTTGCGGTCGTGGTGCTGGCGGCCCGGGGACGCGATTTCTCCGATATCCTTCCGAACCTTGGCGTCATGGCCGTGGCCGGTTACCGGCTGATTCCAACTTTGCAGCTCCTTTATGGGCAGGTGACGCAGTTTACTTCCATGCGGTATTCACTGGACGAGGTTTTCGAGGAATTTGCTGCGGCGGAACGAGAAGAAAAATCGGACAACGTCGAAATTTCACTCAGAAAAACGCGCCCGATTGAGTGGCAAGACGCAATAATGCTGGACGCTGTTTCTTTCATTTACCCGGGAACCGACCGGCCAGTGCTGGATCGCTTCTCGGTCACTATTCAAAAGAACACAGCCATCGGCTTCATTGGCCCCACCGGTTCCGGCAAGTCAACTTTGATCGACCTCCTGCTTGGATTGCACCGGCCGACGAGCGGACGGGTGCTTATTGACGGCCAGCCGCTTACTCCCGAACTGATCCCGTCGTGGCAGGCTACGATCGGTTATGTCCCGCAGGAAATTTTTCTTATCGACGACACGATCGCTCGCAATATCGCGCTTGGGGTGCCTGACAACGAGATCGACGATGCGCGCCTGCAAGAAGTCTGCGCCATCGCTCAGATCCTCAACTTTATCGAAACGGAACTGCGGGATGGATTTCAGACTACTGCGGGGGAACGGGGTGTCCGTCTGTCCGGGGGGCAACGCCAGCGCCTTGGCCTGGCGCGGGCTCTTTACCACCGGCCTTCCCTCCTTCTCCTGGACGAAGCGACCAGCGCGCTGGATACCGCTACCGAAGCGAAGCTGATCGAAGCGTTGCACAGTCTCACCGGCAAACTCACTATTATCATGGCGACTCACCGCCTCAGCTCCGTCGGCAGCTACGATGAGTTGATTGACCTGGGGAAGAAAACTGCCGCGATTTTGATGTGACGATTCGCAAGCTTGCGTTCAGCATAAAGGCAGCTGAGCGCTATTCGGGCCAATGTTTTGATACTCGTGCGGAATTCATTCAACGTTGAGCAAATTCCATGACTACAGTTTTAACCATATGCTCAGCAAACTACCTGGCTCATGCTCGATCCCTAGGTGATTCCGTCCGCGAGCACAACCCTGGCTTTCATTTCGTGATCGGATTAGTGGATCGGATGCCCGAAGGATTAGACGCCGGATATTTGGAGCCTTTCGAAGTAATCCCAGTGGAACATCTCAATCTGCGGCAGTTGGACCAGATGGTGAGGAAGTATAACATCGTCGAATTGAGCACGGCGCTGAAGCCGTTCTATATGGGCTTTCTGTACGAAAGAGATCAAATGGTAGACGTCGTTATCTATTTAGATCCCGACATTCTAGTCTGTGGATCATTTGCCAGTTTACTAGATAAGTTAAAAAATTATAACATTGTGGTTACACCACATAGCTGCACCTACGACGACACCGCCGTGAATATCCATTACGAGAAAATAATGCTTTGGGCCGGCGTCTATAACCTCGGTTTTCTCGCTACGTCACGTTCGGACGAAACAGCGGCGTTCCTCAAATGGTGGCAAATCAGATTGCAAGACCACTGCTTTTATCGGCCCGGGGTGGCCGGATCATTTCTCGATCAACTCTGGATGGGGCTGGTACCACTCTACTTCCGCAGAGTCTACGTCGAGACTGATCCCGGTTACAACATGTGCTATTGGAATCACTTCGAGCGGCGTCTCAGTTTGCGCAACGAGAACTATCTCGTCAATGATCACCATGATCTGATTTTCTTACATTTTAGCGGATACAAGCCAGAAATGCCCGATCTCAGTGTCAGTCGAGCAACCGAACCCATATCTTCATTTATTGAGCGCCCGGACCTACGTCCGATTTATGACGATTACCGCAGGCGGTTGCTTGCTAGGAACTATGCCTTGGTCACGTCGATCCCATGGCACTTTGCGCCTCCAACCGAGTCAGCGAAGAAGCACTATGCCAAGAAGCTTGTCAAGGGTGCTCTGAAATGCCTGGTTGGCTTGCTGCCCTTGGGAGCCAAAACACGGCTCAAGCGTTTCGCTCAATTTGTGGTTCAAAACAGTTAATGCCATTGTTACCCAAAGGAATAGCTGAGAAGAACAATGAAGATTGGTATTATTTCCACCGTCGGCGGCTACTCTTGGGCTGGTAGCGAAGAGATGTGGAAACTATTTGCTCTGGAAGCATTGCGAGCCGGGCACTCCGTGGCAGTTTGTGTCCAAGCATCTATCGCTCAATCTGAAGAACTCGCTGAGTATAGCCGTCTTGGTGGTATAACCTTCTCATATCAACCCCTCAGTTGGTTAATGCGCCGCGTAACTTCCCGCGGATGGTATTCGCGTTTCAATAGAATGACGCGTTGGAAGCCGGATTTGTTATGTATTTCCGGGGGATCTTACGATTTATACAAGGAAAATGATCTCATGCTTTTCTTGAAAGCAAACAAATCTCCGCAAGTTTTCATCATCCAAGGCAATGCGGAAGAGTTTATCAGTGGCCAGACGCAGCGAGATTCACTGCGCCGACTTTATTTGGCCGCTTCACGGATTGTTTGTGTGTCTCGCGGGAATGCGACTCTGCTAGAGAGGCAACTAGCTTCGGCTTTGCCTACTACTATTCTTCCAAACCCGATACGCTCGCGATTAGAGAGGCCATTGCCTTGGCCAACTGATCTGAATAACGGGGTGCGCTTTGCAACTGTGGGAAGGTATGAAGTAGGGAGTAAATGTCAAGATCGCACACTTCAAGCGCTCGCGACTTCCGAGTGGAAAAATCGTAATTGGCGTCTCAGCCTTTTCGGGAGTGGCCCAGATCAGGCTTATCTACAAGATTTAATCCGCTATTATGGGCTCGAGGATCGTGTAGTGCTCCAAGGTTTGGAACGTGATTTCAAAAAAATCTGGGCCAACCATCACCTACACATCTTAAACTCGCGCGCTGAAGGATTGGCGTTGGCTTTAATAGAGTCAATGTTTTGCGGTCGTCCTGCGGTTGTTACCCGAACTGGTGGAAACCATGAATTATTGCGCGATGAATTAGACGGCTTTGTAAGTCCCGGCGACGATCCTGAAATTATACGGGAAACGCTAGAGCGCGCTTGGGTAAATCGTGGGAGATGGCAGTCTATGGGAGAAGGAGCTTTCAAACGGGTCGCTGAATGGGTTCCCGCAGATCTGGGTACCCGTTTGCTTACGACAATTACAGAGGCTGCAAGTGTTAGACCTTGAGTTCAACGCCTTTCCGCAAGCTGCCGGCAACATTCGCATTTCACAGCTTGCAGCTCAAGCCTGTCGAAGGTTTATAGCCACGGGTGATTTTTCAGCAAACTGTCTATGAAAACCGTCGTCCTCGCCTTTGCCAGCAACGAGCGCTATTTCCCAGGACTCTTTTGTGCGGTGGCGAGCGCGTTGCGATATATGGCAATGGGAAGGGCGGTCGATCTGCGGGTGCTCGACGGGGGCATCTCCCAAACGTCCAGGAGTATTCTTTCACGACTGGTTGGGAGATTCGGCAAATCAGTCCGATTGGAGTTTGTGCCGGTAAATGACTCGATTTTTCGTGGTGCAACGCTTGGTCCAGGCACGTCACACCTTGCTTATTGCCGGATTCTACTGCCACGCGTGCTCGACGTGCCCCGCTCGATTTACCTTGACTGCGACGTGTTGGTATTCCGGGATCTGTCTGAGCTTTTTGATCTTAGATTGTCGTCTGACAAAATTCTCGCGGCTGTCCCCGATTCCGAGACGCTGTCACTTGGCGACGACTCCCAAATCGTGACGGATGCGATGAAACTTCCTACTCAAGGCGCTTACTTCAACTCCGGCGTAATGCTAATGAATCTCGATGAACTCAGGAGAGAAAACTTCCTGGAGCGCTCGCTCGAATTTTTGAAAGCTTGGAGCGGACACTATCGATTTTGGGACCAGTCAGCCATCAATTTTCTCCTCCACAGGCAGATTCATGTGCTGCCGGATGATTGGAATCGTCCAGCGTGGAAGTTCGACGAGCAGTTGGAAAACAAGCTGGATTGCGTTTTGCACTACACGAGTTCAGCGCCGTGGCTTGGGGAGACGTCTGGTCCAGCCCAAGTGCTATTCGAACGATTCGCGACACAAGCAGGTCTGCGTGTGAATCGGGACGCGCCCGCCTTCAACAGATCGCGGCGGCAACGGTTATGGCAAAATGGGCTGGCACCCTTGCGCACGCTCGCCTTTCCCGTGGCATCCTTGTTCTACAGAATTGTTGGAAGAAAGGACAAGGCGGCTGCTTATCGGAAAGCAGCGCGTTATTGGTTCGACTACATTCGCAACGCGCCAAGCCGACGGCGGGTTCATCGCCAGCGGAGCCAGCAAATTGACAGTATGAAATTCAACCTTGCCGCATCCGTGACCACACCATGAGGGTTTTGCACTTCAACACTCACGCATCAGGCGGCAGCTATGAGTACGCGACAGTTCTCTGCCATGCCCTAGCAAAGGAGGGAATCGAGAGCCGATTGCTTTGCAAAGCCTTGCCGCCGGCCAGAGGCTCCAGACTTCTCTTTGATCGGTTGATTCGTCGTTCCTTTGTTTCCTTGTCCCGCGAACCCTGGCACGGAACCCGGCGCCTTTTGCTGCCGCCTGACTCTAAGGAACTAGAAGGGATAGATGTAATACATCTGCACACCGTGGCCGACTGGTTCAATGTTCCCAGTTGGCTGCAGGCGCTGCCAAAGAGGATAGGAGTGGTGATCACCCTGCATGATCTATGGCATATCTCTGGTGGGTGCTTTCTATACAATGGATTGAATAACTATCTCAACGGCTGCCGTTCGTGTCCGATTCTCCGATGGCCCGCGAGCGAATTCCTGGCAAGGGGTGAGTATTCGCGAAAGCTGCAAGCGTATCGGGATTGTGGCGCCCAAATGGTCGCAAGCAGCCGTTGGTTGGCGGGCATCGCCGAGCAGAGCCCAATTGCCAAGGCCTGCGGCGGGGTGCGGGTGATTCCTCCGGGGATTGACACGGCAGTCTTTAGACCGCAACACAAGAGACAATGCCGGGAAGAGCTGGCGTTACCCCGAGAGGCTTTCGTGATCGCCACCGGTTGCACGTCGTTAACGGATACAAACAAGAACGTGCCTTGGTTGCTGGAGCAGCTTTCACGGTTGCCGGACCTTAAAAACGTCAGGGTCCTGGTGTTTGGCGAAGGCAGTGTGCCGGTCCCAGATGGACTGGATGTTCAATTTACGGGCGGACTCGTGGATCGTCGCAATTTGGCAAGAGTTTTCGCCGCGGCGGACGTTGTCGTCACCGCATCACTAATGGAAACTTACGGCTTAACGCTGGTTGAAGCGATGGGTTGCGGGACGCCAGTCGTTGCGTTTCGGATCGGCGGAATTCCCGAAGCGGCACCGGACAAGCAAGTCGGACTTCTCTGCGAACCGCTCAATGGGCCAGACTTACTGGCTGTCGTTGGGGAACTAAGAAGCTCGCCGGAACTTCGCCAGGGCCTTGGAAGTGCGGCTAGCGAATTGGCGTTCACTCGCAACGCCAAAATTCAGTTCGCCGCGGCATTCGCGCAAATTTATCGAGACTGTCTCAAAGCAGCAAAGGCCGACCTGGATAATCAGCTTGTAAGACCGGTCTAGTCAATCGACGTGGAGAAAACCTTTGGGGTGATCGACACGACTATCTTTAAATTGCAGAATCAGAAACAAAGCAATGCCTGCGTTTTTTGCCCTTTTACCCGTCCGCGACGAAGCCGATGTCATCGGTCAGTGTCTTGACCACGCGTTAAGATGGGCAGATGAGATTTATGTTTTCGATACGGGCAGTGTCGAAAACACGTGGGAAATCGTGCAAGAGTTCGCTTCACGCGACAAGCGCGTTGTGCCGATGTGGAAAGAACCGGTGTTCTTTTCAGAGGCGCGTCTGCGGGGATACATGTTTCATGTCGCGCGACAAGAGATGCGCGAGGGCGATTGGTTTTTGCGCGTTGACGCCGATGAGTTTCATCACATCACACCACCCCAGTTCGTGAAGAACTGCATGCGCAAACACGAGGCGGTCGCGTATCATCAATACTACGACTTCCGTCTGCTCCAGTCGGAGCTGGATCAATGGAATCGCGGCGAGGAAACTTTAAAAGATCGGCAGCGTCCGATTGAAGACCGGCGCCGGCATTACACGGTGAGTCATTACAGCGAACCGCGCCTCTGCCGTTACCGCAGCACAATGCAATGGCCGGCAACGGTTTCGTTTCCGTTTAATGCGGGGTACGTTGCGCGTGAGAGATTGCCGATCCGGCATTATCCACATCGCGACCCGGTGCAATTGCAGCGCCGTTGCCAGGTGCGCGTGATCATGATGAGCGACCCGGAAAGGTCTCCGCCGGAACTGCAACACTGGGCTGAGCGCCAGTGGAAAAAGCTCATCGTGCCCGACGATCTTCCTGGATTGAAGTTTTGGCAGCCAGGCACGCAGTTGCCGCTTGTGCATCAGACGAACCATCTCAAACCGCCGCACATTCGTGCCGTGCAACGCTTCATACATGCATTTTGTCTGCCGATGTTGGATCGACAACGTCCAAAATTTCCTGCGAATAGTAAACCGCAGCCGATTCCCAAAGAGATCGTCGAAAAACTCCAACAGGAGCTTTCGGAATCATGAGCGCATGTCGCAGAATGGGCGTACTCCCCGATTGAACCGCTATTGTTTTTTGAGGAGTCCATGGGATTACAAGCTTTCGTTTTTTGGCGGAAAATACGCCATGATCCAAGTAGACGTTGCCAAATTCTTCGGACATGCCAAAACTCTGTTTACTCGGACATGCTTAGGGTCGCGGAATTGGCAGGGGAAAGGAATCGATTTTGTGTGGGGGAGATCTATGATTCCAATTATTGGCCGATCAGCGAAATGACCTGTTTTCCAGAAGCCGCCAGGGGAAAGTTTTCGCCTTCGCATTACGATTATTGGGTGGGCAGCTTTTCGAAGCTCAATACGAAAGCCTAGCTTCGTGCTCGTAAGCATCATGATCACTAGCCGGAACCGTCTGGACGACCTCCAGCGAACCAGTCAGGCATTAAAAAATCTCCGTCCCGCTCCCGACCAGATATTAATCACTGCCGACGGTTACACCGACGACACTATTGAGTTCGTTAACTCAGCATTGCCGAACGCAAAGCTAATTGTGAATGAATCAGCGAGAGGTTCCGTTGCTTCCCGTGATCGGATGATGCATGAGGCGAGCGGAGATCTGGTGCTGGCTTTGGATGACGACAGTTATCCGGAGCAGTTCGATTGTATTGCGCGATTTGTCCCAATCTTTAAAGACCATCCGCAACTTGCGGTCCTGCATTTTCCTCAGCGAACAGACGAATATCCCGAAACGCTGACGCAAACAGATTTCGGCCCGGAACATTTGACAGGTTCGTTTGCCAATTCCGGAGCGGTCCTGCGCCGATCGGCTTATCTTCAACTGCCGGGCTTTGAATCCCGTTTTTTTCACATGTATGAAGAGCCGGACTACGCGCTTCAGTGTGTGGCGGCGGGTTACGACGTGCTTTTTTCTCCGATCGTCACCATCCGTCACCACTACTCCGGCCAAGTTCGGAACGAAATACGGAACCACCATCGTCATGCTCGCAACGAATTCTGGAGCGTGTTTCTGCGGTGCCCGTTTCCTTACGCGCCAGGCGTGGCTCTTTACCGCGCGTTGTCGCAATTTCGATATGCCTGCCGAAGGGGGGTTGGCTGGGTGATTCGAGAGCCAGCCTGGTGGTGGCAAGCCATGGCTGGGCTTCTATACTGTGTGGCAAAGCGTCATCCAGTTTCATGGGCGGCTTACAAACGCTGGATTCGCTTGCCCTGAGAAATTGCTAATGTGGCTTTGTTCTCAACTCGGCGCGAGAGAGCACTATGCAATTCCACGGGCGCTGTTTCGGCAGGGCTCACTCGACAACTTGTTAACCGATGCCTGGGTGCCGCCAAACAGCCCCCTCTCTGCATTTGGTTTGAGCGATCGGTTTCATCCCGATCTGACCGAAGCTCCCGTGCGGGCCTGGACTAGTCGTTTGCTCGCCTTCGAGTTGGCCGCTCGATTGAAGCGGCTTTCAGGTTGGCCTTTAATCGTTGCTCGGAACCATTGGTTCGAGCGAAAGGTCGTCGCTTGCCTTTCGGAATCTCGGTTGTTGGTCCTCGGCTCTCGCCCCATCGTCTTTGCTTACAGTTACGCAGCCAGAGACATTCTCTGCTTCGCCAAACTACGTGGCTGGAAAACTGTTCTCGGTCAAATTGATCCCGGACCTTTCGAAGAAGAGATCGTAGCCGCCGAAGCCGAAATAGAAGCATCGTTCGCCCCCAATTGGAGACGTGCCCCGACGGATTACTGGAACTCCTGGCGAGAAGAATGTGAGGCCGCAGACCGGATCATCGTGAATTCGCAGTGGTCTTTTGATGGACTGGCGGCGATGGGAAGTCCACGAGAAAAGTTATCGGTTGTTCCGTTGGCGCTGGAGGTTAACGTGCCATCCGTTTCGCCAAAAGCATATTCCAAACGATTTACTGCTGAACGCCCGCTTCGTGTGCTTTTTTTAGGCCAGATCAGTCTGAGAAAAGGAATCGCTCGACTCTTAAACGTCGCACGATCACTTCAGTCTCAACCCATAGAGTTTCTGATGGTCGGTCCCATTCAGATCACCATTCCTGAGGACTTGCGTTCGAACCGAAAAATCCGATGGATGGGACCGGTGCCACAAAACAGCGTACGAAACTATTATGAACAATCGGATGTGTTTGTCTTGCCAACGTTGTCGGATGGTTTTGCGTTGACCCAGCTTGAAGCGCTCGCCCATCGCCTTCCGGTGATCGCATCCCGGCGATGCGGCCAGGTTGTTACTGACGGGGTCAACGGATTGCTCCTGGACGAACCGACGACGGCCGCAATCGAAGAAGCGCTCCTATCCTGTTTACGCAATCCAGATCAGCTCGCGCAATTCTCAGAGAATGCTACGGTAGGCGAGCGTTTCAGCTTATCATGTTTGGGGACTAGGTTATGTACGCTTCCATGCTAAAAGCGATTTCAAAAGTAAGATTCGCAATGTGATGCATGTGCCGCAGCCCTCATCCTCGGCTTCTCCCACAGGGAGAAGGAGCTGCCTCTCCCATGGGGTGAAGGTAATCCGACCTTTGCGACCATTTTTAAGTCATTCATTCATCTGCCATGGTAATTTAGTGGTTTAGATTCCATGAGTTTCTTTGCCCTTCTCGTAGTGCTAAGCCTGTGCCAGATCGCGTGGATTGTGCTTGGGGTGTTCTGGGTTGCGAGAAGACACGACGAAATCCTGCTGTTGATCAGCGCTGTTCTTTTCTACGTCTTTACGTTCCGATTTTGGGCTCTGCTCGAGGGATGGGCTTCCCCGGTGAACCTTACTAATTTCGGCTTCGACCAACTGAATCCTAGAAGTGGTTTGGAGGTGCAAGCCATCGCGACTCTCGGTCAAACCGTGTTGCTTTCTATCTATA
>Ga0137372_10003502_pt1 | contig 15307 bp, 9 predicted proteins | sample SagtaG_6_FD_104911 | JGI IMG/M metagenome (GOLD analysis project Ga0137372, IMG submission 104911) | Vadose zone soil microbial communities from Sagehorn Ranch, Mendocino, California, USA - Sage1_R_60_16 metaG | ecosystem: Environmental > Terrestrial > Soil > Vadose zone | place: USA: California...
CTGTTCTTTTTGTCATTATGAATAATGCGATGTGGGGCGCGGTCCAGCGCAGCACGCTCGCCATGTATCCCGACGGCTTGGCATCGAAGAGCAACGAGCCAGCTTTCGTTGGGCTTGCAAAACTGCCCGCGTTCGAGAAGCTCTGCGAAGCCGCCGGCGGCTATGGCGAACGCGTGGAGGATCCGGCGTCGCTTCCGGGTGCATTGCAACGCGCACTTGCGGTTGTAACGAATGAACGCCGGCAGGCGCTGTTGAACGTGATGTGCGGACCCGGCGGCACGGCGTGAGCCGCCGGCGCACGCCTGCAAGCAATTAATAAAGCCCGCCCGTTCCGGTGCGTACCGCGCGGTCGGCCTCGGGCGAAACGGCGAGCGGACGGCCGTCCGCGTCGCTCACGCCGATCACCGAATAGTTGTCGGGCGGGGCTGTGCCGGGCCTGAAGGCCTCCAGGATCACGCGCTGATCACCGGGGCCCGCGCGCATGCCGCTCTTGGGATCGATGCGGATGAGCTTAATGCCGGCCGGCACGCGGAACGGCACAGCGGGCTTGTCGGCCAGCGCAACCTTCATGAAATCGCGCACGATCGGCGCGGCCAGCACGCCGCCGGTCGCGCCGCGGCCGAGGTGGCGCGGCTTGTCGTAGCCGAGATAGACGCCGACCACGAGATCGGGCGAAAACCCGATGAACCAGGCATCCTTCTCGTCGTTGGTGGTGCCGGTCTTGCCGGCGATCGGCTTGCCGACTTCCTTGACCACGGTTGCGGTGCCGCGCTGCACGACGCCCTCCATGATCGAGGTGATCTGGTAGGCGGTCATCGGGTCGAGCACGCGCTCGCGCTTATCGACCAATGTCGGCTCGTTCTGGCTCTCCCACTTCTCAGCCTCGCAGCCGCGGCATTCGCGCGAGTCATGCTTGTAGATAGTGCGGCCATAGCGGTCCTGGATGCGGTCGATCAAGGTCGGCTGAATCTTCCTGCCGCCGTTGTCGAACATCGCATACGCGCCAACCATGCGAAGCAGCGTGGTTTCGCCCGCGCCGAGCGCGAACGAGAGATAGGGCGGCAAGCTGTCATAGACGCCGAAACGCCGAGCGTATTCGCCGATCAGCGGCATGCCGATGTCCTGAGCAAGACGCACCGTCATGACGTTGCGCGACTGCTCGATGCCGAAGCGCAGCGTCGATGGTCCATAATATTTCCGGGTATAGTTTTCCGGCGCCCAGATGCCGGTACCGGTATCGATCTCGATCGGCGCGTCGAGGACCACGGTGGAGGGCGTGTAGCCATTGTCGAGCGCGGCGGCGTAGACGAACGGCTTGAAGGAGGACCCCGGCTGGCGCAGCGCCTGCGTGGCGCGATTGAACTGGCTCTGGTCGTAGGAGAAGCCGCCGGCCATGGCCAGAACCCGCCCGGTCTGCGGATCCATCGCGACGATGGCGCCGGAGACTTCCGGCACCTGGCGCAGGCGGAACTGGCCATCCTTGCCGGCGAGCGCCTCCACATAGACGACGTCGCCCGGCGAGAGCACCTGCGAGACCTTGGTCGGAGCTTTGCCCCGCATCGGACCGCTGGTCGGCTTCGCCCATTTCACGCCTTCGAGCGCGATCGTGCCGGTCTCGCGCTGCTTCGAGAGCGCGCCCCCCGGTTCGCGGCTGGGCTGCAGTCCGATGCGGGCGGATGCGTCGTCGGCTTCCAGCACCACCGCCAACCGCCACGGTGCAATGTCGGAGAGCGCCCTGATATCTGCGAGCTTGCCCCCCCAATCGCCCGCCGGCTCCAGTTTGTTGACGGCGCCGCGGTAGCCGTGCTGCTCGTCGAAATTCACGAATCCGTCGACGAGGACCTTGCGCGCCAGAACCTGCATCTTCGGATCAAGCGTGGTGCGCACTGAGAGCCCGCCCTCGTAGAGCTTCTTTTCGCTGTAGTTGTCGTAGATGTAGCGGCGGACCTCCTCGGCAAAATATTCGGCCGCGAAGATATGCGCGCCGGTCGGCCGCGGGGTGATCTTCAGCGGCTCTTTCTTGGCCTTCTCCGCTTCCTCCGCGGTGATGTAGTGGTCCTCGGCCATCCGATCGATGACGTAGTTGCGCCGCTCGAGAGCGCGCTCGCGTTGACGGAAGGGATGATAATTATTGGGGGCCTTGGGCAGCGCGGCGAGGTAAGCCGCTTCCGCGATCGACAATTCGTGCACCGATTTGTCGAAATAGAGGAGCGAGGCGGCAGCAACGCCGTAGGCGCTCATGCCGAGATAGATCTCGTTGAGATAGAGTTCCAGGATTTTCTCCTTGGAGAAGGCGCGCTCTATCTTCATCGCCAGCAGCGCTTCCTTGATCTTGCGCGCGAAGGACAGCTCGTTCGTGAGCAGGAAGTTCTTCGCGACCTGCTGGGTGATGGTGGAGGCGCCCTGCGGGCGGCGCCCGCTGCCGTATTGCTGCACGTACAGCACCCCGGCGCGCGCGATGCCGGAGAAATCGATGCCGCCGTGCTCGTAGAAATTCTTGTCCTCGGCAGCGATGAAGGCGTTGATGACGAGTTTGGATACCGCTTGAATGGGGATATAGAGCCGCCGCTCGCGCGCATATTCGGCCAGCAGCGAGCCGTCCGTGGCGTGCACGCGCGTCATGACCGCCGGCTCATAGTCCTGCAGCTGGGAATAGTCCGGCAGCGATTGCGAGTAGTGCCACAGCAAGGCAGCCGCCGCGGCGACAGCGGCAACGAATAGGATCGTTCCGGCCGCGAACAACAGCCCGAAGAAGCGCAGCAACAACCTCATGCGCGAAGACCCCCTGCCCCGAACCGCCGCAGCCGCGATCTCCGACCCAGCCGGCCAAGGTCCCATCCGGCGAGTTTTCCCCGCACCAGTCGCGACCTCCCGCGGCGCTCGGTCCGGCCAACTAAGTGGCTCTGTTTTATGTTGAAACTGAGGCTAACCGGCCACAGTCCGGTCAATTCTGCCCGCTTCCCTGGCCACTTCCCGCCAAGCGCGTGCGGAAGAAGGCGTCCACCGCCCGGACGATCGAATCGCCGGTGCGCTCGCGCCATTCGGTCGAGATCATCGCTTTCAAGTCCGCCCTGTTCGAGACATAGCCGAGTTCCACCAGGACCGATGGTACGTCGGGCGCCTTGAGCACGACGAAGCTCGCGGATTTCAAGGGATGTTGGTGCAGCCGGGCGGCGTTCTTGAGCGCCCCGACGAGGCCTTGCGCGAACTGCACCGAAAAAGTCTTGGTTTCGCGGCGGGCGAGATCGATGAGAATGTCAGCGACCTCCTTTTCCTCGGAGGAAAGATCAAGGCCGGCGATCACGTCGGCTCGGTTCTCGGCCTCAGCGAGACGCGCCGCGCGGGCGTCGGAAGCCCGTTCCGAGAGCGTGTAAACCGTCGCCCCCTGCGCGTCACCCTCCCTGCGCCGTAAGGCATCGGCGTGGATCGACATGAATAGCGCCGCCTGGCGCGCACGCGCGAACTGGACGCGGTCGCCGAGGGCCACGAAGGTGTCATCGGTGCGGGTCATGAGCACGCGGTACTTGCCGGCCTTTTCGAGCTTGTCGCGCAACAGCAGGGAGAACTCCAGCACGATGGCCTTCTCCATCTCCCCGCTGGCGGCCTTGGTCCCATTATCGATGCCGCCATGGCCGGGATCGATCACGATCAGCGGCCTCGAATCGCCGTTCGCCTTGGTCTCCGCAGGCGCTTCCGGCTTGCTCCGCTGCGGCGCCCCGCTCTCGAGCGCGAGGCTGCGCATGAAGGACTCCCGGTCGGTCGCCGTGAGGTGAAGGACGAGGCGCGCCGGCTGATCGTTCACGGAATCGAGCACGAAGCCCATGTCGATCTGGGCCGGGCGGGCAAGATCGATGACCATGCGCGAGCCGCCCTGCATGACGAGGCCGAAACGGAACGCTTTGATCAATCCGCGGCCCGCCTCCCCCGCCTTGGGCGGGAGCTGGAACGTGACCTGCGGCATGTCGATGACCACCCGGTAGGGATTGGCCAGCGTGAAGGTGCGGACATCGATCTTGCGGCTCACATCGACGATCATTCGCGTCTGCGTGTCGTCGCCGCCGAGCCGCACGTCGCTGGCCACGGGAAAATCGCCAGCCGCGCTCAAGAGCGGGCCGGACGCGCTCGTACGCTCGGCCGCGGAAGCGCCGCCCAGGAGGGCCGTTGCGCCGAAGAGAAACGCCGAGATCGCCGCGCGCACAAACATGGCTTTCGGCCCCTGCGGGATCGTATTTACTCCATTACGAGGGCGCAGTTAACCCGAACCTAACCTCGCCTGAGCCGCCCACCGCGCCGAGCCCGCCCGGCGCTCCCTTGCCATCGCCTGCTGCCACCCCTAATAAGGGGGTGCTGACGAGCTATAGTTCCGGTCGTGCCACGTTCGGACATCCGGCAGGCCCGCCAAAGACCGCTCCTGATATGCGACGGGAGGGGATTTCGCGGGGAGACTTGATCGGCGACGTCGCTTGGGTGCGGCGTTGACGGATCAGCGAAGCCGATGTTCTTGTGGACACCGCCGGCGGCGCGGGCGGCATATGCCGTACACACAATGCGAGGCGGCTTATGCTCTTAAGACCGCTATCCCTGAGTCGAATATCGTCAGCCACGAGAACCAGCGGCCGCGCTTGCCAGCGCTGCCGCCCCGCATGGGCCAAAAGGTCATGCTACGACCGCGCGTCGAGAACTTAACCGATCGCTGCCCAAGCAGCATGGCGTCGCCGAACGACGCCATGGCTGTTTCGGCGGTCTGCGCAGGCTCCATCGCCTGCGCGATCTCGCGCGCGCACAGGACTCATCGTTTCAACCACAGTCGGGCCGGTTTCCGGTCGCGCCGTCTTGCGCCGTCCATCTGGCGGCGAACGGAGCGCCAGCCGGCCATCAAGAGATTGGTCAATGTCCAACAAAATGCTCATCGATGCGACCCATCCGGAGGAGACCCGGGTGGTTGTTCTGCGCGGTCACCGTGTCGAGGAATTCGACTTCGAGTCCGCAAGCCGTAAGCAACTCCGCGGCAACATCTATCTGGCCAAGGTCACGCGCGTCGAACCGTCGCTGCAGGCGGCCTTCATCGACTATGGCGGGAATCGTCACGGTTTCCTGGCCTTTAGCGAAATTCATCCCGACTACTACCAAATCCCGGTCGCCGACCGGCAGGCGCTGATTGCCGAGGACGAGCGCGCCCAGCGCGCGGCCGAGGCGGAGGCCGACCGCCGCGCCGGACGCCGCGCCGCCGAGCGGGCGAGCGAGCGAACGCGCGACGAGATCAAGAGCGCGCCGCTCGAGAGTGAAGCGGCGCCAAGCGAAGCCGAAGGTGAAGCGGCGGCAGCGGCGACCGAGCCGACGGCTTCGCCCGCCGAAGCGGCGGAAGAACCGGCAGTGGACGCAGGCTCGCCCACCGCCATCGCAGCCGAACCAATTCCGCTCGAGCCTGCCGAGGACGCGAGCGCCCCCGCCGCTGACGCCCCGATCGAACTCGCGCAACTCGAATCGACGAGCGCGTCGGAGCCGGTTCCAATCAGCGAAGAACCGCACCCGGCGGAGAGTGCCGAAACGGGCGACTTCGCTGCTGCATCGGGGGCGAGCGAAGCCGAGACCGGCGAAGCGGCCGAGGCCGCCGCCAACATCACCGAAGTCAACGGCCATGGCGTCGAGGAGGAAGTGGTGGAATCGGTGGGCGGGGCCGACGCTTTGGAGGAAGTGCCCGAGCGCATGCCGCGCGTGCGTCGTCAGTACAAGATTCAAGAAGTCATCAAACGCCGCCAAGTGATGCTGGTGCAGGTTGTCAAGGAGGAGCGCGGCACCAAGGGGGCGGCCCTCACCACATATCTCTCGCTTGCCGGCCGCTATTCGGTGCTGATGCCGAACACGGCGCGCGGCGGCGGCATCAGCCGCAAGATCACGAGCGCTGAAGACCGCCGGCGGCTTAAGGAAATCGCGCAAGAGCTGGAGGTGCCGGAAGGCATGGGGGTGATCCTGCGCACCGCCGGCGCGAGCCGCACCAAGACCGAGGTCAAGCGCGACTTCGAATACCTGCTGCGGGTGTGGGAGACGGTGCGCGATCTCACGCTCAAGTCGACGGCGCCGACGCTGGTCTACGAGGAAGGGTCGCTCGTCAAGCGCTCGATCCGCGATCTCTACAACAAGGACATCGACGAGATCGTCGTGGCCGGGGAGGACGCTTACAAGGAAGCTAAAGAGTTCATGCGCATGCTCATGCCGAGCCATGCCAAGAACGTGAAACCTTATCGCGAGGCGCTGCCGGTCTTCACCCGCTACGGCATGGAGAGTCAGCTCGACGCCATGTTCACGCCGGTGATGCAGCTGCGTTCCGGCGGCTACATCGTGCTCAACCAGGCCGAGGCGCTGGTCGCGATCGACGTCAATTCCGGCCGCGCCACGCGCGAGCACCACATCGAGGATACCGCGCTCAAGACCAACCTCGAAGCGGCGGAGGAAATCGCCCGGCAATTGCGCCTGCGCGATCTCGCCGGACTGGTCGTCATCGATTTCATCGACATGGACGAGAAGCGCAACAACCGCGCGGTCGAGCGGCGGTTGAAGGAATGCCTACGGCACGACCGCGCGCGCATCCAAGTCGGACACATCTCGCATTTCGGGTTGCTCGAGATGTCGCGCCAGCGCATCCGCTCGAGCGTGCTCGAGAGCTCGACCGAGAAATGCCCGCATTGCGGCGGCACCGGACACGTGCGCTCGGTATCCTCGGTGACGCTCCAACTCCTGCGTGCGATCGAGGAAATGTTGCTCAAGGGAGCGACACATAATCTGACTGTGCGCACGCGCTCCGACATTGCGCTTTATCTGCTCAATCAGAAGCGCGCGCATCTGCGCGCGCTCGAGGAGCGCTTCCGTATCGCCATCATGGTCAATGCCGATGCGACCATCGGCGGGCAGCTCTCGTTCGTCATCGAAAAAGGCGAGCAGGTGCATAGTCTCGAGCAGGCGAAGGCGCTGGCCCTCCAGCCACCGGCTGCTGCGGTCCCGATCGAGGAGGACGAAGAAGAAGAAGAAGAAGAGGAGTACGAGGACGAGGAGGAGTCCGAATCCGAAGATGCGGCCGTCAGCGCGTCCGAAGAGGAAGCGCACGGGGCGGGCGAGCCGGGAACGGGCCGCAAGCGCAAACGACGGCGGCGTGGCCGCCGTAGCGGGGAAGGCCGCGAGCCGTTCCAGCCGGAGCGTGAGGCGCTTGCACAGGAGGAAGACTTTGCTCCTGGGGCGGGTGAGCACGAGGCTGGCCGATCGGATGAGGCGCTGCATGCGGCCGGCGCCGAGCTTGAGCGTCCGACAGAACCGCACGGCGAGAGCGAGCGCCGCCGGCGTCGCCGCGGACGGCGCGGCGGACGGCGCAACCGCCGCGGGCGCGAAGAAGGCTTCCCGCCGGAGACTGCCGATGAGCCGGCACCCGCGTACGCCGATTCCGCGGCCGAGTCGGCAGGCGAGGTTACATTGGCGGCGGCCGGAGAAAGCGAGCGCGAATCAACGGCAGGAGAAAGCGAGCCCGAAGCGCTCGCCTCGCCGATGGTCGAGCCGCACAGCGACGCCGTGCCGCCGCTCGAGGCCGAGCCGACGCACCAGGCCGAGCCGCACGAGGCTCGATCGGCGCAGACCACGGCGCCCGCCGCTTCGGAGGCGTCCGAGCCGCCGCGCCGGCGCTCGACCGTGCGCGAGCCCGCACCCCAGGCGTGGCACGACGATGCAACTGCGCCCCCACCCGCCTTCGCGACCCCCATGCCCCCAATCGAGCCCGTGGTGACGAGTTCGGCGGAGAGCGAGAACAGTGATCGTCCGCGTCGTTCCGGTTGGTGGAGCAGACGTGTGCTCGGCAAGAGCTGAGCACATGCTTGGATTGATTCGGGTCCGCCTGTCTGCGGCGCACGCGGGCACACGCCGATGCCTTGCGATCGCCTGACGGGAACTCGGCGATGAAAAGCGGCTGGGTCGACAGCGAAGCGCAAGCGGCGATCGATCGCTATGCCGGCGAGGGCATCGGCCGCGATCTTGCCCTGCGCGTCTACACCACGCGTCTGCTTGGCCGCGATCCCAAGCTCGTGCTGCATGGCGGCGGCAACACCTCCGTGAAGACGACGATGGCAGACCTTCTCGGCGAGCAGGTCGCGGTGCTCTGCGTCAAAGGCTCGGGTTCCGACATGGCAACGATCGAGCCGGCCGACCTTCCCGCCGTGCGGCTCGACCGTTTACGCAAGCTGCGTGCGCGTGCGGCGCTCAGCGACGAGGATATGGTGCGCATCCAACGCGACAGCCTGCTCGAGCCCGCGGCGCCCAACCCGTCGGTGGAGACGTTGTTACACGCGTTTCTGCCGCACAAGTTTGTGGATCACACTCATGCCAACGCCATCCTGAGCATCGTCGACCAGCCCGACGGCGAGGCCTTATGCGCCGAACTCTACGACGGGCGCGCGAGCGTCGTGCCCTACGTGATGCCGGGCTTCGGCCTCGCCAAGACGGCAGCGGACATCTACGACTACGAGCCCGCCGTCGAGGGTCTCATCCTGCATAAGCACGGCATCTTCACCTTTGGCGACAGCGCGCGTGAGGCCTATGAGCGCATGATTGCGCTGGTGACGCTGGCGGAGGAGCGGCTGCAAAAGAATCGCAAGGCGGTGTTCGTGACGGCGCAGTTGCCGCAGGCGATCGCGCCGCTCGCCGCGGTGGCGCCGATCCTGCGCGGCGCCTGCAGCCGCAAGGACGAAAGGGTCGAAGGCGCGTGGCATCGCATGATTCTCGATTTCCGCACGAGCCCCGCGATTCTCAATTTCGTCAACGGCGGCGAGCTTGTGCGCTACAGCCAGGCCGGCGTGGTGACGCCAGACCACACCATCCGCACCAAGAACTGGCCGCTCGTGACGGCGGCACCCGAACACGAGCGCACGGACGATTTCAAACGCGCCACGCGCGCGGCGGTCACCGCCTTCGTTCAGCGCTATGAGGACTATTTCGCTCGGCAGAATGCCCGCACCGGCGGCATCAAGCGCCCGCTCGACCCACTGCCCCGCGTCGCGCTCGTTCCGGGCCTCGGCCTGTTCGGCCTCGGACGATCGAAGAAGGACGCGAGGATCGCCGCCGATCTTGCGCAATGCGCGGCCGAGATCATCACCGATGCCGAGGCGATCGGCCGCTTCGAATCGATTTCGGAAGCCGAGATGTTCGACATGGAATATTGGTCGCTCGAACAGGCCAAGCTCGGCAGGGCGGCGGAGAAGCCGCTCGCCGGTCAGGTTATCGTCATCACCGGCGCCGGCGGCACGATCGGCGTGGCGACGGCCAAGGCCTTTGCCGCGGCCGGCGCCGAGGTCGCTTTACTCGAGCTCGATGAGCGCGCCGCCGAGGACAGCGCCAAGGCGATTGGCGGCGCCGCCCTGGCGGTCCAGTGCGACGTCACCAGCGCCCACTCGGTGAGTGACGCTTTCGCCCAGGTGGTCGCGGCCTTCGGCGGTGTCGATATCGTGGTGTCGAACGCCGGAGCGGCCTGGCAGGGAAGGATCGGCGAGGTCGACGAAGAGGTGCTGCGAAAGAGTTTCGAAGTCAATTTCTACGGCCATCAGCGGGTGGCCCAGGCGGCGGTGAAGATCATGTTGGCACAGGGTACCGGCGGCTGCCTGTTGTTCAACGTCTCGAAGCAGGCGGTCAATCCTGGACCGAACTTCGGTCCCTATGGACTGCCCAAGGCGGCGACGCTGTTCCTGGTGCGCCAATACGCGGTCGACTACGGCGCAGATGGTATCCGCGCCAATGCGGTCAATGCCGATCGGATCCGTTCCGGCTTGCTCACCGACGCATTCATCGCCGAGCGGGCCAAGGCGCGCGGCGTGAGCGAGAAGGATTATCTCAGCGGCAATCTGCTCGGCCGCGAGGTCACGGCCGACGACGTCGCGCAGGCATTTCTGCATCAAGCGCTGGAACTGAAGACCACCGGCGACGTGACGACGGTCGACGGCGGCAACATCGCCGCCGCCCTGCGCTAAGGACCTGCTGGCGGCGCTACTCTAGCTCTGGGGACGCCGCGCGGGCGCTCGCCCACGCGAAAACTCCATAGGTGACCGCGAGCGGCAGCAAGAGAGCCCACACGCCGGTCGCCATGTAAGCCAAGGCGCCGACTACCGTCCCGACCAAGAAACCCAGCAGGATTGGAAGCAGCGCCCCGAAACGGGCGCGCGCCGCATCGCAAGCCGCGGTGAACGCGGCATCCGCGGGGGCGCGGCGCCGGGCCCGCCAGGCAAGCCACAGCTCGGCCGCATCGATGGCGACCTGCGTGGTGTTCGTGGTCATCACGTTGGTCGAGGCTACGTTTTTCATCAGGAGCCGCACCGTTGCGCTCTGCGTGCCCATGGCGAATAGCCCGAGCAGGCCCGCCGCTGCCACGCTGAACGCGCCGGGATCGGAGAGCGGCGACCCGACCAGAACCACGAGCAGAAAGCCGGTGAGCACCATGCACTCCAACCCCAAGACCCATGGCAGCGGCGCGCGGCCGCGCCGCTCGAGCATCGCGGCGACGACGGTGGTCATCACCCCCGCCAGCAGGAACACCGGAACCGCGAGCCCTTTCGTGAGCGCGCCCTGCTCATTGGTCACAATTGCCACGGCCGTGAGCGCGAAGCTGCCGGTGACCTGCGCCACGAACAGCCCGAACAGCGCCAGCACGGTGAAGCTGTCGATGAATCCGGCGGTAAAGCTCAGGAGCGGCGGGATGATCGCCGGCACGCGCTGTCGGGACGGAAGAGAGAGCTCGCTCATGTTCGACACATTTTGTTCGACTTGATCCGCACTCTCCGCTCATTCCCGCGCAAGCGGGAATGAAGGAGCGGCCTACTTCGAGCTCAGTTGTGGCTTTGGTTCCCCGCTTTCGCGGGGACGAGCGGATAGAGTCACGCGCCGTCACCGCTTGAGCCAGTTCGCCAACCGCTTGACCGCCTCGTACATGTCCCCCGTTGCACCGGCATAGCAGAAACGGATGAAATGTCTGCCCTTGAGCGGATCGAAATCGACGCCGGGCGTCGCGGCAACGTGTGTTTGCGCCAGCATGCGCTTGGCGAATTCGAAGCTGTCGTCGCTGAAGCGCGAGACGTCGGCATAGAGATAGAAGGCGCCGTCGACGGGGAGAAACGTGTCGAATCCGGCTTCCGGCAAGCCATCGAGCAGAATGCGACGATTCTCCTCGTAACCGTGCTTCACCGCTTCCATCTCCGCGCGGCCGTCGAATGCGGCTTCGGCCGCGATTTGCGAGAGCGTGGGGACGCAGACCGCGAGATTGCCCTGCAGGCGATCGAGCGGTCGCACGAGCGGCTCCGGCGCCACCACCCACCCGACACGCCAGCCGGTCATGCAGAAGTATTTCGAGAACGAGTTGATGATGACGCAGTCGTCCGAGACCCGCGCCGCGCTTTCTGCGGGGAAGGCGTAGTCGAGGCCGTGATAGATTTCGTCGGAGATGAATCTGATCCCCTCGCTGTGCGCGGCGGCGATGAGATCGCGCAATGCTTGTGCCGTCATCATGGTGCCGGTCGGATTGGCCGGACTGGCAACGAGTACCCCTTTGAGCGGTGCCTTGCGGTGTACCGCGAGCAACATCTCCGGTGTGATCGCCCAACGCGTCGCCTGCGTGGTCTCGATCGCCACCGCCTCGCAGCCGAGCGCGCTCAGGATATGCCGGTAGGGCGGATATCCCGGCAGCGCGACCGCGACCCGATCGCCGGGCTCGAACAGCGCGAGGAACGTGAGAATGAATGCGGCCGAGGATCCGGTGGTGACGACAACGCGCCCCGGATCGATCGCCACACCGTAGGTTTCGTCATAGTGCCGCGCGATGCGCGCGCGCAGGCTCGCTATGCCGAGCGTCTCGGTATAGCCGAGCCGGCCCGATGCAAGCGCCGCGCGCGCGGCCGCAATCGCGCTCGCGGGCGCCGCTGCCGCCGGCTGGCCGACCTCCATGTGGATGACGCGACCGCCCGCCGCCTCGATGCGCGCCGCCGCCGCCATCACGTCCATGACCATGAACGGGGGAACATCGCTGCGCGCTGAAGGCGTGATCAACCGTCGTGCCGCGTCCAACATCGCTTCCGTGCCCTCGACGCTCGGCGCAGATGCCGCCCCGCTGTCGCCGCATTTCCACGCACAATTTGCGTCATAAGGTCCCGCATCAGACCTTGATCCTAACGCGTTGACCGCCCTGCGGCGCACCACTAGGTTGCGCGGAAAAGGTGCGAACCAAGCGGACATGACCGGAACCGAGAGACCTATCAGGCCGCGGCGAACGACGCCAGCGGCGCGTCTCGTAGCTCTTGTGACCGCCACCGCGCTCGCTGCCGCCAGCGCCCCGGCGCACGCGCAAAAGGGGCTGCCCGTCGTCCGCGACGCGGAAACCGAGCAGTTGCTGCGGGAGTACACGCAGCCGATTCTGCGCGCGGCGGGTCTTGCACAGCAGAACGTTCAGGTCGTCATCATCAACGACCGCTCGTTCAATGCGTTCGTGGCAGACGGTCGGCGCATCTTCGTCAACGGCGGCGCGCTGATGGAAGCGGAGACGCCGAATCAGATCATCGGCGTGCTCGCGCACGAGACCGGTCACATCGCCGGCGGACACTTGGCGCGCATGCGCGAGCAGCTTGCCTCGGCGAGCACGCAATCGATCATCGCGATGATTCTCGGTGCCGGCGCGCTGATTGCAGCGGGCCGCAGCGGCAGTGCGGATTTGGGCCAAGCCGGTGCTGCCGCCATCGCCGGACCGGCGATGGCGATCCAAAATACGATGTTCGGGTACATGCGCGCGCAGGAGGAGCAGGCCGACCGCGCCGGCGTGAAGTTCCTCACCGCGACCGGCCAGTCCGCAAAAGGCATGTACGAGACGTTCAAGCGGCTGGCCGACCAGGTCCTCTACCAAGTCCGCTATATGAATCCCTATATGCAGACCCACCCGCTGCCGAGCGAGCGCGTGGCGGCGCTGGAGGGACTGGCCAAGGCCAGCCCCTACTGGGATCACAAGGATTCGCCGGCGCTGCAGGCGCGCCACGATTTGATGCGCGCCAAGCTCTATGGCTTCATCGAGCGTCCGGATGGGGTAGCGCGTCGCTATCCCCCGAGCGACACCTCGCTCGCTGCGCGCTATGCGCGCGCCATCTCCGCCTATCGCTTCTCCAATCCGCGCGCCGCGCTGGCGCAGATCGACGCCCTCATCCAGGCGCAACCGCAAAATCCCTACTTCTACGAGCTCAAGGGACAGGCGCTGCTGGAAGCGGGCAAGCCGGCCGAAGCGATCGCCCCGCTGCGGCATGCCGTCCAGCTCGCGCCCAATCCCGCGCTGATCCAGATCATGCTGGGACAGGCGCTCGTCGCCACGCGCGATCGAGCCCACGTCGACGAGGCGGTATCGATCCTGCAGGTGGCAGTGCTGCGCGAACCGGAATCGCCGGACCTCTACAGTCAGCTGGCGATGGCCTACGGCCAAAAGAACGACTTGGCGCGCGCCGATCTCGCTTCCGCCCAGGCCGCCTTCATGCGCGGCGACATCAAGACGGCGCGCGAGATTGCCACCCGCGCCAAGTCGCGCTTTCCGGTCGGATCCCCAGGCTGGGTCAAGGCCGACGACCTTGCCAGCCTCAAGCCCCCGCAAAGCGCCTTGCGCCGTTGATGACAGAAGGACCAACAACAATGACATTTGATCCGCGCCCGCTCGCTGCCGCGCTGCTCGCACTCGTGCTGGCGTTACCCGCCGCGGCGCTCGCGCAAACCCAATCCTTCAGCGGCGATCAGCGCCGCGAGATCGAGCGCATCGTGAAGGACTATCTGCTGAGCAATCCCGAGCTGTTGCAAGAGGTGATGAACGAGCTCGAAAAGCGGCAAGCCACCGCGGAAGCGGAAAAGCATCGCGCGAGCGTGAAGGAGCACAGCGCTGCGCTTTTCAGCTCGCCCCGCCAAGTGACGCTAGGCAATCCGCAGGGCGACGTCACGGTGGTCGAATTCTTCGACTACAATTGCGGCTACTGCAAGCGCGCCATGAACGACATGCTCGATCTCCTCAAGAGCGACGGCAAGCTCAAATTCGTGCTCAAGGAATTTCCGGTGCTGGGCGAAGGCTCGATCCAGGCGGCGCAGGTGGCTGCGGCGGTGCGTATGCAAGACAAGAGCGGCAAGAAATATCTCGAATTCCATCAGAAGCTGCTCGGCGGACGCGGCCAGGCGGACCTGGCGCGCGCGCTCGCAGCCGCGAAGGACGTCGGCCTCGACATGGCACGCCTGGAGAAGGACATGGCGAGCGACGAGGTCAAAGCCACCCTCGAAGAAAGCTTCAAGCTCGCCGAAGCGCTCGGCCTCAACGGCACGCCGAGCTATGTGGTTGGGAGCGATGTCGTGGTCGGCGCCGTCGGTTTCAACTCGCTTAAGGAAAAGGTTAATGCCGCGCGCTGCGGCCAGCCCACGTGCTGAGCCTCGGCGCTTCGCTGCGTATGGACCGAAAGTAAGGCGCGTCCCACGGCACGTCTTGTGACGCAAGTTGCGGCGCCGGAGCGACCGGCCGTCTTGCTCTCGCGCCTCGGCTTCCCCTTTGCGCGCAAGCTCCCTATAAAGCGGCATCTCCGCTGCCCACGGCGCCGGACCGTCCATGGCGAAAACCGTCTACGTTCTCAACGGCCCCAATCTCAATCTGCTCGGGATGCGCGAGCCAAAGACCTATGGCCGTGCGACGCTGCGCGAGGTGGAGAAGCTTTGCCGCGAGGCCGCCCGACGCCACAAGCTGGAAGTCGAATGTCGGCAGTCCAACCACGAGGGCGAAATCGTGGATCTCATCCACGAAGCCGCTGCCAAGAAGGCCGCCGGGATCATCATCAATGCGGGCGGATATACTCACACGTCGGTCGCCATCCGCGACGCGATCGCCGCGGTCGCGCTGCCCGTGATCGAAGTCCATATCACCAATATTTTCGCGCGCGAGAGTTTTCGCCATCATTCCCACATCGCCGCAGTGGCCAAGGCCAGCCTGTGCGGCTTCGGCGTTACCGGCTACGCGCTCGCCATCGACGGGTTGGCCGCGCTGATCCGCGCGCGCCGCAAGAGCTGAGCTCATGACCGGCGAGCGCAAGAACAAGAACAAGGAGAAACTCGCGATCGATCCCGACATCGTGCGCGAGCTTGCCCGGCTGCTCGACGAGACCGGGCTCAACGAGATCGAGTTCGAGCGCGATGGGGAACGCGTGCGCGTGGCACGCCAAACGCAGGGTGGCGCGTCATCTCGAGCGCCTGCTGCCGCCACTGACGTGCCGCTGCCCGTCCGCGAGCCGATACC
>Ga0137372_10003506_pt1 | contig 15301 bp, 23 predicted proteins | sample SagtaG_6_FD_104911 | JGI IMG/M metagenome (GOLD analysis project Ga0137372, IMG submission 104911) | Vadose zone soil microbial communities from Sagehorn Ranch, Mendocino, California, USA - Sage1_R_60_16 metaG | ecosystem: Environmental > Terrestrial > Soil > Vadose zone | place: USA...
CCTCCGCCGCGCCATGTACTTGGCTACACTCGTCTGCCCGACATCGATGCCGAGCTTGAGCAGTTCGCCGTGGATCCGCGGTGCACCCCATAGGGGGTTGGCAAGGCTCATGTCACGGATCAACTGGCGTATCTCCGGCGGCACCTTTGGCCGCCCCCCGCGGGTTCTCGATTTCCAGCGCCAACAGGCGCTGAACCCTGCGCGGTGCCAACGGATCACGGTATCCGGCTTGACGATCGCCAGCGCGCCGCGAACATCGGGGAACAGCCGATAAAGGCCGACGAATATCAATCGGTCGATGCTGCTAAGCAGAAGCCTCTTTGGCGCGGTCCGCCGCAGGACGTTGATCTGCTGGCGCAGCACCAGGATCTCCGCCTCAAGCTTTGCTCTCGGTCGGAACAGGTCAACGACCACCCACCAGATCAGTCTGCAAAGGTCCCACATCAGGCGACAACATCGCCCGATTCGCGATCATCTGCCAGCCGGATGAGGTTTGCGACAGGCACAGGCCACCCGCCGAGCGATGGAGGCGAGGCGCCTTATGAAGTCGGCAATAAGAAACCTCCCAAGCAGTTCCAGTTCAAGCCTGGCCAGTCCGGGAACCCGAAGGGTAGGCCCAAGGGGAGCACCAGCTTCGAGGCCCGAGTCCAGAAGGAGTTGTCCAAGCTCGTTACGGTCAACAAGAACGGCCGGTCCGTGAAGATGAGCAAGTTGGACGTCGGCGTGACGCGGCTCGTGGATCGGTTCATGACCGGCGATCTCAAATCGACCGCGATAATCATCGGTCTCGGCAAGAGAAATGAGAAGCCGAAGACCGGCGTCTTCGCGAAGCCAATGACGCCGCTCCAAGTTGCCACCGAAAGCCCGAATGTTTCGACCGGCTGAATGGCGGAAATCGCCGTGATGTTGAGGATGCTGCCGCCGCCCCGTACGGCAGCACGCCGCGCGCCATGCGCGCGACGTATATCAGATTCTGCTCGACCGCCTTTTGCCAAGTAACGTCGTCAAACGATTCGATCCCGCCGAGCAGCGGCGCGCCGTCGTTGTTGACGACGATGTCGGTGCCGCCGAAGGTCTTGCGCACCGTATCGATCACGCGCGTCCAATCCTCGGCGCGGCGGCGATCGGTCGGCAATGCCCTCCGTCCGGAACGGGTGGCCGTGGCCGAGGTCGGCGGCAAGATCTATGTGGTCGGCGGGAGCGCTCAGGCCGGCGAGCTGTGGCCCTGCCACTGACGTGCTATCGAGGCAAGTCCGCGCGCGAGACTCGGCGTGAACTACCGTAGTCGGATAGTCGGCCAATACGGCCGTTCCAGCTACGGAAGTTTCTTGATCCAGAGGTTTCGGAACTGCGTCCTCGACAGGAAGTCGTGCGCCTGTAGCGCGATATAGCCCGTCTGCTGTCGCGAGCTCTGGTAATCGTTGACGAGATTTCCGTTCAACGTCACCTTGATGCGTGGCCCGTTCGCCTCGATGACAAATTCGTTCCAGGCACCGATCTGCACTTGGGTCGAGGCGGACGGCGCCTGCAGATCATAAATCGCGCCGGCAACTTTCAGCGCATGCCCTTCGGTTCCAGTCACCGAATCGAAGCCGCGCTGGTCGATTTGGATTTCATGTCCCTGCGCGTCCGCGGCCTGTAGAGGATTTGGGACGTTCGGCGGTGGGATACGGATGTAGACGCCCGAATTCTCCTCTCGTTGGCTGATCCGCCACTGAAGCGACAGGATGAAATTGCTGAACTGCTCCTTGATATACCAGTAGAGACCGTACCATCCCGAAGTTTCCAGCACCGAACCGTAATGGATCATCGCTGCAGGACTATTCGGCTGCTTCACCATCTGCCAGTCCGACGGCGAGAGCGAGAGCGGAGCAAATCCGGCGGCAGGCTTCGGCGTGGCCGACGCAACGATGGCGTTGGCCGTCCTGCGAGCCAGCGACAGCGCCGTCAGAGACGGGTTGGCCGACCCGAGACTCGGGAACACGGCCGGGCCGGCGACGTAAACGTTGTCCTTGCCGTGGAATTTGCCGTTGGTGTCGGTGATGGAAGTTCCCGGGCTGCCCATGAACAGGGTGCCCGCTTCGTGATGAGTGGTGCCGAGCCGATCTTGCCAGAAGCCGCGGCCGCTTGCGTCCGCCTGCGGCCGTGCGCTTTGCCATTGCCCTGTCGGCGCATTCCAGTATTCGATATCTGCGGGATTATTGCCGGCGATAACGAGGGCGAGGTCGAATGCCGAGTTATCCATCGCCTGCCAGAGGTTCCGATCGTTCTGGGTGGTGACCAGGTTCACGTACGCTCGCCGCATGCCCCATTGATCGGTCTCCTGGCTGAGATCAATCCAGCTCTTAGCCGGGTCGATATTGGCAACCGCCGGCTGGTCTTCCATTTCGCCGATGCCTCGCAAAGTGATCGACACCCAATTGGGATCCTGGTTGGCAAGCAGTTTGTCGATCATGTCGATGTCCGGCACCATGCTCCACATTGCCGATTCAGGGTTGGGCCCGACGACGTCCGCGGCGGTGATCTGATGATGAAAGCGACGCCCGAGCGCGCTCCCGCGGACAATCAATGCCGTCGTTTCGAGGTCCGTCGGCGCGCCAAGCCCCAATGCCGTGCGTTTTACCCGCACCGTGATGTTGCTGCGAAGATGACCCATTAAGTTGCCGACGCGTGGCGACCCGAATTGCTGCGACCCGATGCCCAAGGATTCTAACGCGAGGCGGGTGGCTTCTATGGTGCCGTTTGCCAAAATGACACTGCATCCGGGCGCGACCGATAGCGGCTGCCGCACCCCGGCGACGCTTATATCGATCGAGGTGACCCGGTTTCCCGTGGTGTTCAGCCGGTGCACCTGGGCCCGTGGTACGAGAAACATTCTCCGCCGGGAATCACCACCACCACCGTTCAGCGCCACGTCGTTTCGAATGGCGTCCATCATGAATGGCGCGCTGCTGAACTTGTCGAAGGCGAACAATCCAGAGCGCGGGGCCGAGCCGACGACGGCCAGCGGGGCTTCCCCGGCTTCGGTGATGCCCGATAAGGGAAGCGCTCCCGTGATGCGCCCCAATAGGGCGTTGAACAGGGCCGTTTGCTTAATGAAATCGGTAGTCACAGCGGTGCCGATCTCGCCGGCGGTGGAAGCGTACCCAGTGGCGCCGTTCAAGTACGTCACTGCGTCCTTCGGCCATTTCTTGAGGTCGTCGGGCGTCAGGGGTGGTGACCATCCGCCCCAGAACAACGATCTGCCGCCGACGCAATATGCCAATCCGGGAAAGAGCTCGTTACTGATCCAAGGCATACCCCAGATGACGTTCTGCGCCCCGCTTACATCGTCGCGCGCGCGCAAATAGGACGGGCCACCTACCGAGCCGCCGAGCTGCTGGGGTAAATTCTGGATGTGGGACTGAAGCAGAAAGCCGCCGGCGTCAAGCAGTAGAATCCTGAAGGCAGCGCTTCCTCCAGAGCGGTAGAGCTTTTCGGCGCAGTACCCACCGAACATGCCGGCGCCGATGACGATCACGTCGAAAGGATAGGCGCCAGGTCCCTGGGCGGCGGCGATCTCCTGCCAATTGTTGCAGACGTAACGAGGGACGACGTCGTAGCAGAAATCGGTTTGTTGCACGTCATCGCGAGCGGGGTTGGGCCCGTGAGCCAGCTCTTGCAGCGGCATGATTGCGCCCTCCGTGCATTTCTGTTGTGTTTCGAGTTCGATCTAAGACGCAGCTCGCGTCGGGAGTATTGCACACCCCGCTTCAAATGCAACGAATTGTTGCGATCACAGTGCTGTTGCAATCGACTCAGGGGGAAGATTTCATCGACTTGCGCTTTGACGGCGTCCCTACCTATTGTTGGATTGCCACCGTGCCACAGGTCATGAGGTTCTTTGCTCCATAAAATAATCCCGTCCCTACGGATCAGCACTGGGTACGCTAAGTGCCTAAGATCATAGGTGTCGAGATGAAGAGCGATTGAGCTCGAGTTCTGGCGGATCAAGACGGGATCTAGGGCAGACCGGCCCCCCACCAAGCCGGGGGTAGGGGCAATTGCATTTGAGCGTCTGACCCGCGGCTCGATTTGACCCCCTATCCGGCCACGGGCGAGATTGGGGACGAATCCGAAAGCGACCGGGTCGCCGACTAGCGTGCGCAGGAGGAGCCTATCGGACGTCAATAGAAGCTCAGATAATCCTTGTGCTTTGCAAGTGCTTTCGGACGGTAGGGTCGGTCACCGGTCACGCAGCGTGCCTTGGTCAAGCTAAAACGGTTGTAGACGAATTTTTCATATAGGATGTCTGGCCCCTTGCCGTCTCCCACGTTTTCCCGTGTGCCTTCAGTCCAAGCGCGGCCCAATCCAGTCCGCTCATCGTGCTGGATGCCCTCGTATGACGGCTTCAGTTTCAACCGCGTCATATCAACGATGAGCGGATGCGCGACTGCTGTCACCTCCTTGATCATCCACTCCAACGCCAGATCGGACAGCCCGGTTTCGCGATAGCCGCCGCCGACGTCGGAATGCACACCGGGGAACCAAACCTGCTTGATACGACCGGACACTTTGGCTTCCGGCGATTCCTCCGACTCATCCCAAATTTCCGGCGCAAAGACCTGGCGGTTTTCATCGATCGAGAGGGCTTGGCGTGCGTAGGGGACGTGTGGATTCAGCGTGGCATTGTGGAAGGCATGACGCCAAAAGACGAGCCCGCTTGAGCCTGGAACGCCCAGCGCGGGCACCGTGTCCAAGACTCCGATGAAATAGGGAAAGGGAGGGCTGCTGGCCTCAATGGATAAGCTGTGATAACGGGCGCGATATTCCGCGCCAAGGGCCTTGCGCTCCTGCTCCCTATACTTGGCGCCATAATGCTTGTAGACTTTCTCAACCGCCTCTTCGACAAGCGCCAATCGCCCCTTCTTATTCTGACGGTCGCGAGGACTGTTTCCCGCCGCGTCTCGTTGGGGAATGCCGCAAAGCGACAGTACGCCGCCGAGACTGCGTACGGTAAAGGCGCCACGACTGAATCCGAACAGAAAAACCCGGTCACCGGGTTCATAGTATTCGATGAGCGCCGTGTAGCAGTCCTTGATGTTTTGCGAGATTCCGAGCCCCGTCGCCTGGCTGAGGAGGTCGTAGGCCCAACGCCACCACTCGGCCTTGTGCTCCGCACCCAACCCCTCGTCGTAGAAAGTTACCTGTTGGGCAGGAGCAGCCTTCTTCGTCGCATCCCAGAGCTTCCAGACATTACTGCGTTCCGCTCTCGGCATGCTGGCGCCTTGGCCAGTCCCGTCGGAAAGAATCACGATATTCCTCGCCATGTCTGCTTCCGCGATCGCTCGGGGCTACCCAGAGCTCCGTCATTTAGCACTTCTGCCCAAGGGGAGAACCTATGCCGTCCGATCCCCTCGTTTTGTAAATGTCTGTTGTTGAATTAGTGCCATGACTGGTCATTTCGGCATAGTCATCGGCCACCCTCGGAGCCGCCTCATGATAGGAACGAATTTCGCCCGGATGTTCGGGATCTAGGGTCCAGACTTTAAATCCACCATACCGGCGGCGAGACAGACAGAAGCCAGAAGATTTCGCGCCAGTCTATCGTAGCGAGTTGCAATGCGCCTGAAGTCCTTCAGCCTGTAAGGCGGCCTCGATGTGCCAGTGTAGCTTGTAGAAACCGCGGTTGAAGCTGAACGGCTGGATCCTGTTGCAGCGATTGGGAATGACCGGCTTGGTTCCGCGCTCAGCCAGTTCCTCGCGCAATTCGGCGCACGACATAATGCGCGAGGTGATCGCTCGCGTCCAACGCGGGCGGGCTCGCTAGGTTCTTCCCGTACGGATGTTGTCGCGCACGTATCGAAACCGCGAGTCAGTATCGCTCATCCCGGCGCCCTTGAGGCCATAGGCGTCGGTCCTGCTGGGATCCATGAACCAGCTGTCGATGATCGTCCCCTGCTGCTCGGCATTGAACGATGACCACTTCTTGGTGAAATCCTGGCCAGGATCGTATACGCCTTTCATCTTCAGGATAGTGTACTTGGTCTGGTTCACTGCCCCTTCGCAAACGAGTCCGGGAAGGAACTTGCTGTGGGCGATCTGCCACGCGTGCGTCATCTCGTGAATGAGGAGTTGACCCGGCGTCGGATAACCTCCCGACGTAAACGCCATCGGATTCTTGTATGCAGGTCCGAGGTTGACCAGGATGTCGCCATTGACGTTGGGGATGGTGAACGCGCGATCGTTGTTGCTGTGCAAATTGGTAACGACCACCTTCTTATACGGAATCTTGGTGCCGAATACCTTTTCGCAAAAACCGACCTCCTGCGACGTAAGGGAACGATGCTTGATCAGGGCGTTCGCACCGGCGGAGCCGGCGACCACGACGGAAACAAAAGCGTTGTTCGTCCAGATGTAAAGCTGGCCTGCGCTCTCGGCGACTCCGACGAGCGCCTTGCCGCTTGCGAAGAAAGACTTCCCGGCGCGCTTGAGGTCTTTCGGAATATCCTTGAAGTGCCCGGTCGCCGCATGCCGCACTACGTCGACGAAGGCACCACTGCCTTTTGCCACGCCACCGGCGACGGTGCCCGCGCCCTTAACGATGCCCCCACCCGCACCTGCGACCTGTTTGGCGACGGTCCCGACACCGGTGGCGGCGCCCGACGCCACTTTGCCGACGCCCTTGACCGCGCCTTTGGCGATATTGCCGGCCCCTTTGCTTACGCCTTTGACGAAACTACCAAGTCCCATGGCTCCCTCCTGAGCTGCCAACCGCGACCTACGCTTCTCCGCGCATTGGAGAATACACTGAGTAATGGAAGCGGGACGTGACGTAGCTCACACTTTATACGCCCGTAGGTCGCCTGCACGCGCGCTTGGTCATGCCGCGCCCCCGTTCGCGAGCTCAGAGCCGTTGTGCTTACGGTTGTATTTGAGCCAGAACGGGAGCACGTGTCGTGCAAGTACACCCCGCCGGGCGGATATTCGGGGCCATGGAACAACCGGGCCTGACCGGTCCCAACCGGAGGGTCCTACGCGCGCGAGAGGGGAGGTCCAGCCGGCGACAGCAACGTCGGCGCCGAAGACGCTCCGTACCTCGTGAGGGAATTACATGAGCGCTTTGGGGAAATCGACCTTTTGCAGCTCCCAAATTAACGAACTTACCTCAAGATCATGATCGACAGGAAGCCGTCAACTCCCTTCAGTGCGGTAACGCTTGCGCATCCTCCATCCCCTACAGCTAGCGCTCTTTTTCTACAGTGAACGTTGCGCGAAGAAGGCTCGCGGGAGCGTACCTCGGGGTTCGATCCGCATTCATGCGGTCTTGGACTGATTTGTGAATTTTGAATGCCGATCCCTGGATCGTAAAAGCAAGGCTGTTGGTCCTATTGTGTAGGATAGCTTGAAACAGCTTTACAACATTGCTGCGCTTCCATATTGCTGTCCAGTTCCGTCGAAGCACAAGACAATGTTCTTCGCTCCAGAACCTTAGACTAATGCTCTAGCGCGGACAGGCGTGAGGCTTGATATCGGTAATTGGGTGCACTTCCCAGGCGGTTGCGCGCCAGCTTTTGCGGTTGGATGGAGCGGTATTCACCGATGCGTTAGCGTGTTCAGCGTCGAAGAATATCCAGCCGGTGATCTTGACACAGCGACCGAGCAACGACTTACGCAGATTTGCGGTCGTCCAAGCTGGATGCCGGGATCTGAATTGGGGCGTCACTTCGACGATTACGTGTTTTTTCGTATTTTTGGCATCCTTCTTGGATACCACCATGTCAATGTGAGTGTCTCGGTGCGCGGCGTCTTTGGCGTGACAGTTCACGCTTTCAATGCCGCCAACGCCGACCTTCGCGACGTATCCGACGATAGTGGCCGCCATTTTAGAATCCCATCGGCCTCGGTCGTTGCCTCGCTTAATAAGAGCGGCAAGGGTAATGTCTAAATTTATGTTTTTCGACCTCGGAATGTTCGTTCGGGTCTTAAGGACATTCAGAGCCTGCACAGACTTGACCGAAGTATCTCCTCGTCTCGGGTCGCAGGGCGGGCGCGCCACCGCGCTACCCATAGAACAAATGAGACTCACTATGAGCGATATCAAAAGAAGATGCCGGCTCATGTGTTGCCGCCTTCCTGCTCCGGCCAGAAGACCGAGGAACTCCCGCCGCTTTATTCGACCATCCGAATTTTCACGCTCAAGGTACCACATGCCGGGCTGCCTCACAGGCATGGCACGGAGATCACAGTGATCTTTCTCCGTGCTGTCGAACAGCGGAGCCGTCCGACAGTCCTCGATCCAGGGCGTGGAAAGGCGGTACAACACAAGGTATAACAACTGACTTGTACCCTTTTTCAAAATCCAGGTTCTCAAAAAAAGGCTTAGGGAACAAGAGGATACCGCCCCCTTGTCGGGCTTGCCGTCCGACTGCGTTCGCGGCTGAGGCCAACCTTGGCCTGATTCTCCGCCGGACGTCATAACGACCCAACATCGCGAACTGATTATCGAGTTAGCGAACTTGTTACTGGCTTCGGCATAGTCGCGGGATTGCCTCTCCTTACTGATGTAACACAAGCTCAGGGGCCCGTAATCTCGCCGCCGGTGGTTACGAGATCGGTTTCATCAAGGGGGCCAATGGGGAGGAATATGATGAGCCTTCCGGATACCGGGTATATGAAAATGCCAGACATAAATAACATACCTGACTGGCTCAAATCGCGTGATATTCCGTCTGGCGCGACGTTCCGGCCAGAAATGACGGTTGTCGCCGGCCCGGCGCCTCAAAGCGCAGCGCGATCTGGAGCGCGCCCAGGCGATTTGCGCCTTATCGTTATGGGAAATTCATCCGGTGTACTCAATTGACGTATGTAAGCGAAGAACAATCGACGCTTGTCCGAGCGTCGATGAGAATGTTTTGATACCAATCGAACGGTTCTTAAACGTTCCACAAGAGGAAGAGAATGGGGAATAGCCGGGTGGTTGGCGAGCAGTCAGCATTGAGTCGGGGATCATTCCAGGATGCTCTCGAATGTCTGGTTCTCTCGGGCGACTGCTGCGATGCGCTTCTCTAGTCGCCTCAGGTCCTCGTAAAGGTCACCGAGGAGTTGCCGAACTATCGGGGTCAGATCGTTCGATTCGTCGGCCATGATTCGGGGCAGATCGACTTTGAAGAACCCGGCACCCCGGTGCATCGCGACACCATATTTCCGGACAAAACGATCGCATTGGCAGATCAGGCGCGTTCGGCTGCCATTTGATCGCGAATGCGATGCAGGGCTTACAGGTCCACCTGTTCTGACTGCTTGGGCTCCACAAACCGCATCGTGGGGCGAATTACGACCTCGGCGATTGCCGCAGCGTCGAGCGTGTCGTTCTTATTCGACTTCACGTAAGTTTTCACAAACTGAGCCTGAGCCGGGAGGATCCGGACGGTATGGCCCATCGCCTGCAGCTTTCTGGCGAGCCATTGCGATCTTGGACAGGCTTCCATGCCTACCAGGCCCGGCTCGGCACGCTCAAAGAATGCGAGCACGGTCCCACGACGGAAGTTCGCTCGCTGCATTATATTGCCGCGAGCATCAGTCGCGAGTCCCGACCACGTGGAAGAGGTTCTTCCCAGGTCGATGCCGTAGATAGCGGCGCCTCAAGGTTTATTGCGAATCATTCGTCCCCTCCCCATTTGTTAAGCGCCTCAGATTGAGGCCGGAGGACGGGGCGGACCATCCCATTACTGGTGTCCATTGCATCCATGGCCAGCAGCTCAAGTGCCTGACGGTGACAGACCCATCAAGGTGCGCCGGGATCGAACACGCACTCGGCGCCTCCGCCGCCCCTTTGCGCGATCTCCCGTGGATCGATAGTGCACACGAGGTGCGACAGGCTTTCGAAGATTGAGCCCGCCGCGCCTTCCGACGGACCGTCAGCCTCTGCAATGGCGGCGTAAAGCTCATGCGCCTCGCGCCCGCCCAGATTGGCCGACATCGTGCCAAAGGTGAGCTTGCAAGAGCGCCACGTGATGTCAGCGCTGCTCACGCGGCAGACGACCGCATTGGCGGCAACGGAAATCTTTCTGTCGGCAGGAAAGATTAAATCGGAATGGCCGCCGAACAAGCGCGTCATGACGCGTTTTTCATGTCGGCTTACCAGTGGCGAAGCCATTGCAACCAGAGACGCGAGCGCCAAAGCCCTGGAGCCCGTCACTGTCTCGGCCGACGTGGTATGGTGTGCCAGCAGCAGCGGAACCGAAAGTATAGCAGCTCGCCTCAGATCACTTGCACTCATACTCGATTTCTTAATCACCGAACCAACGCCGCATGAGGATCAGACAAGCCAGCCTGGAACTTAACATCTCGACACCTCGTCCGCTCCAGGGAGACAATCGCCTAGGCATTGGCCACGACACCAGAAGCTGACGGATGGATAGAATAGCCAGAGACGACCGGTCCGCCAAAACTCAATCAGGCCGTCAGCGGTCCTCCGCCCCATTCGTCCTTGAGTTCCTTTGGAGTACGGCCGAAATGATTCAAATCAATGCCGCCCTCAATCTCAATGCCTGGCACCTGGTGCGGCCCCGGACCTATGTCGAGCTGAAATGGGACAGCCACAACCGGTGTCGAGCCAAAAAATCGTCATGCCCTTGGCCCACCTGCTCCTTGATTAAAAAGCCGGAATAGAGAACCGGCATGCGTCCGGTTTTATCAAAAACGCGTTTGAGCCATTGCTTGGCGTTAGATAGCGGCACGCCGCGATCTTCATGATCCAATGCGAGCAGCAACTCATCTGGCTGCTCAACGTTCAGTGCCACTTCGAGGAAGTGATCCGCCTGAGCGATTGGATCGCCGCGACGGATGAAATGATAGGCGCCGTACAGGATTCCGTGCTCGCGGGTTTCCGCCGGATCGCATAAGTCCTATCGACGAGCCCTGGCCCTTCTGTGGCCTTGTTGATGACTCCCAGAATGCCAAACTTTTGTACGGCATCCCAGTCGTGCACGTTGTCGAAATGCGACAGATCCACGATGACGGGATTGAATTGCATGGCGACCCCTCTCGAATGAAGCTGCGCCGACTATCCTGGCGCATGGACATCCTACGCCACAACAATTGATAGCATATTTACGAGTTCTGCTGTATGAACCAGATCACTGAGCAGCGTTGGCCCGCCTCGCGACTTAAAAATGATCCTCTGTTACCTGCACTGCAAAATCCGTAATTGCTGCCTGCATGCATACCTGGAGGTCCTTTAACTGCGCCCTAAATCGCGATTTGCGACCGAAGCCAAATGTCATGCCGACCGACATACATAATCAGGTCGACTATGGCGCGCATCTTATTTTTGAGCCGTTTGAGACCCCGCAGTCGGTGAATTTCCGCCTGCCGGACTGATGCCGAAATACGAATAGGCTGCGGCGACGGCAAGACCTAACCATGACTGCCCCAGGTCTGTCAGAGGTTGCAGCTTCCCGGGATACCACATGGTTCCGATCACGTACGCCGCCAATCCGGCAATCACCCAAACCACGAGATAGATCGCAGTCACGATAGTAAGTGTCCAACTCAGTGTCGGACCGGCAGCCGCGCCGCCGATCGCTCGCGCAACCGGCGCCTCGCCGGGCTTGGTGACTGCAAGCTCGGCAATCACCAACGCCGACACGAGGCCGCCGATCAAACTCATGGCGTGGGAGAATCCCGGCGTAAAGCTGTCCGCTGTGTATTGGGAACAGCCCGAGGTGCTGACGCACATCACCACCATTACTGCCTCGTAAACAGCGTACTCATAAAGAATTAGAAGAATAACAGCGATAAATCCCCCAAATAGCAGCTTCATGTCCGTCCCTCCGACACCAGTCTTGACCTGTCCGCGGCTGGCTCCTGAAAATGGTACTTTGTTTTTCTGTCGGTGCAAGGGATCGCAATGTCTGAAGAGCAGCTTCTGACCGTCCGCACGCACGCGGATGACGTCAAGCCGCAATACCGAACCCGCTAGAACAAAGGTGCGACAATACCGTTACCCCCCGAGCCATGAATAGCCGAGAACGATTGCACTACAACATCCGAAAGCAGGTCCGAGGCGATGGATTGGCTTTCTGGACTTGGGAGGTGCTGGACTCGAAAGGTTGGAACCTCGTTTCTGGCACTGTGTATGGCCCCAGGTCCAAAGCAGTCGAGAAGGCACAGGCGACGATCAGGGCATCTCAACAAGCGCAACATTCGTGGGGGCGGAAAGCTTCATAGATCGACTTCAAGCTCCTTGGAGTTGCGTATCGACGTAGGCTACCATGCGGGCAGATCAGCGAAGCTCCATGCGCAATCATCCGTTTATTACCGCTGCGATCCTGATGGCGAGCGTTTGTGCTGAGCTGCCGAGGAAACCCGTCAACCCTCATCAGCACCGTCAACATTCACGGACTCCAATTACAGCGATGACACCTTTCAATCGATTTTGCTCTCTCAGGACGTTCAGGGTGCGCTTGGCAAGGACGTTCGCAGCAGTGCTGGAGAGAAACTGGGGCGTATCGTTGACGTGCTCCGCGCCGCATTTGAAAACAAAGACAAATTCGTGTTGGGACCGATACAGTGATCCCATGCCAATTTGGCATCTTGCTATCAATAACGCACTGACGCACTGAGACTAATGCGCATTGCTCCCGCGACCATGGCGGATTTGTCAAAGGTATTTGCGCCAGCAATAATTAACGACTTGGGGACAACAGGAGGGTTTGTGATGCCATCGTCCACACTGCTAAAGGACTCACAGGCAATTGGCCGTAAATAGCCATCGCGCGTAACAGGGATTATCGCATACTTCAGGCGCTTGTTGAGGAGGCGGTTGTCTGCAAGCATTATGGGGGCACGATAAGGAGCAGGAGCGCAAGGCTCTTGGCGCAGAATATGTAGAAATTGGTACTCGATCTCTCGGACAGTGTTCGATAACCACGCACATCGCGGCAAACGCGGATGATTGCTCGGTCCGCGCCTTCGCCGTCAAGCCCCGCGCCTTCGGCGCGCCGCTATGCGGCGTTGGGGATTGACCGCTCAGCGCGGCCGAGCAAAGGGGACAACCATGCCGCAAATGCGTACCAGACGATCCTCGCCAGTATCGAAGGTTCACGCTCGTCAGACAACGTCCGACAGATCGAGTACTGGTTTCCTCACAGAATATCGCAATCGCTACGATAGCTTATCCATCGAGGCCAGCAACCCTCACTTTCCCTTTTTCACCGGTGTCTGGGACACCGTGCGAGCGCTTGGCGTTCCAGGCTCAAGCGGGCTCGTCTTTTGGTGTCACGCCTTCCACGACGCGACGCTGAACCCACGGGTCCCGCACGCACACGAAGCCCTCTCGATCGATGAAAACCGCCAGATCTTTGCGCCGGGATTTGGGATGACTCGGCGGAATTGCCGGAAGCCAAGGCGCGCTTGACTGCCTTTCCAATCACGTGCCAGCGTGCCCTCCCAACCGCAACAGTATCGTCTGGCTTGAAGCTCGCTATTTGCGCTTAGGAGCGGTCAGAAATTTGGCCGAATAATCGCGTGCCACGTAGGCCCCACAGAACGCTTCGAAGGACCGGTACATTGTGCCTATCTTGTCCTGATATTTGCGCGCACAGCGTTTCTGCTTGCGGCTATAAACTCGCTTCTGCGCGGCGCTTAGTTTGCCCAGAAAGTCGCCTTCACATTTTTCAGTCGCGGCGGCGCCCAGGCTGACATCACCGCTTGCACCGAGCTCGCAGATTTCGAACACGGCTATGGCGCGTTGACATGACGACGCCTCATGGATCAGCATCTCGATGGCGTCAAGGTCACGGGTCGGACACTGTTCTTTTTTTGAATCATCTTCCCCCCCGCTCGCAGCGGCCGAGATCGCTAGCACGAAGACAGCCATGGCCGCTCGATTGCAGCTCCGCATTGACTGGATTCCCATTTGGTGTGGCAAACTGGGCCAGACTTTTATAGCGCAGCCGATCATTTTTCCTCATTCAAGCGTCTTATGGCAATCGGTTTGCACTACGTGGCACTTATTGCGCGATGCTCGCTATCGATTCATGCACTTCCTAGAAGCTAATTGACGGATCGAGTTGTTTCATCCGTGCTAATAGAGCCGCGCAGCCAAGTTGGTGATCAATCGCGTTCGGATCATAGTGGCCATCCGCAACGTATTTGCCCTTTTTGTATTGATCAGTTGCGGCCCAGATGTAAGGCGAAGGCTTGCCCATGGCTGCATATCCTAATCCATTGTATTCTTCGAGAAGCGTCAATGCTCCGCCAATGGACCAGTCTTTCCAATTTGCCGCAAAGGGTGGACAGTTTGTGAGAGCATCTATCGCAGCATCTTCCCAGCTGTTGAAAGGACCGCGACCTTTCGGAACATGGATCGAAACCTTGTTCCACGGGTCCCCCTGCGCCAGATTGGCTTTCCAGCTCTGCGAAGCCTCACGCTCGTGAATGACGGCTATAATGCTCCAAGGGACTTTTGTCTTATTAGAAACTGCTTGATATCTTGTTTTGACTGCGGCTGCGAGTAGTCGGGTTGCAACCTTATCTATAGTGTTCGCGAGGTTTGGATCGGCCTTCATATTTCGCCAACGCGTCTCATTGTCCTTTTTCAACTTGCTAATATCGACCATGACCACCTCTCCCATTGAAGGCTCGCGCGTGGTAAAACGTGCGCTCACGAAAGCGGTTTGCCGCGTATCAACCGTGGGCACAGTGATGCTTGCTCGCGCTTGCGTGCGCGATAGTGCTGTATGCGTTCGGCCGCCATCTCGGAGGTGCTCCTGCGGCACAAAACTCCAACATGAGAGCCCTAAACTCACGACGGTAGCTTCATCGGATGGCCAGAGTTCGCCCATTCTTTCGGCGTAAGTTCGGCGAAGCTCCGGACACTTGTGACCTTAGCATTCTTTCTTATCCAATTCGCTCATCCGCCTCTGAATAAATTCACGAAGGCTCATAGGTGTGGACGGAGCTTTATTACCCGACGTCTTAGGCGTAGCTTCACGACCCCCAGATTCCGACGCAATCCTTTTGTGCGTGGCGTTTGACCCCAATAGGACGGCTATGTTTCGCATAGCGGCATAGCTCATGTTGCGTTCGACCATTCAGACAGTCTCCGCCCCTGTGACGTAGCTCAATGGCACACCCCACGCAATAGCTGTGAAAGCTTCGTGGCCGGTGTTACCGCCGGCTCACGCAAATGGCGAGCTATGGCCTTGCCGGACCGGCCCTGCACCGGTGGGATCGCGCCAGCATAAACCGGCTCCCGGTGAAGGCCTAGATTCGCTGGAAAATTAGGCGGGGTGCATCCTTTGCCTGCGAATCG
>Ga0137372_10003509_pt1 | contig 15296 bp, 7 predicted proteins | sample SagtaG_6_FD_104911 | JGI IMG/M metagenome (GOLD analysis project Ga0137372, IMG submission 104911) | Vadose zone soil microbial communities from Sagehorn Ranch, Mendocino, California, USA - Sage1_R_60_16 metaG | ecosystem: Environmental > Terrestrial > Soil > Vadose zone | place: USA: California...
CTGCCCCTGCCGCCTGCCCCTGCCACCTGCTCCTGTCGTCAGCCTCCTTACGCCTGCCGCCCTTTAACGATCCACCCGCCACCAACCACCTCGTCATCGTTATAGAAGACGGTGGCCTGGCCGGGTGTGATCGCACGCTGGGGTTCATCGAAGATCACTCGGGCACGACCATTCTCAAGCGGCGTTATCCTGGCCGGGGCTTCAGCGTGCCGATAACGTACGCGCACATGAGCCTGCACCGGAGTTGTGGGGTTTTCGAAAGCAATCCAGTTAACGCCAGCGGCGGTGAACTCCTGGCTGAGTAATTGATCCTGTCCTCCTACCACGATGCGATTCTTCGCCGCGTCGATCGCAACGACGTGCAATGGGCGCGCGCCGGCTATGCCAATCCCTCGTCGCTGACCAATCGTGAAGCGATGGATGCCGGTATGTTGTCCGACGATCTCGCCTTCAGTATCGACAATTTCTCCGGGCCCAGGTAGTCGACTCGATTCATCCTCCGACGCCAGATAACGATCGATGAAGCCGGCGTAGTTTCCGTCAGGAACGAAACAGATCTCCTGCGACTCGGCCTTCTCCGCCACTGCCAGATGATGGTCCCGCGCTAGGCCGCGAACTTCCGGCTTCGACATCTCACCGAGCGGGAACAGCGAGCGAGATAGTTGCTCCTGCGTCAATTCCCAAAGAAAGTACGACTGGTCCTTCTGGACGTTACGTCCTCGGAAAAGGCGGTAACGATTCGCCACCCAATCGTATTCAACGCGCGCGTAGTGTCCGGTGGCGATCTTCTCACAACCCAGGCTGGCAGCAAGCCGATCAAGCGAAGCAAACTTCAATCGGCTATTGCACGAAACGCAGGGGATCGGCGTCTCGCCGTTTAGGTAACTCGCAACGAAAGGCTGTACCACGTCGCGCTCAAATTCGCCCTCGAGATTAAGCACGTAGAAGGGAACCCCCAATTCTTCAGCTACACGGCGCGCGTCGTAAACATCATCGAGCGAACAGCAACGCGAAGGAAGCGGATCGCCGTTCTCATCAATGTTGATGCCGCGGCGCTGATTCCACAACTGCATCGAGAAGCCGATGAGGTCGTGCCCCTGCTCTTTCAGGATTGCCGCGGCCGCTGAAGAATCGACACCGCCGCTCATTGCTACCGCTATCTTCATAAGTTTCGAGTTCCGAGTTTCGGGTTTCGAGTTGTGCTCTCGGACGCTCTAGAATACCGTAAGCGAGTACAATGCGTTAGGAGGCCGAGCGCATCTGAAGGCTGACGGTCGTGTTTTCCTGAGGAAACCGGCCCAAAGCCAAGCCTAATTTGCCACTTGTTAATCGCTAACTCGAAAATAAGTCATATGCCCGAACGCGCGATTGAAGAGTATCGAATCGGTGAAGAGCCTTACTACCTTGCTGTTGGCGAAGAAGTCGATCTCTTTGCCGCCGCCCACTCAGCCCGTTTGCCCGTAATTCTCAAAGGACCGACCGGCTGTGGCAAGACTCGTTTTGTCGAACACATGGCCTGGCGGTTGGAGCGTCCCTTGATCACGGTCGCCTGTCATGAAGATCTTTCGGCGACGGATCTCGTCGGGCGATTCTTACTGGAGGGCGAAGAAACTATCTGGCACGACGGCCCGCTCACTTCTGCCGTGCGCAATGGCGCGATCTGCTATCTGGACGAAGTTGTGGAAGCGCGCAAAGATACTGTCGTAATCATCCACCCGCTTACGGACCACAGGCGGAGGCTGCCGATTGAAAAACGCGGCACAATTCTGGAAGCGCCGTCAGACTTTATGCTCGTCGTTTCCTACAATCCCGGGTACCAATCGATTCTTAAAGATCTGAAACAATCGACTCGGCAGCGTTTTGTCGCAATTGATTTCGATTACCCTCCATCCGAACTGGAGGCTGAGATCGTCGCGCGGGAAGGCGGTGTGGATGAAGGCACTGCTCGCGACCTGGTATTAATTGGCCAGAAGGTCCGAAACCTTCGCGGACATGGACTGGAAGAAGGCGTGTCGACCCGCCTGTTGATTTATGCTGCGCAACTGATTGCGCTTGGCATCCCGCCCGTCACCGCCGCCGATGTTGCTATGTGCTCACCGATCACCGACGACCGAGAGCTCCAACGCAGCATCCGCGAGATCGTGACCACTGTTATCTAGTAGATGATCGAGCTTCCGTTAGGCTTAGTATGTTAGACCGCGATCCTGGACAGAACTCCACTCGGAAACGAGAACAACTCGAGCACGAACTAAACGAACGTCTGAAGTCGGTGAAGATCGCCTCAGAGCGGCAGTCGGTTGTCGAGCTAACGCGCGACCTGGCGCGCTTGCCATTAGACCAGGCGGCGGCTGCGCTCGAAGCAAGTGCGACTATCGCGGGCGTTTCGTTGCGCGCAAGCATCGAGTTTCTTCGTGGCGCGCCCGAAGCCGCCCACACTCTGGAAGCTTCCGAGTTGCGGGCCTGGGGAGAGATGGGTCGCCGATTGGCGATGGGTGATGTCGAAACGGCCATCTCGTTTTTCGTTGCTGGCGTGAACGACCTGAGGACCGTGCCGCCAGCGACACGCGCGCTTGTATTCAGGTTGTGTGCCCGGCAAATGACGCTCTCCGCCTCAATTGCTACGGAAACGCTGCGGAAAGTTGGACCGCTCGCGCAAACTATAGACAACCCCGAGGCGCTGCGTTCAGTGCTGGAGATTGCCGCGGAAATTGCCCGACGTTCCGCTAAACACAGTGCGGACTTTCTCGCTGCCAGCCCACAAGCGATTGTCTGTCTGACTAACTTTGAAGATCGGGTTGTTTGGCGAACCGCCGTCGCTCTAGCTGCCGGCTTTGCCGAGCGCGCGGGCGGCATTGCAGCCGACGCATGGCTTGCGCTCCCAACCGCACTCGCCAGGCTCGACCGGGAATACGCGCTCCGATTGCTGAATCGAACAACTGATTTCCTGGAGCGCGGCGGTGGCGGAGCGCTACACGTGATGCTTTCGGGCGCAGAGATTCTGCGAAACTTGCCTGAGGTTTTCGACTCCTGGATCGAGTTGCTTTGGACAGTGGCGCAACATGGTAACGCGAGTCTTGTGGCATTTGTAAGGAGCAGCCCAAAATTTATCCGCGGGTTTTCGGGTGCAGTGGATCGCTCTCGCGCAGTGAAGCTTTCAAAACGCGTCCTATTGCTTACCAGGGACATTGCCGCGATAGATGGAGAAGCAGCGCTCTCCTGCTTTCGCGCCAGTCCCGGTGTGCTCAGGACTGTTGCGATCGAACAATTCGAGGAATGGGCACGTCGAGGTCTCTCCACCAGGAGTATCGATCCGCGTGCTCGCCGTAGCTACTTTGCGCTCGAAACGCGTGGCAGCTTTGAGGCCCTGCACAGTGGCAGCAGCGGCCTGGCGCTCGAATCTATCCAACATCTCCTGCGGCTCTACGTCGAGGGTTTGACCGGCCATGAGGTGGAGTTGGCCGCCATCACGGCCGTTCCGATTGAAACAAGAATCGGCGATGGCCGGACGATTCATCTGCCGTCGCTGGTGGCTGAGTTTGGAGAAAATGAGCTCGATTTTCGACTCTACAAAGTGTTGGCCGCTCATGCTGCCGGGCAGATCGAATTCGCCACTCACGAGCCTGACACAACGGACATTCGCGCCGCTTATTCTGCAATCGCTGAAATCTACGACCCGTCAAACGTTGACTTGCGCGATGGATTTGCTCTCGATGGCTACCTCATGGATAGCAGTGCGAGCAGTGGCGAGCGCGTTAGCTCCGTCCCCGACCACCTCGGCTACCGCCAGGTGCTGGATCTTTTTCCGCAACCGCGTCTCGCGCGCAGAATCTTCGGCACGCTCGAAAATGGCCGGATCGACGCGCGGCTGCGCCGCCAGTACCGCGGTCTCGCGCGCGACCTCGATTTGATCCGAGAACACCTGCGCCGCGGCCGGCCGCGCATCGTGGATCTTCCCGCCGCACTCGTTCCTTTTGAATTGCTATTTCAAATCACTGTGCTGGGTGGTGCCTTGCTGGATTCCAGAGAGTATTACAGTCAGATCGTTTCAGAACTCGAGACAGTGGCTGCCGAGTATCTTTCAGGCGCCACGGCGACGGTTGCCGACACTTTAATGGCCACACACCGTGTCTATCTACTCTTTCAGTCCATTACTCCCGCTGACGACTCGGTGCAGCAGATCGAAACGCAGGAAGAGCCCTCAGAAAGTGATGAGGAGAACAGCGCCACCAGCGAAATGCTCAAAACCCGCCCGGGAGATCGTACGCCGCAACGTCGTGATGCACGCGAACTCTTTAATGCCTGGAATGATCCGGATGCTGATGGTGACCCTGACAACCTCGATAGCGCCGAGGCGTGGATGGAGGCTGAGAGCCAGGAACAAAATCTGGAAGAGGGAGAAGTCGCCTACAACTACGATGAATGGGATCGAGAATTGACGGACCATCGTCTCGGCTGGTGCCGCGTGATTGAAAAGAGCGTGAAGCATGGTGATCGAATATTTGTCGATCAAACGCGCGAGCGTTACAAGGGCGTGATTTCTTCAATCCGCCATCAGTTTCAGTTGATGAAACCCGAAGACCTGACTCGTGTAGCGAATGAACTCGACGGCGAGGAATACGATCTCAATGCTGTGATCGACTACGTAATCGACCGCCGGGCGGCCAAGGTCGGTGGCGGCCATCAATCCGAGCGGCTTTATACAAAGCGTCTGCGGCGCCGGCGTGACGTGACGGTTTCATTCCTGCTGGATCAGTCGTCGTCAACGGCGCGCACAATTGGCAGACACCCGCTGCAGCCCTACACGCATCCGGGCCGGCGGATCATCGAGATCGAGAAAGAAGGTCTGGTCTTGATGAGCGAAGCATTAGAAGCCGTTGGCGACATTTACTCAATAAACGGTTTTACCTCTGAAGGTCGACGCAATGTAAAGTTCTATGTGGTGAAAGACTTCGATGAGAAATACTCCGACGAAGTGAAGCGTCGCATCGGCGGCATTACTTATCAGAATAATACTCGACTGGGCGCCGCCATTCGCCATGCAACGGCGAAACTGGCACGCCAGGAGGCGCGCACTCGATTGTTGATTGTGTTGTCGGACGGCCGACCCTATGACCACGATTATGGGGACGCCCGCTACGCTCGTGAGGACACGCGTGAAGCTTTAAAACAGGCCAAGATTCAGGGTATCACGCCCTTCTGCATTACCATCGATCGCGAATCGGAGTCAGAGTTGCGCGACCTCTATGGGGAGATTGGGTACACGATCATCGACGACGTGCTTTCGCTGCCGGAGCGACTGCCGGGTATCTACAGACGACTCACTACCTAACCGGGTTGCGCAATAATAAACATCATCAACCAAAGGACATTTCATGAATCACGGAAACGTTTCACCCGAAATTGCCAAGGGTCTGCTCGCCCTTTATGAATGCATCGCAGCGTCTAACATTCCCTCGTCGAAGCTGGACGAAAGCGTCAATATTGCAACCTGGAACATTCGTGAGTTTGGTAAGAAGAAACGAACCACGGCGGCGATTCACTACATAGCAGAAATCCTTGGCCAGTTTGACCTGATTGGCCGGATGTCAGACCATCTGCCGTTGTGGATGCAGATGAATACGGACATTGATGGCTTCCAGCTCGAGCAGATCATTCATTCCTGATGAACGAGGTAGTTACTGGCAGCCCTTTAGTAGTTAGCGAAAGTCACTACTAAAAGGCATTCCATAAGGCCAGACGAATGGTGATCCCTCGATCACTTTCAAACTGAACCATGTGGGTTGCCTTCACTTCACGTGTAGTTTAGGTTTGCGCCATGCCCCTTCCTGATCTGGTGATTCGCGGTAAGCGAGTAACGCTGCCGGCGTCAAACGAGCGAATTGATCCCCAGGAGCGTGGATTAGTCCAACCCTTCCAGCTCGTTCCAGCCTCCATTCACATTCGCGAAGGCCGCATTGCTGCGATCGCTTCCTATGACGACGCACCGTCTGGCTACGAACTTATCGAGTGTGACGAAGATTCGATCGTAATGGCCGGATTGGTAGATACGCATGTCCACATTAACGAGCCGGGACGCACTGAGTGGGAGGGCTTTGTAACGGCAACCAGGGCGGCGGCAGCCGGTGGCGTCACAACGCTCGTGGACATGCCGCTGAACTCCATTCCTGCTACTACAACGGTTGACGGCTTAAGGGCGAAGTTAGCGGCAGGTCGTGGGCGATGCCATGTTGACGTTGCCTTCTGGGGCGGCGTGGTTCCCGGAAACACAAAGGAACTGGCACCACTGCTGGCCGCCGGAGTAGTTGGCTTCAAGTGTTTTCTTGTTCCTTCCGGCGTCGACGAGTTCCCCCATGTCACGGAAGGAGATTTACGAGGAGCAATGCCGGAGCTGGCGCGATTGGGAGCAGTTCTGATTGTTCATGCCGAGTTGCCTGGCCCAATCGAAGACGCAATAAATTCCGCGAAACCACAACTCGACAGCCGGCTCTACGAAAGTTTTCTTCAACGGCGCCCCCGAGCCGCCGAAAATGAAGCTGTCGCTCTGGTAATTCGTTTAAGCGAAGAATTTGGTACGCGCGTACACATAGTCCATCACTCCTCAGCGGATGCCTTGCCTGCCCTTCGTCATGCGAAAGCAACTGGCGTGCAAATTACCACCGAGACCTGCCCCCACTATTTGTACTTTGCGGCGGAAGACATTCCCGAGGGTGCTACACAATTCAAATGCTGCCCACCCATTCGCGAGCGCCATAACAGGGAGTTGCTTTGGAGCGCACTCAAAGCTGGTACCATCGACATTGTTGTCTCAGATCACTCTCCTTGTCCGCCGGAGATGAAACTGCCGGGCTCTGGTGACTTTCTACAGGCCTGGGGCGGCATATCTTCGTTGCAGCTTCGCCTGCCGGTGATTTGGACGGAAGCCCAAAGACGCGGCGTTTTTATGGGTAGTCTCGTGGAATGGTTATGCCGCGGTCCTGCCAAGCTCGTGGGACTCGATCGACGCAAGGGCTCTCTCGCCGTCGGCTGCGATGCAGATATTGTGATTTGGAATCCAGACAAGGAATTCTGCGTCGAACCAGAGTCGATTTATCATAGGCACAAAGTGACGCCCTATCAGGACGAGGTTCTGCGCGGAGTGGTGCAGTCGACGTTTCTTCGGGGAAAGCGAATTTATGATGGCGGCGAATTGACCAGCGAGCCGGGCGGCCTGCTTCTGAATGTTCAACATATCTGAAGGACAGGCGGTTGGAACAGATAGAGTGATACCCCTAAGCCCAAGCCGAAACAAAGCCTAGTTTCTTGCTTGTCCACTGGTCAGCCCGGTAGAATCAGATTCTTTAATTCTTATTTTCCCTACGCAACCTGGCGTGAGGTGATACACATACTTCCCAATCAGAATGCCAGTGGCACTCAAGATTTCACTCCCCACGAAGATGCCACTGAGCAAATCTGACGACCTGGCCCGCCAATGAAGGAATGTACAGTCTGCTTTACATGCTTCCCGGACAATCTTGAATATTGTCCGTCCGATGGCGTTCGCTTGAAGTTTTCGCTTAGAGGCGATCTTGTTTTGGACGCTCGCTATAAGCTGGAGCGGCGTCTCGGTCGTGGAGGCATGGGTATTGTCTACAAAGCCAGCCACGTCCTTCTAAGGTCTACGCACGCAATCAAAGTAATCCTGCCCGATCTGGTCGGGGAGGACCAGATGCTGGTCACGAGATTTCGTCAGGAAGCAGTTGTTGCGGCGTCTATCCGGCACAAGAATATCGTTTTGGTGACAGACTTTGGCGTTGTCGATGGCACGATGCCTTTTCTCGTAATGGAGTTTCTGGCGGGCAGATCGCTCTGGCAAATAATTTGTGAGCGCGGGCGATTATCAACGAAAGCCTCACTGGAAATCATGGAAGCTATTGTGGCTGGGGTTGCAGCAGCGCATCGCCGCGGCATTGTGCACCGCGACCTCAAACCACTCAACATTTTTGTCCAGGATGGAATGCCGATAACTGAGGGACTGAAGATTTTGGATTTTGGACTGGCAAAGATCAAATCAACTGATCTATTCGGTTCTTTGATCCAAGCCAAGACAACCAGCGCCATGGGATCGCCGCTGTACATGGCTCCGGAACAGTGGTCCGAAGGCGAACCGGACGCGCGCGCTGATATTTATAGTATTGGAATCATACTTTATCAGATGCTGGCGGGAGATACGCCCTTCACAGGCACTTCACTGCCAAAGGTTATGAAGGGACATTTAATGACGGTGCCGCCGTCCTTTGCCTCGCTCGGTGTGAAGGTCTCAAGGCCTGTGGAAGAGGTGGTGCGCCATGCGCTGGAAAAAGATCCTCGAAATCGTCCATCCTCGGTTGATGAGCTTCTGGCTGAGCTGCGGGAAGCCATTAGCAAAGAGAGTCCCGATCAGAGTCCCATGCTAATGACGACTTTGCGCAATGACCAGTTCGAGGTTGACACGCGACCACTCTTGAGCCGTGAGACAGACGAATTCGACCCCGTGGCACGCGCCCCATTGAGTTTGGATGATGAAGTCCTGCTCGAAACGCAACGCAAGATCGAGGATGAAGCAGATCGGCTGATGCGGGAGCTCGAAGATGCGCAGCGCCGTGCCGAAGAAGCGCGCGGACGCGTTGAAGAGGCAGCGCGCAAACGGGCCGAAAAGGAAGCCGAACGGAAGCGTGCGGAGGCGGAGGCGGCTCGTAAGCGGGCCGAGGAGGAAGAAGCGCGCAAAGTCGCGGAGGAAGAAGAACGAAAACGAGTAGCGGCGGAGCAAGCGCGCAAAAGTTCACAGGAAGAAGAGGCGCGGAGGCTTGCCGAAGAAGAGGTTCGACGACAAGCAGAGGAGCAACTCGCACGTAAACTCGCGGAAGAAGAAGCCAATCAGCTTTCACGCGAAGTCGAAGAAGCGCGACGCCGCGCCGACGAGGCGCGCATGCGTGCTGAAGAAGAGGCACAGGGACGTGCAAAAGAGGAGGCGGCGCGGAGAATTGCTGAGGAGAGGGCGGAGCGTCTGGCGCGTGAGGTTGAAGAAGCGCAACAACGAGCCGAGGAGGCCCACAAACGCGCCGAAGAACAAGAGAGGAAGCGTGCGGAGAAAGAAGCTGAGCGTCAACTCGCGGAGGAACAAGCCGGTCGCAAACTAGCGGAGGACGAGGCGCAAAGGACCGCAGAAGATAAAGCAGCTCGGCAGCATGCTCAGGAAGAAGCCGAGCGTCTGGCGCGTGAGTTTAAGGACGCTGAGCGCCGCGTTGAAGAGGCACGCAATCGAGCGGAAGAGGAGGCGCAACTGCGAGCGGAGGCAGAAGCCGCTCGCAAGCGGGCCGAGGAAGAGGCAAGTCGACTGACCCTTGAGGTTGAGGTCGCGCAGCGCCGCGCCGAGGAGGTTCGACAGCTCGCGGAAGAAGAAGCGCGCAGACGAGCCGAGGAGGAGGTGCAACGACGGGCGGCTGAAGAAACCGCTCGTAAGCGCGCCGAAGAAGAGGCGATCCGCCTAGCGCGCGAGGTTGAGGTCGCGCAGCGCCGCGCCGAGGAGGTTCGACAGCTCGCGGAAGACGAGGCGCGCATCCGAGCACAGGAGGAAGCGCAACGACGGGCGGCTGAAGAAACTGCTCGTAAGCATGCCGAAGAAGAGGCGCGCATCCGAGCACAGGAGGAAACGGAACGACGCGCGGCTGAAGAAATCGCTCGTAAGCGCGCAGAAGAAGAGGCCATCCGGCTAGCGCGCGAAATTGAGGTCGCGCAGCGCCGCGCCGAGGAGGTTAGACAACTCGCGGAAGCAGAGGCGCGCAAACGAGCCCAGGAGGAACTCAAACGACGCGCGGCAGAAGAAACTGCTCGTAAGCGAGCCGAAGAAGAGGCGCGCATCCGAGCCCAGGAGGAGGCGCAACGACGGGCGGCTGAAGAAACGGCTCGTAAGCGCGCCGAAGAAGAGGCAATCCGACTAGCGCGCGAGGTTGAGGAGGCAAAAAAGCGTGAGGAGATTCGAAAACTTGCTGAAGAAGAAGCGAGAGAAGCGGCGAAAGAGTTGGAACGTAAACTCAAGGACCAACGAAAAGGATTGGAGACTTTCAGCGCCCAGGGAAATGCCAGTGAAGTAACGGTCGCGGGAAATGCCGCACAGCCATTCCCGCGTGATAAGAATGGACCAGCGCTGGGTCCTCGGCAAACAATCACAGGTTCGGGACAGTTGGTTGCCTCTCGTTCGCAGCGACAGACCATTAAATGGGCACTTTCAGTTATTGTGTTTATGCTGCTGGTTTTGGGTGGTTACACGGGCTTTCGTTTGCTGCAATCAACTCAAACGCAACCATGGCATCCGGACATGGTGTCAATACCAGGTGGGACTTTTACTATCGGAAGCGATAATGGTGGCCCGCAGGAAGCGCCGGCACATCCGGTTACGGTCAGCGCTTTCTCTATTGACCGCACGCAGATCACCAACGCGGAATACGCCGATTTTGTACGCGAAGCAAACTACTCACCGCCAAGCCACTGGTCCGGCAACACACCGCCGGTGGGACAAGAGAAATACCCAATTGTCAACGTCTCTTTCGATGACGCTCAAGCTTTCGCAACATGGCGCTCCAAGCGCGATGGCGTCACCTATCGCTTGCCGACGGAGGAAGAGTGGGAATATGCAGCCAAAGGCGTGGGCTCCCTTCCGAAAGGCGCTTCTGCCTGGGGAGTACTTGACATGGTCGGCAACGTTTTGGAATGGACCTCATCCAGAGCTTCGATTTATCCAGGCAACAAAGAGATGATGATTGACGATGACAAGAAAGAGTGGCCCGTAGTTCGAGGTAGTTCCTATAAGGCTCGGTCAGAGCAGGAAATGGCTGTGACGATGCGTCAATGGGTTTCGCCATCGAATAAAGATCCACGACTGGGCTTCCGTTTGGTGCGACCTGGTCCGTAGGAAATCCAAACCGAGGAGATGGTTACCAGAGTTTCAGATCGGTCAACGAAGCCATCTTGACGAAAAATGGGATCAACGGCATCCTTAGCACCCTGAGGAAAGTTTATGTCTCTCAAAACAAATCGCTTTCAAGGATCCCTACTGCTGTTCCTGGCGGTTCTCACCTGCCTGACGCTGGCCTCACGTACCATAGCTCAAACTGAAGTCAACGGGGCATTTGAGGGCCACGTCACGAATAAACGCACCGGTGAGCCGATTGTTGACGCAACTGTTAGTTTTACTGAGCTCTCGAGCGGCGTGGAACTTCCTCCCAAACGAACGGATGCGAATGGGTATTTCTATCAGGGCATGTTACCTCCTGGAAGATACAGGATTCGCGCCTCGAGCCCAGGTTTTCAGACAAGAGAGGAAGAGCGCCTCTTGCAGGCCACGCTTATCAATCAGGTGATTCCGGTTCCGATGCCGCTCGAACCTGAGACCCCGCTCCCCATTTCCGGTCCAACCCCACCTGTCCCAAGTATGAGCCCCCCAACTCAAAGCCGGACAGCCCCAGCACCTACGGGCTCACCAACAGGCGTGGCGACGACCCAAGATCGGGACGTCGAATCTCGCAGTCGGACTTTAGGACCACGGCGCGGTGGAATCTTCACAGGTCAGGAAGTTGTCACGCTGCCGTTAGGTGCAGTCAGCTTGACGCGCACGTTCGATGAATTGGCGCTGCTTCTGCCAGGCGTCGCGCTACCACCACAAACGCTCGGCGGTATTACTGGTCCTGGCGTTGGCCCGGGCATTGGCTCGGCTGGGCAGTTTGCAGTCAATGGTCTGCGCTCCCGAGCGAATAACTTCACGGTAGATGGCTCGGATAATAACGATGAGGATGTTGGCGTACGTCGACAAGGGTTTCTTGCGTTGGTCCCTCAGCCTATTGAATCGATTCAAGAATACCAGGTGATGACCCTGTTGGCGCCGGCACAATTCGGACGGAACGTCGGCGCCCAAGTCAATGCGATTTCGAAAGCCGGCAGCAAATCAACGCATGGGACCGTTTATGGCTTCTTCAATTCAAGCCAGTTGAATGCGCGAAACTTTTTCGACACGGCCAATGGTAATGGTGTCTCTCCGCTGCTGTCGGGCACGGATCCTTTCCTTTTCACAGGCCGGCCAAGCGGCAATCAGCGTGTTCTGCTTAATGGCAGCCCCCTGACCGTGCGCAACGAGAGCGACGACAAAGACTCTTTTACCCTTGGCCAGTTGGGCTTTGTCCTCGGTGGGCCAATCAAGCCTAATCGCACTTTCTACTTCGTCTCCGCTGAGAGACAAATACTGAATGCGACAAATGAAAGAAGTTTTGCGGTACCAACCGTTGCACAACGCGGCGCTTTTGGCAGCGGCGCGAGTGGAATATTTCTGGATCCATTCGGGCACGTAGACCCGGAAACATTTACGATGCTGATCGATCCGGCGTTTGGGTTTCCCACCAGCAGAGGCGGCGATGCCATCTATAGCCTCTTCCCTTTTCCAAATAATCCGGGCGGTATCTACGGCGTCAACACCTTAACTCAGGTGCTGCCGGCCAGCGGCCGAGGTCTGATACTTTCTGGCCGACTTGACCACAACTTTCAGTTCGGTGATAAGCAACAGTCAATAACGGGTCGCTATAATTTTACGGACGACTGGCGCGACATTCCCTCGGTGGGAGGCGCCATCTTCGCGTCAATGCGAGCGGAGACCAACACACATAACTTCTCCGTGTTTTTGAACTCCGAGTTGACTGATCCAAATTCTGTTCGCCCGATTTTCAATCAGCTGCGCTTTTCCTATGGACACACGAACCTGGACTTCAAGGAAGTGCGCGACTCTAACTTTTTACTTCCGAGCAGATATGCCAATACTCCATTCCTGCTCAATGCGCCATTGATCGCCAACTTCACGCTACCTGCTTTTGCTGGTGAGGGTGGTGAAAACAAAGGTGATGTGATTTATCGTTCCGACCCGGGTTTTCGAACCGTTGAGGATGTGCTCGGTCCGGTCGGACAAGTTGACATTAAGGGCTTCAGCCCGGTGGGTGTTGACGTCAACTATTTTCCACAAAAGCGCGCTAACAAGACCTACCAATTAGCCGACATCCTCACATGGCGGGCCGGTAGCAGTCATAACGTCGCTTTCGGTACAGATATTCGCCGCGCAGGATCAATCAGTGATTTGCCACGAAACTTCCGACCTTTATTCACATTTGGTGGTACGGTCTGGACGGATGTTATCGCAGATAGTCCGTCATTCAGGACCCTCAACCCGAGGGCAGACTTTGAGCCCTTCTTTACGTTTCTTTACGGGCCGCAAGACTTAGCGGCGATTGGCGCAGCCACTAGCATCACGCAAACACTGGCGACATCCAATGCCGATCCTAAAGTAGATCTACACTATTACCAGCTTGCTTTCTTCGGGCAGGATGAATGGCGTATCGGCAACAAGTTGTCGCTCTCACTTGGCTTGCGTTACGAGTTCAATACGCCGATCAGCGATGCCAAGAAGACCATCGAGAATGGCTTTAGTGCACTGTCGAGCCTTTTGCCCGGTCTGCCTGATTTCATTGCGGGCCGTAATCAAACCTATCAATCCGATCGCAACAACTTCGCGCCACGAGTGGGTATTGCCTACGCGCCGCAACTTTTCGGCATAAATCACACTACGGTATTACGCAGTGGCTTCGGAATTTTTTATGATCAGATCCCGGGGGCGGTGGTGAGTCAGTCGCGCGGCGTTTTCCCAGACTTCCTGACTGTCAACCTTGCCGGCGGGACGCCTAATGTCGATCCGAGAAATACCTATACTCTGGATCCGATTAGACAAGCACAGTCGGGACTCATACAGCCAGGCAACACGGTGCTCAACACTCTAAGTGCCACAACATCTCTGGCGGATAAGCTCAGATTGCTCCAATCTATCTGCACAGGCCGTGGTGCGTATCCTCAATCAGGCTGCTTTGAGATTACGTTACCAGCTCAGAATCTCCAGATGCCGATGGCGTACCAGTATCATCTGACACTCGAACAGCAACTCGGCTCAAACATCTTTGTCTCCGCCGCTTACGTGGGCACAAAGGGAGACCATCTGTTGCGCTATGCCACGCCGAACCTCGGCCCCAACTCATTAATTCTGCCGACGCTCTTTCTTGGGGCAATGGATCCAACGCTTGCCAATGGCGACCCCAAGCTGCAGTTTCAAGGCATTGCGCTCTCGCCGGGCACACGCATCGAGAACACATTGCTGGTCGGTGGGCGCCCAATTCCCAATCTTGGCGCGGTGAATGTTTTTCAGACCACCGCCAGCTCTCATTATGACGCTTTCCAACTCCAGGTGCGTGGTCGTCTGAGCAAGCTCGGTTACCAGGCCAGCTATACATTCTCGAAATCGATCGATGATGCTTCAGACTTCTTCGAACTGGCAGGAGCACCGGCGGTCCCGCAAAATAGTACGACATTTGCGGGCGAGCGCGCTTTATCCAACTTTGACGCGCCGCATCGTTTCGCCTACAGCTTTATTTACGATTTTCCATCATTTCGGGGTGGGAGCGCTGCGAAGCGTTTCTTTTTTGATGGGCTGGAAATCGCCGGTACAGGTCAGTTTCAATCGGGGCAGCCGTTCACCGTTAACTCTATTCACGACATCAACGTTGACGGTAATCTTTCGGATCGATTGAACACGACGGACGGAATAGTCATCACCGGCGATCGCCGCCAGCCGATCATTTTGACTGACCCAAATACCTTTAACATTACAGCGCCGTATTTCTCGGATGGTGTTGTGGCCCGGAACACCTTTCGCGCGGGCAATGTACTGGATCTCAACCTGGCATTCCTTAAAAAGTTCACCATTTCTGAGAGTCAAAACATAATCTTCCAGACTGAAGTCTTTAACTTCATTAATCGCACAAACTTTGGTATCCCGGTTCGCTTTCTTGAAGCGGCTGGTTTCGGTAAGGCAACAAACACTCTGACGCCTGCCCGGCGCATTCAATTCGCATTGAAGTACTCGTTTTAGTGTTGATTTCTACACGAACGCCACACGTGTTAAGCTTGTAACTGCCTGAAGCACAAGTGGCCTCTCCCCACCACAACTAATCTTTTCCCCGCTTCATGCTTTTGTGTGAGATTCAGGACATGAGACCCCGCCTTACGCGCAGGGCTAGCGCATTGCTAGCGCTTTCAATATTAATCTCCGCTGGGGATTGCATCGCTCGCGCGCAAGTCATCGGTGATACGGGCAGTCCCGCGAATGACACAAGCAACAGCAAAGATCTGAGCAGAGAAGCAAACCATCCTCCAAAAACCAGACAGGTTAGACGGCCTGAATTACGCTATGTGCCCAG
>Ga0137372_10003512_pt1 | contig 15290 bp, 11 predicted proteins | sample SagtaG_6_FD_104911 | JGI IMG/M metagenome (GOLD analysis project Ga0137372, IMG submission 104911) | Vadose zone soil microbial communities from Sagehorn Ranch, Mendocino, California, USA - Sage1_R_60_16 metaG | ecosystem: Environmental > Terrestrial > Soil > Vadose zone | place: USA...
CCTGACAACATCACGCGCAGCGTTTCGCGTGCAGCTCGCGATACCAGATAAGACGGTATGGCCATGTCGATGGCAGGCTCGTCCATGTGATAAACCAGCTTCGGCAGCAAGTCCGCTACCGCGGGTTGCAGCATGATTTCGTGGTAATCGGTATCCAGATGCTGATTCACCCGGCGCGCCCACTCGATGTCGTCGGGAATAATGTCATAACGCAGATCCTCAGACTCCATGCCCACCGTGTACGTGGAAACTCGCCGTCCATTGCTATGACGTTTCATCATCGCCACGATGCCTGATGAGTCTATCCCGCCGGACAGAAACGATCCGAGCGGAACGTCGGCAACCATTTCCATCTTTACAACGCTATCGAGCGTCTCAAGCATCTGCTCTTGCCACCATGTTTCACTGCGGCCTTCCTCGATCTCATCGAACGAAATATCCCACCACTCGTTAACCTTGATCTCGTCGTCATGGAACGTCAGGACATGGGCTGGCGGAAGAGTCTTAATCCCTCGAAATAATGTATTGGGGTCGGGTACCCAGAGAAATGTCAGAAACTGATTCAGCGATTCCGTGTCGAGGGCGCGTTCAATGAGATCCGTCGCCAGGATCGCTTTTACTTCCGAGGCGAAAATAAAATAACCCGGTTGGTCCGCTGGTGAGGGCATGAAGGAGTAATAGAGTGGCTTGATGCCGACATGATCACGCGCGAGCGTCAGTGTGCGTTCACGGTTGTCCCATACAGCGAAATGGAACATGCCGTTGAGGCGCGGCAGGCATTCAGCACCCCACTCCGCAAAAGCATTCAGCAGCACTTCCGTATCTGTCTCAGTCCTAAACTCATGGCCTTGGCTCTTCAATTGTTCGCGCAGCTCGCGATAGTTGTAGATCTCGCCCCCGAAGGAAATGACGTAACGACCATCAGCGGAAAGCATTGGCTGATGACCCGCTATGCTGGTGTCGATGATTGCCAGACGGCGATGACCCAAACAAGCGCGCCGCGCTGAGGCATCAATGCCTTCGGAACTCCAAACCCCTTCATCGTCGCGGCCACGATGCTCGATAGTCTGCAACATTGCGGCAATATGTCGTTCGGGTTTGAGGCTGATTAATCCGGCAATTCCACACATAGGCTAAAAGCAGTGATGAGTGAAAAGTGATAAGTAATGAGTGGCTGATCACAAGACACTATCACTGACCATCACTTTTCACTCTTCACTCTTCACTCTCATCGGCTGTCCTGTTCGTAGAGAATCCCTGATGCGAAAGGTGGCGCGGGTGGTAGCCTCGAGTTCTTGAAGAGTAATCGGAGCCGGCGTGCTCTCTGCCACAACGGCGCAAGCGATGCGTGTCTCTTCTGTCTGACCTTTATCCTGCCGGCGCAGGGTCTCCTTCTTTTCACGGCCGCCGGCGTAGAGGCGGGCGCTGCAAAAGTCTTCGATGATGAAAACTTTGCCTTCACCAAAAATTTCGATGTGTTCCTTCGGCAGGGCATTGTCCCCTTCGGCAAGGTAGGCAATCGCGCCGTTTGATCCGTCGCCGAATTGTAGCGTTATGAGGACAGAGTCTTCACGAATTACATCCCCTTTATCGCCGGCAACCGCGACGGCATACACGAGCGTTGGTGCTGCGCCCGCCAGAAACTGCATCAAGTCGATGAAATGACAGACTTCGCCGATGATGCGTCCGCCGCCTTCATTTGGATCCTGCGTCCAATGCTCGCGCCGGACGCGGCCGGCGTTCACGCGGTAAACCATTGAAAGAGGAGACTGCCGAGCGCCAAAAATTTCTTTCGCCCTGAGAGCGAAAGGGGAAAAACGCCGGTTGAAACCAACCAGCAACTTTCCTTCTGACTTTGAGGCTGCATCAAGCACACTATCCAGCTCAGCATCGTTGAGCGCGAGTGGCTTTTCGACGAAAACGTTTTTGCCACGTTCAAGCGCTAGTCTCGCCAATTCCGCGTGCGACCCATTTCGCGTGGCGATGACGATTAGATTCGCTTCCTCGTCATCAATCACGCTTTGTGCGTCTGACAGAAAACGCGCGAAGCCATATTTCGCACCCATGTCACGCGCCGACACGCCCGAGGCGGAAGCAATCGAGCAAAACTCGACGCCTGCTGCGTTGAAGTTTGGCAGCAGAACTTTTTGCGCGTAGCTACCCGCGCCAATCAATCCCACACCGACGCGTGCATCAGGCGCCTTCTTAACAGCCGATTGGTTTTCGATGCGGCGGTTAATTTCGCTTTCAGTGTCGTAAGTCAGTAGGACTGCCAGGTATTTTTGCCCCGTGCTGCCGGTAATTAGTTGGTAAGCGCGCCGCGCTTCCTCGATAGAAAATCGGTGAGTGATCAGTGGCTTTACATCAACGCGCCCCGCTGCGAGCAGGTCAAGGAATGCTTCGATGTTGCGGCCTTCGGTCCAACGCACGTAGGCAATGGGATAATCATGTCCGCGTTCTTCATAATCGGGATCATAACGACCCGGCCCGTAAGATAGCGAAACTTTCAGCGTTAGCTCGCGCTGGTAATAGATACTCCGCGGCACATCCATGCCAACCATCCCAACTGCCACCACACGACCCTTCAATCGTGAAACCTCGCCTGCCAGTTCAATTGGCTCGTTTGAGGCCGTTGCGGCCGCTATGATGCAAGCGTCGGCACCGCGTCCCCGGGACCAGGCCATAACCCTCTCACTCGCCTCATCAGGGACGGATCCGTCGTCCGCTCCGCAAGCACACGCCAGTTGAGTACGCGTCTCATCGATGTCAATTCCAAAGACACGGCAGCCATTCGCCTTCAAGAGTTGAACCGTAAGCTGGCCCACCAGACCAAGTCCGATGACTACCACCGATTCCCCGAGAGTCGGCTCGGCGAGACGCACGCCCTGCAATGCGATCGCGCCAACTGTACCGAAAGCTCCTTCTTCAAAACTCAACTGGTCAGGCAAACGCACACATAAGTTCCGCGGTACCGAGATGACTTCCGCGTGAGATGCATAGTCGGTGCCGGCGCAAGCCACGCGATCCCCGGCGTGGAACTCCATCACGTCTTTCGCAGGTTCAATGACTATACCGGCGGCGCTGTAGCCGACTGCGTGAGACTGATCGAGTTTGTCGCGCACGTCTTCAAGCGCTTGCCGCAGTCCGTCAGTTTTCACCTTCTCCCAAACTTTCCCGATCAGTTCGGGCCTTTCCCTGGCTTTGCCTAACAAGCCTTTTTGTCCCAACTCCGCAAGCGCGCGCTCAGTGCCGGCGCTGATGAGAGAAGCCGCAGTGCGAACAAGCAAGCGGCCAGGCTGGACCACAGGCACCGGGACTTCGGCTACCGAGCCTTCGCCTGTTCTCAAGTTTTGCAAAAGCTGCTTCATTGAGTTCTTGCCCATCAGCGGGGGCAAGCCCACCTTCCCAACCCGTGAGATTCCGTGACTAGCTCAACTATCCCCCTTGAAAGCCCTTCCAGCGAGCATACAGAAAGCAGATCCAGTCAGCTCGTGGTTGGGAAGGTGGGCTTGCCCCCGCTGCTGCGCTAAATTTGTTCAGCGCTCAATTCGCTTTCGCCGCCAAAGTGGTTTCGATCAGATCTGAAACAAACTCAGCACGCGCGTCCCACGTTCCACTCGAGACCGCCGACTGTCTCGCTCGCGCGGCGGCTGGATCCTTTTCGTTCAAAGACTCTTCCACCAGGCGAAACCAATCACCCTTGCTGCGCGCAATACGCAGCACGTGGCCCATTGATTCATACTCTGGCAATGGCGAGATGACGACCGGTAATCCCGTTGCCAGATATTCGCGGACCTTTATCGCGGAACCATAACTGGTGAATGAATGCGCAGTGTCCCACGGCAGGACGCAAACATCAAAACCAGCTGCATAGTGGGGCAATTGCTGGTAGGGCACCGGCGGCAAAAAATGCGTGTTCGGCAAATCCTCAATCTCTACGCCTCGCGACTTATTGCCGATAAAAATCCACTGCCAGTCAGGTCGCTCCCGCGCCGCACACTTTATCAAATCCTGATCAATTAACCATGGCTCGATCGCCCCGAAATAACCAAGCCGCGGCCGGGAAATACCTGTCACCGCTGCCGCGACTTCCATATCGCCGGCGCCGACTTGCGACCAGTGATCGAAATCGACAGCTTGCTCCACAAGAAAAGAACGTTCAAGAGCGCGGTCCGCCTCCGCCAGAAGTTTTTGGCCTGAATAAAGCACGATGTCGGCGTTGTCGATGGCGCGTTCATGTAAGTTTCTGATCGTTCCAAGTTCGGTAGCATGGTCCATCAGGTTCGCATCATACTTGTCCGATACCTGATAGATCACCAGCTGTTCATCAAACCCGCCAATCATGTCCGCCGCCGTGGGAATTGCAATCCAAAGAATTGGTCGCGTGAGACCGCCCCGCCGCGCCAGCCTTCCAATTTGCACAGCGAGCAATTTGCGGTTTACGGCACGCGCGGCACGGCTACCAAAGAATGGAATGACAGCCGGCGAAACAACAGTAACTCCCTCGGGCGTAGCTCGCGCCAGCCGTGCATAAGAACGAAGCTTGCGAAAAATGCGCGGCAACAAGTCTTTGTTTCGAAGGCTTGGCAGGCCCATCGAAATCGAGTTAACAAAGATCACGCGGTTTCCGGCTTTGGCGAAGCGTCGCATTAGATGGTACTTCGAGTGGGGATGGTGATACCACCAGTCCTCTCCGGCAAAACAGATAATCGAGTGTCCTTGAATCACTTTGGGTCTGTATAATCCGCCGCGTAATGAAGCACGAGAAGGGCGACGTAGCAAATCCGGATCATCCGTGTGTTTCGAAACTCCTTAAGGTGAATCGTCTCGCAACGCGTCGCAAACTATCAATTCTTGTCCTGATCTTTCTCACCGCGCTCGGAGTGAGACTGCTAAATTGGCACAGCAGCCATAGCGGAGTTTCCGCTGTCCAGACCAGCCTCGTACTCAATTACAAACATCAGGCCCACTTGATACGCGAGAATGGACTCGCCTCGCTTTACGATTCCTCATCATCAACCAACGATCCCGACTTGCTCGGGCACCCGCTCGGTTATCCAATTCTGCTTTCTTTAATCTACCGAGTCACAGCGGAGTCGGATACAGCCACACAGCTTTTGCAGATGATTCTTGATTCGCTAGCATCTGTGATCATTTGCCTGATCGCTTTTGAGCTCTTACCCACTGCGGTGGGAGTCTTTGCCGGGCTGATGGCGGCGTTCGCTCCTCAGTTTAGCTGGAACTCTATCTTGCTTTTGCCTGACTCGCTCGCGGCCTTGCCAATCCTGCTGGCGGTGCTACTGATTATTCGAACCCGACGGCAATCAGCTAATCGAACTCGCTTGCTCCTGCTCCTCGCAGTGGGCGCGCTCATTGGTGTCTCCTGCTGGCTGCGGGCCAACGCACTGTTGCTCGCGCCGTTCATGGCCCTGTTGTTTCTAATCGTCTACAGACGAGGTAACCGAATGCGCCCGGCGCTGTTGCTTGTTGCGGGAGCGTTCCTGGCAATTGCGCCACTTACTATTCGCAATGCAATCGGCTTTGGCAGATTTATTCCTCTGTCGCTGGGAGCCGGGCAAACCCTCATCGAAGGCATTGCCGATTACAACACGGATGGGACGCTTGGCTTACCTCAGACTGACATCGAACTCATTCGGAAAGAAGTGGAAGCCTATCATCGTCCGGATTATGCCAACTCTCTTTTCACTCCCGATGGTCCCGCGCGCGATCGGGCGCGATTGTTGCGCGGACTTGCCGTCATCCGGACGCATCCCTTCTGGTTCTTACGTGTCATGCTGCAGAGGGCCGCTTCAACCTTGCGGTTGGAGCGGACGCCACTCCGGCTTACAACAACCGAGTCTGCAGGCGGCCAGTCTTTATTCCAGTGGCCATTACGCACCATCCAGAGACTTTTTATCACGGCAATCTTCCTGCCCCTGACTTTGATTGGCGCCGCCATTCTCCTCTATCAACGCCAGCTTCAAACCCTGGCAATTTTGCTGGTCGTCCCTTGTTACTACTTCTGCATACAGTCGGCCCTGCACACCGAATATCGCTACGTTCTTGTCATCCACTATTTTCTTTTCGTGCTGGCCGCTGTCGGTGCTTACACAATCTCCTGCTAACTCAAACAAAGACTTCCAGGGAAAAGAGTGTGGGTCCGATTTAGACAAGTTTCATAATTCTCATCCAACGTTCGAGATTCTCTTGCGCCTCGCGCTGAAACACTCCCGCCCATTGTTCCACCTCGTTTGCGGATGAATCAAACAGCGTCTCTCGTAAATGCCTGACCAGCGCGCCCAGGTCGCCGAAGTCGTACAGGAGCATTCCCCGGCTCTCTTCACCCATCGCCGCGATGACAGGGATCCCGCACCAGATCGCCTCGATGCGCGACAGCCCATAGCCTTCATGCTTGAACCCCCGAACGAAAACATCACTCCGTCTGAAAATCTGGAGTACCTGCGGATGAGGAATCTTTTCCAGCACGGTAATCCAGTCGCGCCCCCGCAATACCTCGGCTCGGTAATCGTCGTCGCGCCCGAATGCGCCATCAATCAGGATGAGCCCGACGTTTTCGCCGCTCTCGCGCCGAATCCTCTCGATCGCCTCAGCCACGTGTGCGAAACCGTAACTGGGAATGAACACGCCCGTCGAGACCACACGCCTATAGTATTGTGCGAGGATGGGCTCTATCTCGCTCGACAATCCGGCGCCAAGTTCATTGAAAGGTATCGGGAGCAGGGCGTTAACTGTACTGACGTTTTGCCGCACGCCAATCTCGTTCTTTAAAAATTCGTTGATGCCCTCGTTGACCACTGCGAACTCGTCAACCAAACTGACGGACAGCCTGAAGAGCAGTTTCCTCAGGAGACCGAAGCCCGTGTACCTCGAAGGGAGAGAGCCGTCGTGCACGACTTTGACCCACTCGAAACGCAGCACTAGTTTCAAGAGCGCCCACAGCGGAACCATGAAAGGATTCGGATACTCGATAAGAAAATAGAACGAGTCAATTATTCTGGCCTTGAACCCTTCTCTTAGCAGAAGCGGAATAAGGCCTAGCCGCCTGTAATCTATCGGGCTTACGTTCGGACTGCGCGGCAAATTCTCTCCCGCCGCCCACAGTTCAGCGCCCCGGCCTTTCGTAAATTCAAAGAGGGCACTGGTGAAAATCGCCACCCCACCGTAGGGCGGCGGATACGGCCCAAGCAAGACAATCTTGCTGCTCATCGTGTGCGCCTAATCTTCCTTTAGTTTAAAGTTGTGCGAACAGTGCTTGCCCCCGAATGACTGCGCCTGGATATTATCGCCAACGCGCTGATGGGGCATGCGGCGCAATGATTTATTGCCGGCGGAAGGGGTCGCCGAAGTAGTGGAGCGGGAAAAATCTCGTGAACAATTAAGCGCACCACGCCGCGAGGGCACACGCGTGTCCGTTGTGGTGCCTTCGTACAATCACGCATCTTTCGTCGCTCTGACGCTGCGCTCGATCTTCAGGCAAACGTTTCTGCCTGCGGAGTTGTTGGTCATCGATGACGGTTCCACCGATAGTTCACCGAAAATCATCGACACAGTGTTACATGACTGCCCGTTTCCATGCGAGTTCGTTGCCAGGCAAAATCGCGGCCTCTCCGCGACTTTGAACGAAGGCTTTGCCCGCACCGGGGGAGATTATTTCGCTTATCTCGGTTCTGATGATCTGTGGCTGCCTGATTTTCTACAAGCCCGCGTCAGCCTCCTCGAATCGCGGCCCGACGCTGTTCTCGCTTACGGTCATGCTTATTTTATTGACGAACAAAATCGCATCGTCGATTGCACCGCCGACTGGGCTAATTATGCGGATGGCGACGTGCGCCAGATGCTTTTGCAGACAATCGCGCCGATGAGTCCCACCGTGTTGTATCGACGCGATGCTCTTGAGCAGCAACGCTGGAATGAAGAGTCGAAACTCGAAGACTATGATCTATATCTGCGCTTGAGCGCCGCGGGGCCGTTCGCCTTCGACGGACGGGTTTTGTCGGCCTGGCGCCGACATGCCTCGAATGTCAGTTGGGATCAAGCGCTCATGCTCAAAGAGCAGTTGCAGGCGCAACGATTGGGAGCATTGAGGTTTGGCTTAACTGACAATGAAACTGAAAAGCTGCAAAGGGCTACTAAATTTAGCCGTGCAGAAGACTTTCTAAGAGTCGGACAAAAGGGGAAGGCGCTTAGGTTGCTGATACATAACTGGCGCGGCGTTCGTTCACCACGCGACACGGCGCGAATTCTCCTGCGACTGTTGATGCCGAATTCGTTCATGCGCGGCCGTGAACGTTTACGTCAGCGTCGAACTCGCGAGCGATACGGAACCTTGTAACGCAAACTGTCAGTTTGCGAGCGGCTCGCTGCCATCCACTTTGGGCATTGGTCACCTCAAGCAAACTAACAGTTTGCTTTACTCGCGCACGAAACCGAAAACATCTTGATGATTGTCCCAGCCACGCTCTTTGAAGTAGACCTCACGCAAGCCTCCCAGCTCCTGCCCACGCGCGCGGATCCACCGAGGAGAGGTTAGCGAGACGCCGTAGTTTTTCTCACCCGGATAGTCTTCAAACCCGTAGCCGCTTTTTGGGTAATCAATGCCAATCCGATTGATCTGTTCTTCAGTCAATCCGTAGTCAAAATCTCCTGTCGGTAATCTGCGCGCCACGAAGTCCCCGTGAGTCGTGAAAATCATGATCCCGTTTTCTGAAAGATGACGCCGGAAGAGTTTGAGCGGCGATTCCGGTTTCGTTTAGATGAGTAACGAGTGAGCCACACCAAATCAAATCAAACTCTTTGCCGAGCGAAACTTCATCCAGATTAAGCGAAGAAAAGGCTGACCGCGCGCCAAAGGTGCGCGAGCAAAACTCCGCTGCCCCTGAAGCCAATTCGCAAGCCGTAATTTCCGAACCGGGAAACCGGGGCACCAAAATCCTCAACACACTACCACCGCCACACGGCAAATCGAGAATGGTCCGCACGTTCTTCAAGTTCGCGGCCTGCAGGGCTTCGTCAATGCAACGGATGGCAGACAAACCAACCCGGTAGTAATGCACGCCGTCTTCGTTGTACATGCCATCCCCGTAATAGATCCGGCTGCTCACCTTTTTGATGAGTTCGCGTTCAGACTCACTAAGCGCTGGGTCGGCGAGAAGGCGCCTCTTATTTAGCAGCGGCCGTGGTGGGACGGTGCGCACCCAACGTCGGACCGCGCCCAGGTAAGACCAGAATGGTCGAGGGACAATACGTTTTAGAGTTTTGACGTAACTCATGTGCCGACTGTTCGAGGGAATGACGATAGCAAGCCTTGAACCGAGAGCACAAAAGGCGGCGAATCTAATTCCCAGCTGTGAGGTCTTCCTTGACGGCACTATTTGAGGGTCTTTAGACTGGCCTACCTGACGGAAAAAGCATCTTAAGGTTTCGATTTCAAACGAACAAATGCTTCGCTTTCGCAGACCGCGCCCGCCAGGAAAAATCTTGAATGGATTTTGAAACCAGCAAAGGCACAAGCCCCGAGCCTTCACAAACCATACCCGCACAACCGGTCAACTTAGACATCGGCGAATCCGCTACCAGCGCAACTCCCGAAAGGCACGCGCTGATCAGGTCAGAAGAGGCCGGAGTGCAATTGAACCTTAGCGAGTTATGGCACTATCGTGAGTTGCTTTACTTCCTCACCCTTCGAGATATCAAGGTCCGTTACAAGCAGACGCTGATGGGAGTGGCTTGGGTAATCATCCAACCGCTGACGACGGTCTTAATTTTCACGCTTGTCTTTAATCGCTTCGTACGCCTCGACACTGGGTCACTGCCTTATCCGCTTTTCGCACTTTCGGGCTTGCTGCTCTGGCTGTTTTTCGCGAACGCCGTCACCAACAGCACCCACAGCCTTGTTAGTAATGCCAACCTGATCACGAAAGTGTACTTTCCGCGCATGTTTATCCCGGCGGCGTCTGTAGCCGCCGGCCTTGTTGATCTGAGCGTAGCCTTTCTGCTGCTTATAGTGCTCGGCTTCTACTACAGCGTCGCGTTGACCTTGAACATTTTAGTGTTCCCATTGTTCGTCGCGATGATGGCGTTGCTGGCACTGGGGATCGGCCTGCTTTCGGCGGCGGTCACGGTCAAATACCGCGATCTGCGTCACGCGCTTCCGTTCATCATCCAGCTCTGGATGTTTGCTTCGCCTGTTATCTATCCAACGAGCATTGTTCCGCAAAGATGGAAGTGGCTGGTCACTCTAAACCCGGTCGCCGGGATCATCGAAGGTTTCCGCGCCTCACTGACGGGACACTCTTTCGATTGGGTTCACGTATCCGTTTCAGGCGTTATCACTCTAGCGGTGCTGCTCTGCTCTGTGTATATCTTCCGGCGTTTTGAGGACACTTTCGCCGACGTGGTTTGAGTTTGCCAATATGAAGCCCGCAATTAAAATCAAACATATCAGCAAACGCTACCGCATTGGCGGACTGCACCCCGGATACATGACTTTCCGCGAAATGCTGGGCGGCGTCGTTACCGCACCGTTTAGAAGGCTCAAAAGCGGCAACGGCCATCAGACGCTATGGGCGCTTAGCGATATAAATTTGGAGATCGAACATGGAGAGCTGGTAGGGATCATTGGCCATAATGGCGCGGGCAAATCAACTCTACTGAAAATTCTTTCGCGCGTGACCAGACCTACGACCGGCGAAGTCGAGTTGTTTGGACGAATCGGTAGCTTGCTCGAAGTCGGTACAGGATTTCATCCGGACCTCACGGGGCGTGAAAACATTTTTCTCAGCGGCGCGATTTTGGGAATGCGACGCGCCGAGATCGAGCGCAAGTTCGACGAGATCGTCGCCTTCTCGGAATTGGAAAAGTTCATTGAGACTTCAGTCAAGTGGTATTCCTCAGGCATGTACGTGCGACTCGCTTTCTCTGTCGCAGCGCATCTCGAGCCGGAGATCCTGATGATGGACGAGGTGTTGGCGGTAGGAGATGCTGCCTTTCAACAGAAATGTCTCGACAAAATGCACGAGATTCGTCAGCAGGGTCGCACGATTCTGTTTGTGTCGCATGACATGACCGCCATCACCAGACTGTGTAAGCGTGTGGTACTGCTTGGAAACGGTAAGATCGTCTTCGATGGTGAGCCACGCAAAGTTGTCAAGCACTACCTCAGTTCAAGTTTGAAAACCGGCGCGCTACGCGAATGGGCAAGCCAACGCGACGCCCCTGGCGACGAGGTCGTACGCCTGAGAAGGGTGCGCGTGCGCGCAGAGGATGGGAACACGATCGCGGTTGTCGATATCCAAAAACCTTTCGGCGTCGAGCTGACTTATGATGTCCTGGATGAAGGCCACGCGCTCGTGCCCGTCATGGAGTTTTATAACGAAGCCGGCACCGAGCTTTTCAGCACCCATGACACAAGCGCCAACTGGCGCCGGCAGCCACGTCCGCGCGGAACCTACACGAGCACCGTTTGGATTCCCGGCAACTTGCTGGCCGAAGGAAGTTTGGTGGGACATGTCTCAATCATGTCTCATTTTCCCGCAACAGTTCTGCACGCGCACGAGCGCAACGCCATAGCCTTCCAGGTTATTGATAGCCCTTCAGATGATTCAGCGCGAGGTGACTACGTTGGTCCAATGCCGGGCGTCATCCGTCCTTTGCTTAACTGGACTACTGATTAAGAATTCTTTCAATTCTTCTCTTTCTGAAAGGCCGAAGCGATGAATTTAAGGCGATACCAGCGGGCCTGGAAGCGTCACATCTGGATCCCGTTGCGGAGTCGCTTGGCCCCTGAAGTTGTAACGCAGGTTCGAGGTCAGCAGATGCGCATTAATCTCCGCGACTATCCTATCGGCCAGACGCTCTACTTAGATGGCAATTATGAGCCGGAATTGCAGCGCTTGATGCCGCACCTGAACTTGAGCGGGTCGGTCTGCCTGGACATAGGCGCTAATATCGGGCTGCACACCTTAACGATGAGCGAATTGGTCGGCGCAACGGGTCAGGTCTTCGCGTTTGAGCCGGAGACGTACAATTTTCAACTTCTTGAGCAGAACTTACAGCGCAACGGCATTAACAACGTGGTCTTGCAGCAATGCGCCGTCAGCGACCAGGAAGGCATCTGTCAGATTGGGTTGAGTTCCGTCAACTACGGCGATCATAGAGTCTCAACGGCGGCTCCAGCAGACTGGCCAACGCAGGAAGTACAGATGACTACTATTGATGCCAGTGTAGGACATCTGCCAGAGAGCGCGATTCGCTTCATCAAGATTGACGTACAAGGCCATGAGTTGCATGTGCTCGGTGGGATGAGGGAGACGCTGGAAAGAAACCCGGATGCGATCATAGTGCTTGAAGTCGCGCCGGACTTATTAGCGCACGCGGGCACATCGGCCACAGAACTGATGAGCTTGCTCGGAGATTGGGACTTTACTGGGTGGGAGCTGCTCGAACATCGCATTATTCCCGTCGCGCCACCCTGGGTTTACGATCTCATACGCGACCAAAACTGGGTGGATGTTGTGCTCTCCCGTAATCGTGATCTATTGAACACCGTAATGAGTAATTATTGCGGGGTCGACCTGCCACTAGCTTCTGGGTGCGAACAAACATGAAGTTCAGCACGGTTAAGAGACTTCTTCATCAGGGCCGCGAGCATGTCTGGAACCGGTTCGATCGCGTGGGAGAAAAACTGCGAGAGACCGTGCCGCCTGCACTCATATTCTGGTCAAAGTTCAAGCGAGCGCAGTTTCTCGCAAAGTTGCGCAAGGTGCGGAGACGGGATCATTCAGGGCCGGACGCTTTCCCGCGGGCAAGTTTCGTAGACAACAGACCTGGCCTGCACGTCATTGTCTTCGATGACCACGTCCCGGCCCCGGATCGGGATTCGGGCAGCGCACGTATGTTTCTCATCTTAAAATCACTAGTCAAGCTGGGCCAACCCGTGTTCATCTCCCTTAGCAACCTTCGGCGGCCTGAATACGAACGTATGCTTAACCAGGCGGGCGTTGAAATAGCCCCCTGGATAGACTACAAGCGGGTGCTCAAGCGACGACGCTTTCGGGTAGCGCTGTTCAGCCGCCCCGATGTGGCTGCGGCATTACTTTCTTCGATTAACAGGATGACCCCTCGAATCAAAACTATCTACGACACTGTAGACATTGCCTTCTTGCGACTTGAGCGCGAATGCCAACTGACTGGAAGTGAGAAGGTGGCGCAGGCGTCACGGCGTTACAAGAAACTTGAGACGAGGCTGGCGCGCTCATGCGATCAGGTTTGGTGTGTGACGTCCGAGGACCAGGCTGCCCTGGCGCAAGAAGCGCCTTCAGCCAGATTCAAGATCATCCCTAATATTCATCCGTTGCAAGATCGCGGAAAGAGTTTCGCTGCACGCCAGGGCTTGCTCTTCATAGGTAATTTCCTGCACCGTCCGAATACAGATGCGATCCACTATTTCATACAGGAGATCTATCCGCTCGTGCGCGAAGCCATTCCGTCAGTCGCACTCTTCATCGTCGGCGACCACGCACCGCCAGAGATTGCCGCTTACGCTTCAAACGAGGTAACGATCACCGGCTACGTCGCTGACGTTGATCCAATTTTTCAGAGTTGCCGCGTGTTCATTGCGCCGCTGCGTTTTGGCGCAGGCATGAAGGGGAAGATCGGCCAGGCCCTATCCTACGGTCTTCCGGTGGTGACGACCTCCATCGGGGCAGAAGGGATGGGCCTGGAAAACGGAAGCGAAGCCCTTATCGCAGATCGAGCACTGGAGTTTGCCGAAGCCTTGATTAGCGCCTACAAGGAGGCGGCGTTATGGCAGCGGCTTTCCGATCACGGCTACAGCCATGTTGCCCGGCATTTTACGCCGCAAGTCGTCGAAGAGAAGATTCATCAAGCCATCAAAACTCTTTGTGATCTTAGTGAGACTGATCAATCCACCGTTCGTACCAGAGACTGACGTTGAGTAGCGCCCACAGATGGAAACTCCAATCGTGTGCTCCGCGACGGTGTTCATCAATTAACCGCGCGATGAATGCATAGTCAAACAATTCTCGATGCCGAACTGAAGAGTTCATAATCAGCCCGCCAAGCATTTCACCGCTGGCGCCGCGAAACCATTCGCGTATTGGCGCACCAAAACCACGCTTGGGACGATAGAGCAAATCAGGCGGCAAAACCTTTTCCAGCGCGCGCTTCAAAACATGTTTCCCGCTCGTGCCTTTGATCTTGAGCTCAACAGGCAGTCCCATCGCATATTCAACCAGTTGATGGTCGAGGAAAGGCACGCGCGCTTCAACTGACGTTGCCATCGTCATCTTGTCGACGCGCATCAACAGCAACTCCGGCAACCTCAGCTTCAGTTCGAGGTAGGTCATCCGTGCCGCAAAATCCGAGTCGGGCCTGAGCTGCGCAATATGGTTCAGGTGCTTCACCACCGCGTCGTATGACGATAAACCATCGACGCGCGTGCTTTCCTGGTGGGACAAAGCTCGGCGCTTGAACTCTTCGTCAAACACTATTGCGCCGCCCCAGAAAAGCGATTCCCCCGCGCCCAGCCGACGCACCAACTCAATCGCGGTGCGCTTGTTGAATGAAGCTTCCATCAGTGGTTTGGCCATTGAGGTCAACGACTGGCGCAGTGAAACTGGAAGTTTTTCGGCCTGACGCCAAAACCGCTCGTTGATACGCACGTATTTTCTGAACCAATCGTAACCGGCAAATATTTCGTCGGCCCCTTCGCCAACCTGGACGACAATCGTGCCCGTTTCACGCGCCAGCTTTGAGACGTAGTAGAGCGGCACGCAAACCGGATCGCCAAGCGGCTCATCCTGATGGAAAATCATGTCGGGAAGGAATGCTCGCATGTCACGCTCGCCGATGATCACTTCGTGGTGATCCGTACTGAAACGCCTGGCGATGACCCGCGCTGAGTCAAGCTCATTCAGCTCTTCACTGTCTTCAAAACCGACGGTATAGGTGCGCACCGGCTGTGATCCGAGCTCCGACATGAGGGCAACGTTGGCAGACGAATCCACCCCTCCGGAAAGAAACACGCCGAATGGCACGTCAGACATCATTCGTTTACGAATTGATTCTCTCAGCAGGCGAAGTATTTCATCACTGTGCTCCACTTCATTGCGCGAGCTGATGTTTTCCGGAAGCGTTTTCGGCGGCAACGCGTCCCAATACTGTTTGATGTCTGTATCGCCATCCCGCTTAACAACCAGCATGTGGCCGGCAGGTAATTTTTGAATGTCACGGAAGAGCGTGCGCGGCGC
>Ga0137372_10003513_pt1 | contig 15288 bp, 9 predicted proteins | sample SagtaG_6_FD_104911 | JGI IMG/M metagenome (GOLD analysis project Ga0137372, IMG submission 104911) | Vadose zone soil microbial communities from Sagehorn Ranch, Mendocino, California, USA - Sage1_R_60_16 metaG | ecosystem: Environmental > Terrestrial > Soil > Vadose zone | place: USA: California...
AGATGGTGGCCGGCGCCGAGGTGTTGAAGGTGGCCAGGGCGGCGGCCGAGAGCCATCGGGTGACGGTCGGGGCGCTGCCTCAGGTGCAGCAGATGGTGCAGATGGTGGCCGGCGCCGAGGTGTACAAGCTCGCCAGGACCCTGCCGAACCTCCAGAAGTTAGCGATCCCGACAGTGCTCGACACCCAGCGCATAGCCGAGGTCGCTCGGAGCATCCTGGCCACGATTACAGTCCCCGCGGAAGCGGCCATGGACGAAGGTGTGGTCCGCGCCGTCGGTGCCGTCTCGGGTAGGGCGCCACTCCTTCCAGGTCTTGCGAACCCTTGGCAGCAGGTCAGGAGCTGGGACCTGAAGGATTGGGTCCTCCTTGTCTTGACGATGGTCACGGTCTTGATCATGGTGGCGCAGTTGCGTTCTCCGGCATGCCTTACCCCGCAGGAGGTTGAGCAGATCATCCGAAGCGTGCAGGAGAACGCGACGACGTCCAGCATGACTCCGCCGTCGACCACGGTCTCGCCATCGACCACGAAGCCGTCGACCACGAAGCCGTCGACTAGCACGGTTCCGTGATTTGGACAGTGAGCTAGTCCGCTGGCTGTGGTAGGACTCCAACACGCCGGGCAAGAGCGCGCAGATCCGGGTTGACCCTGCGGCGCTCTCCTCGTAGCAGGTCGCGGACCATCTCGCGGACGAGCGCGTGATTTCGCACCTGCTCGGGTGTGAGCGACTCTGCCTCTTGGAGCGTTCGCACCGCCTCGGCCGTCTTCCTGCGCTGGCCGTACGCGCGGGCAACGTCGATCAGGAAGCGGGCGCGTCGCTCGGTGGATAGGGCAGAGGCGTCGACCGTGGCAGCCCGGCGCAGCGCCTCGCCAGCGTCGCCCAGCTCGACCGAGACGCCGACCGCATGCAGGGCCACGTTGGTTGGGCCGAACTCGGTGTGGAAGTCGTTGCGGCCTTCACCGACCCGCTGTGCGGCCTCCTCTGCCTTCTGCATGCACTCACGGGCAACGTCCTCAGCGTTCGCTCGGATGGCGAGGACCGCGCCAACAAGGTTCATGGCGCCCCACAGAGCAACGTGCTCCGTGGGGGCGGCCTGTAGCCCCTGCTCTAGGGCGGCGACGGTCGTGAGCGCTGTCCGCAGTCCCTGATCGGCGCGGTTGCCGCTCAGGAAGGCGTGTGCGATCCGGAACTCGCCGGCTGCCGCAAGGAGGACAGCCCCGGCGCGCTCGGCCGCGGTCACCGATCGGTCGCCCGCGATCCAGGCCAGATCTGTCTCCCGGAGCTTGGCCATCGCGGCGGCCGTGGCTTGGTACGTCTCCGCCGTCAACTCGAACGCCGCCTTGCGGTCGGTGCCGCTCAGTAGCCGGGCGGCCTGCTCGCACTCTGCGATGAGCGGCGGAAGCAGCTCGCCAAGATCGGCATAGCGCGAGGCGTGGGCGAGGTCCCAAGCCTGTTCAGCTCTCACCTTGAGGTCCGACAGGATGGGCGGCGTTGCCGCATGAGGGCTATCGAGGAGGACCGGCAGCGCGGCATGACCGGTGAGCGCCATGCGGATGGCCCGGACGGCTGGATGCTCCTCGCCCTGCGCCTCGAGTAGCAGAGGGTCCGGTACCAGCTCGCTGACAGGCACGTTGAGCGCTCCTGCGACCTCCACGAGGACCGAGATGCGGTCGATGGAGCGCACCCCACGCTCGACCTGGGAAAGCCAGCTTTCCGAGCGGCCGAGGAGCCCGGCGAGCTTCACCTGGGAGAGCCCGCGGCGACGGCGGTAGTAGGCGATGCGCTCGCCGAGTGGCGTCGAAACTTCCACGGCGCTACCGCGCCTGCTCGCCAGGAGTCGGTGTTCCCTTGCCGGCCTGGAGAGCAAGGAACTCGACTCGTGTCGCTGTGAGGTACTGCTCGCGCTTCTTCAGGAAGCGGCGGACGTGCTCTTGGCGTTCGTGCTCCTCGAATGCCTCACGGTCGCGATACAGCTCGTAGAACACCCGGGCATCGGAGTCGCCCTCAACCGCGTGGCAGGTGTAGATCAGCGTCCCCGGCTCGGACGAGCGAATGCTCTCTACGGTTTCATTGGTCAGGGCATCGAAGCGTGGCCCTGCTCCTGCCCTGAGATCGAAGCGAACGACTAGCCCAAACACATGTTCCCCCTCGTGATATCGGTCACGCCCCGGCGGCGCCAAGCCTATAGTCCTCAGAGAGGAATCCCAACACATGGCATGCGACCCCGCACTCGAAATGCGGGTGGCTCAAGGATCTCTAAGCGGACCACCGAGCCATCAGGTGGAGGACCGTTCTCGGCTCCGATGGAATCTCAGGCAAGCCCTGGTATGGGAAATGGGACGCCTATTCACGTGAGGGTAATGGTCGAATCCTTGCAAAAAAGGCGTGGCTGAAACCGTGGCGTCTCATTGGCGTCGTCGGAGCAACTAGACGAGCACCGCTACCAGGGACTTCACGTCCCGTTATGCACTCAGCCGCTCGATTCACGCTCTGATCCGACCGAATCGTAACGCCCACCAGGACCCGCTCACCACGACATGCCTTTCTGCCGTTGCAGTCCGCCGTACACTTTTCTCGCCGCCCTTCAAGAGCACTACACAGCCGCATCTGCGATGCAGGCCGAAGACCGGGGCGGTGGAGGATGCTACGTGGCGCTGCCGGTAAAGGCGCTCAAAGCTGGCCAGGAGTCGTACTGGCTGGACCAGATCGCCAAGAACCGTGAAGAGTATTTTTCGGGCAAAGGGGAGTCTCCGGGCCGGTTCGTTGGCGGGGTCGCCGCCGCCGGCGGCCTGGTGGGTGAGGCTGTCCCGGAGCAGGTTCACGCGATGTTCCGGGGCCTGGACCCGGCCACCGGCGCCCAGCGCTGTAAGCCGCTGCTGCGTGCCGACCCGCGCTCCAAGCTCGCCGCGGCGCCATTGCTGGCGGCGTTGCAGGCCCGCGCCGCTGAGCGGAGCATCGGCGAGCTGGAGCGGCTCGCCGGTTCCAAGGCGCTGGCGGGCGACGTGCGGTCGGTGCAGGCGGCCTGCAAGCTCGGCGGCTCCAAGCGGGTCAAGGTCGAGACGGTCGAGCGGGTCTGCCGCAAGGTGCTCGGCGCCGACCCGCGCGAGCTGTACGGCGAGGCGTTCGGCGGGGCATGGCGCCACCGGGGCAAGCGGGTTGATGAGCGCGTGTCCGCGCTGGATCACTGCTTTTCCTCGCCGAAGAGCGTGTCGCTGTTGGCCGGCTGCGGTGGTGAGCAGGTCCGCCGCCAGGTCCAGGCGGCCCGCGGCGAGGCCCTCCAAGCCGCCCTGGGCTACCTGGAGCGCTATGGGGTCGGGGTCCGCCGCGAGCACAACGGCACCGACCGCTACCTCGCGCAGGGTGGGCTGTTGGGGATCGCGTTCGAGCACCGGATCAGCCGGGCGGGCGACCCGCAGTACCACAGCCACGTCCTGGTCCAAAACGCCGCCAAGGGACCGGATGGCCGTTGGACCGCGTTGGACTCGGACCGGCTGTACGCGCACCTGCTGGCGGCCGACCGGATCTATCTGGCGGCCGAGCGTGCCGCGCTGACCGAGCGGCTGGGGGTCCGCTGGACGCCCGTGGAGCAGCGGTCGGGTGCGGCCGAGATCGTCGGGCTGGATGAGCGGGCGCTGATCGAGCGGTTCTCCAAGCGCTCGGAGCAGATTGACGACTGGCTCGACAGCCACGGCATGGCAGGGATCAAGGCCAGCAGCGCGGCGGCGGTCGCCACCCGGGCGCCCAAGGACCACGGCGAGGACGAGCAGAGCGTCTACGCCCGCTGGCAGGGGGAGCTTGCCGAGGCCGGCATCGGCGAACGGGAACTGGAAGGCCTTCACACGGGCGAGCGGGGCCGGCCCGCCAGCCCCGCCGAGATCACCGCGGCGCTGGACGCCCTGGCCGGCCCGGACGGGCTGACCGAGCAGGCAGGCACGTTCACCCGCGCCGACGTGATCGACCAGCTCGCCAAGCGGCTCCCGGTCGCCGGCTCGGTCGCCCAGTGCATGGTCCAGCTCGAGCAGACCACCGACCGGTTCCTGACCGAGCGGGCCGTGGTGGTCGCGCGCGACCGCCGGCTTGGCGTGCAGCGCTACTCGACGCCGGAGCTGCTGGACCTGGAGCAACGGCTCATCGGCGCCGCAGTCGAGCGCACCGGCGCCGGCTGCGCGGTCGTGCGGCCGAAGACGGTGCGCCTGGTGCTTGAGCGCCACCCTACCCGCGGGGCGGACCAGGAGGCGATGGTCCGGGACGTGTGCCAGTCCGGCGCGGGCGTCTCGCTGGTCGTCGGCCGGGCGGGAACCGGCAAGACCTGGGCGCTGGGGCTGGCCCGTGAGGCGTTCGAGTTGGACGGCTACCAGGTGATCGGCACCGCCCCCACCGGCATCGCCACCGTGTCGTTGCAGGACGAGGGCTTCGCCGACGTGCGTACCGTCGACCGGCTGCTGTTGGACTTGCGGCATGGCCGCCTGGAGCTGGACAGCAGGACGGTGCTGGTGGTGGACGAGGCCGGCATGGTCGGCACCCGGAAACTCGCGCCGCTACTGAACCATGCGCGTCGGGCGGGCGCGAAGGTCGTCCCGGTCGGCGATGACCGGCAGTTTGCCTCGATCGACGTGGGCGGCGGGTTCCGCGGGTTGCGGCTGCGGCTTGGCGCCAGCGAGCTAACCGTCAACCGCCGCCAGGTCCAGGAGTGGGAACGGCACGCCATCGACCTGGTACGCGACAACCAGGTAGAGGAGGCCATCGCGGTCTACGCCGAGCACGACCGCATCCGCGCCTTCGAGTCCCGCGACGAGCTGGCGCTGGCGCTGGTGGACCAGTGGTGGCAGGCGCAGGCCGCCGGCGAGGACGCGGTGATCCTGGGGCACCGCCGCGCCGAGGTCGACCGGCTCAACACCGTCTGCCAGCAGCTCCGGGACAAAGCAGGGCAGCTCGGCCCCGACCGGCTCCAGGTCGCAGACCGCCAGGTCGCGGTCGGGGATCGGGTGGTGCTGGGCGCCAACGCGCTCCAACGGCTGGGGGTCGCCAACGGCACCACCGGCACCGTGGTTGGGCTGGACACCCGACAACGAACCTTGACGCTGCGCACCGACGACGCTGCCCCGCGCACGGTCCGCCTGCCGGGTTGGTATCTGGACGCCACGACCCGGCCGGGCGCCTCCCGCCGCGTGGACCTGGCGTATGCGCGGACCGACATGCGCTCGCAGGGGCTGACCAAGCAGCGCGCACTGCTTTCGCTCGATGGCTGCGAGGACACCCAGGGCCTGTACGTGCAGCTCTCCCGCGGCAAGCAGCGCACCGACCTGTTCCTGGTGGTCGGCCCCGAGCCGCTCGCCCCCGATGAGGAGGCACCCCACCCGCACGCCCGCCGCGACCCGCTTGGCCCCGATGACCTGCTCGCCAGGATCATGACGCGGGACGGCGCCAAGACGCTGGCCAGCGACACCGCCGACACGCTGGACCCGCGGCGGCGCTCCACCCGCTGGCTACGCGGCGAGCGCGACCGGCTCCACGCCCTGCGCGCCACCTGCCCACCGGACCGCGCCCGCGAGCTGACCCTGGCCCAACGCCGCGCAGCTCAGGCCGAGGAGGCCCGCGCCCAGGCCCTGGCCGACCTGGAGGACACTCGCGCCGAGGCCGCCGGCGCGCCTGGCCGCGCGGCGCGCCTGGCCGCCCGCGAGCGGCTGGCGCTGGCCGAGCATCGGGCGGGGACGCTGAGCCGGCAGGCCGACCAGGCCACCGAGCGGGCCGGGATGCTTCGCCGCCACCAGCAGCAGCGCGCCGGCTGGCTGGAGGCCCACGACGCCGAGCTGCGACGCCGCGAGCAGCTCGTGGCCCGCGAACTGGGATGGCGCCGCCGCGTGGACGAGCGCGCGATGGCGCTGGACCCGCCGGGCTGGCTGCTGGCCGAGCTTGGCCCCGTGCCCGAGCAGCCCGCCGAGCGGCAGGCGTGGATTGCAGCGGCGGCCGAGCTGGACGCCTACCGGCGCGTCCACGGGCTAACGGACCCCGCCGAGCGGGCACAGCGGGTGGGTGGCCCCGCCGAGCGGGACACCGACACCGCCGCCGACCACGGGCCTTCCCGGCCTCGGCCGAGGCCCCAGCACGTGGCGGCCGACCGCGACCCACCCGGCGGCGATCCCGACCAGTCGTCCCGCTCTACGACCGAGGAGGCGTCGCGTCCTGCGACCGAAGAGGCGTCCCGCCCCGCCAGGCCCGCGTCCCCTCCCGTGGCCGAACGAGTGTCGCGTCCCACGCCGGGCCGGCTCGGGTGGCATCGCCGGCAGCGCGACCACGACGACCCCGGTCAGGACCGGCCGGCAGGACCGGCCGGCGAGATCCTGGGCCGTCAGCCCGGACGCGACCGGCCAGGACAGCGGCGGGACTGGCACGCGGTCCGCGCCGCGCTGGAACGGCTCGCCCAACAGCGCGAGCGGCTCGACCGCGGCGACCGGCAGGACCGACCAGGACACCACGACCGCGACCGCACCCACCGGCAGGACGGCAACCGCCACGAGCGGGACGGCCGGTAGCAGACCGGCCAGCAGGAAGGAGCACCGCCATGCACCACCCCCAGCCCTCCAACCCTGACCCCGACGACGACCTGGAGCTCCTCGGCCAGCCGATCTACCAGGGCGACGGCCTCCAGGTCCGCGGCCTCACCGAGGAGGACCTCGCCCGCTTCCTGGCCGCCCACGCCGACAAGCCCGCCCGTCTGATGGGCAGCGGCTGGGACCACCTCCGGCCCGCCGAGGCACCCCCAGGGGATTCCCCGGACCCCTCCAGCCCGGCCGCCTCGCCCGCCCCGGCTACGACACCCAGCGGCAGCTACGGCGCGCCAGGCGCTTCCGCCCGCATGATCTACCGGCGGCTACGCGCCGCGGAGCTGGCCGACTGGAGCCGCGGTCTGGCCTGGCGGCTACCGCTGACCGTCGGCGCCGGCATCGCCATGTCGATGGTGACCGGCCCGCTGCCAAGCGTGGCCCGGCTGGCCGCCAGCCTGGTGGTGGTCGGCGGGGTTTGCCGGCGGCTGCGGTTCCGCCCCTCGGCCGAGGCCAGCGCCTGGCGCAACGGCGCCCGCGGGGAACGGCGCACCGCCCGCCGGCTACGCCGCCTGCTCCGCCGCGGCTACGTCGCCTTCCACGACCTCGGCATGCCCGGCTCCCGCGCCAACATCGACCACCTGCTGATCGGCCCCACCGGCGTGTTCGTGATCGACTCCAAGCAGTACACCGGCCGCATCCGCCAGAGCCTGGACGGCCGCGCCTGGCACAACTACTACCCACTGGACGAGCAGCTCGCCACCGTCCGCGCCGAGGCCCGCGCCGTGGAGGCCACCCTCGGCACGCCGGTCATCCCGCTGCTGTGCGTGCATGGCGCCACCGTGCAATGGGGCGGCCTGCACGCCCAGGACGTGGCGATCGTGCCCGCCGGCCAGCTCCGCGGCGCGCTCGGCGCTGATGCGGTGCTGTCCGCCGAGCAGGTTGCCGTGCTCGCCGGCACCGCACAGGCCCGCCTACGTCCGGCCCGCTGACCACAGCGAAGCTTGGCTGCTACAGACCAAGAGGGGCCTCCGGCCGAAGCCGTGGCCCCTCTCAAGCTCTGGGCGGGACTCGAACCCGCGACCTCCCGTTTCGCTAGACGGGCGCTCTGTCCAAGCTGAGCTACCAGAGATCTAGTTGCATTCTACCAGCCCTCGGAGTGTGGCCACTCGGGGACGACGCCCAGCCACCGGGTAGCCTTGTGCCCGGAGTGTCGAACCCGAGGAGCACAGCAGGTGTGGCGGCTTGGCCCCAACGCTTACGGCGAGCAGCTCCAGCCCGGCCGGGTCGCCGACTGCTACCTCGGTATCCTGCTGGACCAGCCGCTGGCCGAGGTCGCACCCGAACCCGGCGCCGTGCTGGTGGTCGCCCCCGCCGCCTTGCTGCACGAGCAGGTCCCCCAGCCTGACGGCCAGGTGATGTACGACCTGGCGACCGGCCATCCCGACCGCACGTCGCGGGAGCTGGTGTTCCTGGCCGACCTCACCGCCGAGCTGCGCGCCTGGCCCCAGCAGACCTGGACCGCGGTCGGCATCAGCCCCGAGGCCACCCTCCTCGCGGTGGTGGACGGCTGGCGCGCCGGCCACGTCAAGGGCCTTGAGCTTGGCGGGCTGAGCGCTGAGGAGGCCCGCGCGCTCGCCCGGCCCGCCATGACCCAGCTCCGCGAGCAGCTCCGCGCCCGCCTCCGCCGCCAGATCAGCCGCCAGTACATGCGCTGGCTGCACCCCACCAGCCGCCGCCGGCGAGGCGAGAGCTTCCTGTAGCCGACCACGACGCCCTCGCCTCCAGGCGTGCGGCCCCGCGCGGGCGACCATGCGACCAGTGCGCGCGATCCCGGAAGGCGACCATGCGACCACCGCGGCGGCACTGCGGCACGGCGCGCGAAAGGCGGCCCGCCTGGAACAGAGGGGACCATGCGGCATTGCGGCAGCGACCATGCGACCATTCTGCGGTCGTGCATCCCCGGGCGACCAACGGCACGGCGGAAACGGTACCGGGCGACCGACCTGCGCACCATGCGAACAGCCGACCGAGAACACACCGGATCCGAGCGTGCAGATTGTTTCCGCTGGTCAGAGCGCTATACGTTTGACGATTAAGTGTCAGCGGGGTGTCGGAGGCAACCGCGCGGCGCCGTGCCGCGGTCGTCCCGGGCGACCATGCGACCACCGCGGTGACCCAGCGCGGACAGCGGCACCAGCGCTCCGAAGCGACCCCCGAGTGCAGGCGGCCTCGCCGCACTGCGGCAGCGACAATGCGACCAGACCACAGTCGTGCCGCACCGGGTCGCCCTGCGACCAACCGTACTGCGGACGCGGCACTGGACGAACAGCGCAGCAGGAACTTGCCGAGCCGGTTCCGCGCCCGGGTCAGGTCTTGGACCTTGTCGGGCCCTGGTGCGACACACGTCCCGGCGGGGCCAAAGCCGCTGCTCGGACTGCGGCGCCGTCATCCTGCGAGCTAGGACCTCTGCTAGCCCTGCCAGCTCAAACGCAAGACGCCGGCTGGCTCCTGTAACGGTGGTGGACCCAGGACTCTCGAAGGCTTCTCGGACGCGGAAGGGGCCTCTAGGTTGTTGTGATAGGGTGCCATAAACCTCGCAAGCAAGGCGAGAACGCAGCAGGGGAAGAATGCGCGCCAAGTCCGTGCTCAGGAAGACAGCAGGGCCACCACCGCGGCTGAGAGGCAGGGGGCATGACTCAGGGGGAGTCCACTCACAAGCCACTTCCTGCAGAGCTTGTCACCCTTCTGCAGTACGTCGAACTCAACAGTGCGGGTTGGTGGGATAGGGCGGCAGAGCGCCTTGTCCTTTGGGTGCTGTGGGTGTCAGAGCGACTCACAATTGGCGAGCTTGGAGCAACCCTGTCGCGGGAATTCGGCCTTAACGCCGCGAGCCTTAATGTTGAACGTCACCTTGGGAAGTTAGAAGCGGAGGGCACGCTAATCGCGGCCGGCGATGGCGTTTACAAGTTGTCAGAGGCAAGTCGGTTAGACTTCGAAAGGCGTCTAAAGGAAGACGAGGAGATTGCTGATACCGCACGCCAAACTTTCGTGCGATTGATATTGAAAGCTTGCCCGACTGTTGATCCCAACGATGCATGGGACTATGTCCTGCACGACGTCTTAGGGCCGCTCGTCAAGCAACTAGGCGCCAGGACGTTCGATTTTATAACGGGAGCAAAGGTCAATCCACTTCCTGATGTTCGCTTTTCTAATTACCTTAAACATTTCAATCCTGATGACCAAGAGGCCGCTCGGGCAGCGGTAGTTGACTTTCTTAATCCTAACGATAGTGCTGTGCGAAGCTTCGTCCTCAAGCATCTAAGCGCCTATTTCGTGCTCGAGTCGGCGAGCTTGGAGTCTGAGACGTTGGCGGCAATCACCCGTATCACGGCCAAGGAACCTACCTTCAAGGTGCTGTTGGACACGAACTTCGTGTTCTCTTTCTTGGGGCTCCATGACAATCCCGCCAACGAAGCCTCTGCGGCTCTCATTGCTCTTACAGAGCAGCTTAAGCAGATCGTTGACATCACACTATATGTTCTGCCGCGTACGTTAGCCGAAGCGAGGGCAAGTCTAATTAGCAACCAGACGGCTCTATCGGGACTAGTTCTAACCCGGAACCTCGCTACGGCTGCTTCGCGCGTCAAGCTAAGTGGATTAGCCACGAAGTACGTGGAGACTGCACGCCAAACGGGACGAGCTCAGACTGCCGAACAATATTTCGAACCTTATATTAACAATCTGCTAGGTTTACTACGGGAACAAGGCGTGGAGCTGCTTAATCAGGACACGTCCGATCTAGCCGTTGCTCAGCCTGTCGTTAACGACATACTCGCGCAGGTCGAATTTGAAAAGAAGACGCGCGGCGAACGAGCCAAGAACTATGACCGTGTCGAGCATGACATGATCTTGTGGCACGTGGTGCAACGGCGTCGTTTCGCCTGGGTTGAGTCACCTTTGGCGGCGACCTGGTGGGTAGCCACCTTGGACTACAGGTTTATGGGATTCGATACCTACAAAGCTCGTCGCCAACAACAACTACCGATATGCCTTCATCCTGCGGCCCTCGTGCAGATGCTTCAGTTCTGGATGCCTCGATCGCGGCAGTTGGAGGAAGCTCTGTTGAGCAACCTCAGACTTCCCCTACTCTTCTACGACTTTGATCCCGTCGCTGAGAAGGCCACTATTTCAATTCTAAGAACCCTATCCAGGTTCGAAGGATCTGAGCGGCTGTCAGAAGAGACAATAGGCAATATGCTTGTTAACGAGGAGCTTCGTCGACGGATGATTCTGGAGACTGATGAAGAGGAGCAAGTCCGCATTGTACGGGATGCAATCGTAGAAGAGAATGAGAAAGTTCGATCTGAGGTTGTCGCTGCGAGAAAGCATGTTGAGCAAGTAGAAAGCCAGACTCTTGCCAGCAAGGAAGAAATTGTGACACTCAAGAACAAGATGGCGGAGAGTGATGAACGCGCGACAGAGCTTTCTAGTCGACTCAGCGGTAAATTGGAGTCTGCCACAGCAAGATTGGAGTCTGCCACAGCAAGACTTGAGCGTACACGCTTTAACATCCTAATTGCGTTGCCGGTTCTTCTAGCTGCTATCTGTGTCGGATCTGTACTTGGGTGGGCATTGCTTCGCATTTGGCATGTTCCGTATTTCTTGCCCCTTCTACTCTCCTATGGCATAAGCGTCATAGCGGGGGAGGAGTTATTATATCTCCGGGCCAAGAGGAATCCGGTCCTCTCAAGTCAGCGCTTCTGGACTCTTACAGGTAGGCTTCGGCGGTTCTCTTGGAGTGCTGTCCTCGCCGTCGCGCTTTCAGCTATTGGCAGCGCGCTTTGGGAGTTGCTCAAGAGCCGGCTAGGTTAGGTTAATTAGGAACCGTTCGTCACCCTCACCAACGCGTTGCGATCCATTCGTCACGCACCGTTACTATCCGCCCGCTCCCGCAGGTCAACGTCGCCGTTACCATCGGTGGTCAACAGTCCCGGACAGCCCACAGGCCCCGGCGCAGACGCGGGGCCTGTGGGGCAGCGGGAATGCTCAGCGTTCGTCGCGCTCCTGTCGGCCATGGTCATGGTCAGCGCGGTGTTGCCGCTCGGACGTGGCCGGCTCATCTGGCCCGAAGAGGTCGGGCGGGCAGCCAGGGTCGTCGTGGGCCAGCGCGCGGCGCTCCAGCTCGGCCCGGTCGGCTTCGGCTTCCTCGCCGAGCGCACGCACCGCATCTTGCAGCCGCGCTCGCCTGGTTGGATCCACCGCCTGCGGTGGGGTGATTCCGACGTGCCAGCGGTGCCGATCGACCACATCAGCCGGCCCGACCTGCGGCTGGGTGCGGGCGAGGCGGCGGTCGGCGATCCGGTCGCGCAGCGTGCGGCGGCGGCCCTCGCCGGGTCCTGGTGTGCCGGCTGGTGGCAGCAGTTTGTTCGGGTCGGGAAGCCGCTGGTTCAGCTCGATCATGAGCACGTCGGTTCGGGTTCGAGGTAGCTCGTGGAGCAGGCTGCCCAGCTCGGAGGTGGGCAGGGCGTCGAGGTAGCGGACCAGGTCGGCGCGGAACTGGCCTTCGGGGCGGGGCTCTGGGCCGAGCTCGGCGGGGTACAGCGGGTCAGCGGGCATCGGTGAACGCCTCCCGTTCGTGGGGTTGGGGATGGTGGACGCGGCTGGACCGCGCCGCCCGGCCGGCTTGGGCTTGGGCCTGCCGCTCGGCACGCTCGGCCTGTCGTCTGGCCGGACGGTCGTCCCGTTCGGACGCCAACCGCTGTGCGCGTTCCGCGCGGCGCTGCACGGCGTGATGGCGGACGCTAGGGCGGTTGGCGCGGCTTTCGGTGTTCATGTCGGCCACCACCCGCATGCCGAGGGTCTCGATCTCCTCGGCGCGGCGCAGCCGCACCGCCGGGTCGGTGGTGGGGCCGCGGCTTCCTGGCACGCCGCCCGAGTTGAGCTGGACGAATACCGGGTCCAGCGTGGGCGCGGTCGGCCGGCGGGCACCCAGGCGTGCCAGCGCGGCAGCGCTCCTGCGCTGGCTGATGACGGTGGGGTTGGGCTGGGGTGTGCCCAGGTCGTGACGCTGGAACGCCTTGCGCAGTGACGGCCAGGTGGTGCCGAGCTGGGCAGCGGCGGCGTTGACGCTGCCGAGCTGCTCGGCGAGCCGGAACGCTCGCTCGGCCTCGCCGCGGTCGGCAAGGAACCGGCTGGGCTGGTGGCCGACCTTGGGTTCGGGCTGCGGTAGGCGCCAGCGTGCCCACGCGCTCTTGAGCGTGTCGCGGCTGACGCCCAGCTCCCGGGCGGCCTGCCGCAGCCCGACCCGGCTTGCCAGCTCGTGCGCCTGCTCGGCCAGCTCCCGGTGCTGCCGGTAGGCGCTCGGCTCGGGGAACTGGTTGGGCCGCAGCTTGCCGCGTTCGGTGGGTAGGGTGCCGCCGAACACGCCGTGGTCGCTGTCCTGGGAGTCGGCGCCGCGGACCGCCAGCTCGCGGCACGGGTCTTGGACCTGGCAGCCGGCGCAGATCGCCTTCGCCTCGCTGGCCTTGCGGCCCTCGCCGGTCTCGGGGAAGAACCGGTCGGTGGCCATGCCCTTGCAGGCGGCCTCGTCCATCCAGGCCAGCCGGCCCTCGCCTGGGATCAGCGGCAACCGCTGTTCCTGGGTGGTCTGCTGGTCGGCGGCGTGGCGCTGCTGGGTGCGCAGCGGCCCCAGCACCTGCCGGACGCGGCCCTCGCGGATGCTGAGCATCCGGGCGACCGTGGATGCCTCTAGGCGCTGGCCGCCCTGCTGCTCGACCACCCGCCAGAGCTGGGTGATCCGCTCGGTGTTGGTCAGCTCCCCGCCCCGCAGCGCCGCCAAGGTCTGGGAGGCGTAGGCGCGGCCCACGCCGACCTCGCGGGCCAGCGTGGCCGCCTCCAGGTGCTCGCCGTGGCCGACCTCGCGGGTCCGCCATGCCTGCTCGATCCGCTCCAACGGACTCCCCGCCGCCTGCCCGGCCGGTTCGATTTCGGGACGGCCGCCGCCGGCGTAGGCGGCTTGCAACCCTGCGAGCTGGTCGGCGGTTGGCTGGCCGTGGCTTGTCGGCTCGGTGCGCAGCGTCGCCAGGCGCGGGTCGCTGGATCGGGCGGCCCGCAGGGTGTGCAGCCACTGCCGCGCGGTCGTCACGGTGGTGCCGACCTGGTGGGCGACCGCGGCCGGGTCCAGCGGTGTGCCGCCGCGCAGCTCCCCGGCCAGGTAGGCGTCGGTGATCCGGTCGCGGACCAGCCGGCCGCGCAGCTCCGCCAGCTCGGGGTCGCGTTGGCGCTGGGCGCGAAGCACTCGCAGCAGGTCGCTGGCCAGCCGTGGGGTGACGCTGACCTCGGCCGCCAGCGCGGCGGGGTCGACCTGGTGGCCGGCGTCGACTTCGCGCTCCAGCCAGGTGTAGGCGATGCGCTCCCAGGCCGGTCGCGGGTCCGCCGGCGGCTCGGCCGGCTGGTGGGCCGTGGGGTGAAGGCGTTCAGCGGTCATCGTGCGCCCCCTCCCGCTCGGGCCGTAGTCGACCACCGGCGAGCCGGCGGTTGAGCCGCTGCGTCCACGAGGGTTGCCGGGTCCGTGCCCGCTCTGCGTGCTCGCGGGCGCGCCAGGTGGCCCGCTCGCGGCGCTGCTCGCCGCGGCGAAGCTGCCGCTCGGCGCGGTCCTCCAGCCGCTGCCGGCGCCGCTGCTCGCCGGGGGTGTAGAAGGGGCGCAGCCGGATCGGGGTTGGGCGCAGGTGCCCGTACAGCAGCACGCCCTCACCCGGCCGCAACCTGCGCAGGTCCTCCACCGGCAGCAGCGGCCGGTACAGCGGCGACTCGTTCAGCGAGTGCCGGCCGTCGGAGCCCATCGAGCGGGACTGCTCGACCAGTTGGCGGTCGCCGATCAGCTTGGAGCCCAGCTCCAGCGCCGACAGGTCCGCCAGGCCGGACAGGAACAGCTTGGCGCGGTGGTTGTTGAGGATGGTCGAGGCCTTGGCGCCGTAGCGGGCCTCCAGCTGGCTCTTGTCGTGCCACACGGTCACAAGCTGGATGCCCTGCCCGCGTGCGGTGGTGGCCAGCACGTCCAGGTCCGACAGCGCGGCGCAATTGCCGGCCTCGTCCAGGAACAACCCCAACCGGGGGTCCAGCAGCCCGTCCGGGGAGCGTGCGGCCTTCTCCTGCGCGGCGGCGACCACCTGCTGGGTGATCGTCTCGAACAGCGGGCGCAGCAGCCGCTGCTGGTGGGCCGGGGCGTACAGGTAGACGGTGTTCTCGCCCCGCAAGAAGTAGTCCAGGTCCAGGTTGTGGCCCTCGGTCCAGGCGGCGACCCGCTCGTTGCCGTAGACGTGCAACATCTCCTCGGCGGTTGCGTACAGCGAGTCCCACGCCCGGTCGGTGCGGCCCTGCGAGGAGGCCCACGCATCGGCGGCGGCCGGAACGCCGGTTGCCTGGAGGATGTCGCCGATCTCATCGCGGGCCGGGTCGACGCCCTCGCGTGTGTCCAGCCAGTGCAGGACGTCGCGCATGGTCAGGCCCTTGACCGCGGCGGCGAACAGGATCGGCGCCAGGAACTTGACGCCCATCGTCTTCCAGAACCTGTGCTCGGGACGCTGTTCCTCGGTGGGGGTCTGCTCGATCGCGTTGGCCAGCATCACCGCCATCTGCTGCGCGCCGGCCCAGGTCCCACAGGAGGCCAGCGGGGTCCACTGCGCCGCCGGCTCGCCCGAGGCGCCCAGCGGGTCGATGATGGTGACCTCGCCCTTGCGGGCACG
>Ga0137372_10003514_pt1 | contig 15286 bp, 15 predicted proteins | sample SagtaG_6_FD_104911 | JGI IMG/M metagenome (GOLD analysis project Ga0137372, IMG submission 104911) | Vadose zone soil microbial communities from Sagehorn Ranch, Mendocino, California, USA - Sage1_R_60_16 metaG | ecosystem: Environmental > Terrestrial > Soil > Vadose zone | place: USA...
AAACTATATTCTGTATTGTAGGCACAGAGGCCTTGGCAATAGATATACGGTACTGATTCTTACTCATACCATTTGAAACACGAGTAGACTGAATATTGAACTTCTCTAATAAAAGGGATCGTAGAAAATCAACCTCATCAGCTGAGAATGAATCAGTGCAGAGCACAACTGTACCTGAATCCTTGCGGAACGTTACGTCTGAGCTAACCCAATAAGCCAGGGACACTGAAGTAAATAGGTCTGCTAAATTGGCAGGAACAATCTTGATGTTTTTCCCATCTACATTTAGATACCAGAGTTGAAACATTTCAGTAAAAAATGAGTGGGTAAAGGTAGCGAATTGAGTACTTGTATAAGTATTATTAGTTCGTTTATCCATCCGACATCTTGTATGGGGTTTAGCACCAACAATTCCTATTGCATTAAAGAGGTTCCAAAGTAACTGAACGAACTCTACATCTTTTTGCTCAATATGTAGATTAGCGTTCTTACGGCCTTTCGGAGTTGTAGACAAGAATCCCCTAGCATCATCCCTGTGAAAACCTCTACAACAAGAGGAGTAAAGACTATTGCAGCCTTCTGGGTCTTGGTTAAACGTATAGGAGAAGCTTTAGCTTTAGTCAGGGTACTGTTCCCCTTTGCTGCTATTGAGAGGTAAGTCAGGCAAAATGAAACTGCTAGAAAGCATACCTAAAGGTAATTTCCTTTTACTTCTAAGTAGGTGTGGTAGTGATTAAGTGTGGAGAGAAAAGGTGAAAACCTAATCAACTTCAGCTAACTAAAAAGAGAATTGCTCAAAAATAATTTGATACTAGGTTTTCACCTAACCAGAACCCTAAAAGGAAAGGAACCGAAGGCAAGTTGAAATTTTCGACAAAAGAAGGCAGCACAGGAGCCTCCTTTAAAGATAATCCTAAAAAGGCAAGTTTATTGATGGAGAACCACGATCATATCCGCTCAGTTAGCCGTTAGGGGGCTCAATTCGTCATGATTTTATTGATGATAAAGGGAAAAATAGTAGATATCAATTTCCTTGGATGGAAGGCTCAGTGTTAGAACCACATCAACAAGAAATAAACCAAATCCTCCCTCGTTCCAAAGCATTAGCTTTCTTTCAATTATTACAACAAGGTATTCCAATTATTTTTAATGGAGAAGAAATTGGGATGAATAATGATTCTACTCCTTCAAAATATGCAGAGGGAATGGCTAAGGAGGGAACCAGTAATTGTTTCTCTCTTTCTATGGGTATTCAAGCAACAAGTTCTATTATAAGAGCTCTGCTGCCGGAGCAGGAGGAAGATGGGCAACTAGTGATTCACCTGCTGAAACTGCAAGATTAGAATTATTAAGAAGCTTGGGAAGAGATAGTGCTCGAACTTCTTTTCAATGGTCTAATTCAGATAATGCTGGGTTTTGTGAAAATTGTCAATTATGAAATGGGAAAGAGGAGCCTACTGTGGAGGATGCTAATATTAGTTATCAAAGTTCGCCTCTTAACAATGAAAGTAATTATATTGGAACTTGAAAAGTGAAAAAAGGTCATGCCTTTATTGATAAAGATTATCAAAATAGACCAATTACGTTAACCAACAAAGCTCTTCCTTTGTTCAAGGCTAGTATTGGTTCCTACCCAATCCTTAACCCCTTCTATAAACAAATAAATGTTGCTGATCAAGTACAAAGATTAGATAGTCCATTAAACTTCTATCGTCAATTACTTAATCTAAGAAAAACCAAATTCAGTTTTCAATAATGGTAAGTTCAATGAATTCCATGATTACAAAGTTCTTAACTATAACAACTTAGGTCCTCAAATGGTTACTGCTTATACTCGTTCTTCTTGATCTAAGAAATACTTAATAATCACTAACTTAAATTACATTTCTCAATTAGTAAAAATTCATCTTGGTAACTTAAATAAGATCGAATCTTATTAAATACTCATTCAAATGTTAAATACAATGATAATCTACTTCAATTAAAACCTTATCAAGGCATTGTGGTGAGAATTTAGTAAGTTTTGTGTCTATCAGTTCCTCATTTTCATTTAATATTTTGATATCATGATGTATAGGAAACTATTCAGTTATATTAGCTAATATCATGACTCTTCACCCTTTACAGTTAGTGTATCCCAAATATTTCGAAAGAGATTTCCGGATTGGGAATACTCCCATCCCTCTTCCTGCTATCTCTCTCTTTAACCGGGCTTATCTCCTTGATTATCCTATTGATAATGGTATATATCCTTCTCTCTTGAACGAACTCTATGATGGTGAGTTTCTCTTTATCGATCTCACTACTTGGACCTTCTTTAATGACACTGATCGTGAAGCTCTCTATGATTTCCTTTGTTCTCTTCATTATAAGGAAGTTAATTGGTTTCTTCCTTTTTCGGTAGATGTAATTCCTATCCGAAAAAGTTCATTCTAACTTCTCTTGCCTCCTACTCCATGAATACTTCTATGATGATAATGAAAACTACATGTCTCCTACTTTTCCTTTAACCATTAATAATCATACTGACTTACGAGTTAATGTGCATACTTATCAGATTGATTATTCCTCTTATGATGAGAATTCCACCATTCTTCATTATATTGCCTCTTTACGGCCTCAACATCCTAAATTTCCACTTGCTTTATCTTACAAATTACATTAAAAATAGGGAGAGGCCCAGTAAAAACCCAGGCAAGGAATGCGAAATCGCAGGATAAATACCTTTAATAATATTTAACATGTCTTTTACTGTTCATTACGAATCTATTGGTTAAAAAAGTTGTGGGGGCAAATAAAACAATTGGAACACTTTTACCGAACAATTCAATAATCTTATCAAATCACTCTTCCCTGCCCCGAGACTCAGACACATCAGTGGAACACGTCTTGCGACATCTTATGTTCCCCTTCTACTAATCCCTGGCTTCCAGTCATTCAAGGTGTTGTTTCAAGTGTTGCCTCCGGCTTAGGTCTTAGTGTCTCTTCTCCTATAACTGGAGCTACTCCTTCCTCTTCTGTCGATTCAGTCTTAGAAGGTAGACTCTCTAAGCTAGAGTCTCAATTTGGTTCTCTAACTAATACAGTTGAAACTCTGACTCAAGGACAAGCCAACCTTACTTCTTCTCTTAACACTTTAACTGATACAGTTAATGCCCAGGCCCTAAATGCTCAAGATCAATTAAATAAACTGACTTCTGCCATGACTACCCTGGCTAACACAGTTAATACTTTAGCCCAAACTGAGAGTTCTTCTTCGAATGGTTCTAACAACTCAAGCAATTCTACTCCTCCTTCAAATAAAACTTCCCCTACTACTTCCCTCCCTACTAGATTACCGGAAATAACATCCCCAAAGGAAGTTAAGAATACTCCTTCATTTAAAGATCAAATTGTAACCGCTGATCTGGAAGCAATAATTACACCAGGTGGATATATTGGTTTATTACCATTTAAACAAGGAGGTAGATTAATATGTCCAGGTGGTATCTTTACAGGAGTTTTCTTCTCCGACTTTTGTCATAGGAATTACATCTACTGACAAAAGGGAAGAGTTAAGATTCGCCTTAGCAAATGGTTATAAATTAGAGGCTATAAATCTAGCATATAGTTTCCAAAAAGGAGTCAACACTTTCTTAGACTTAATAGAATTATTAAACTCTATGAAAATAGAGGCTCAACAAGATAAGAAGCCTACAATAAGGAATATAGCTAAACTTTTAATGAATTCAATGTATGGAAGATTTGGAATGCATACAGATGATTTAAGACATGGGATATTTAATCAAGACCAAATAACCAAACTACAAAAACACTTTATAGTTAAGGACTGTATTTCCTTGGGCGGATTATGGTTAATCTCATATAACTTAAATTCAGCAGCTCTTAATTTAGGTTCAATAAATGATAAAACCTAAGTAAAAACCTTAAAGGATTACCAGGGAATACAAATGTAGCTATAGCGGCAGCGGTTACAGCTTACTCTATAATAATCATTAATACTTATAAACTGGAGGCCTTAAATTTAGGTTTAGATATTTATTACTCAGATACTGACTCACTAGTAGTTAATGGTGCTTTACCAGAATCAATAGTAGACTCTGCCACTCTAGGAAAACTAAAATTAGAACACCAATTTAAAGAGGGTATCTTTGTGATGCCAAAAGTTTCTTACCTAGAGCTAGAAGATGGACAAAACATAAATAAATGTAAAGGTTATTCAGGTAAGTTAACTAAAGCCCAATACTTAGAGCTATTAAATGGAAGAAAACTAGATTTAACAATAAATAAGTGGAATAGATCCTTAAAAGGTAAAACAATACAAATCCAAAGAAGTTCATCTTATTCAATAAGCTTTAGTTTCAATAAGAGAAATCAAGAGTTTGAGAATGGAGTTTGGGCTAATACTTCCCCTATTATTCTAGGTTCACGAGAAAAAAGGATAAATTAGAAATGGCTAGAAGTGCCAAAGCTGGATCTCTTAGTAATACTGGAAGATGGTTATATTACCTAGAACCATTAATCAATGGTTGACAAAGCAAAGCAGGTAATCTCTAATTGTCAGGTATGTTCGGGGTCTGAAGGTGGCGTCTTCGCACTTCGCATATGCTAATTTTTCCTGGGACAAACTATTTTACATTGGAGATAGGCAAAGAGAGAAATCCTCAACATACTCAAATAAAGGAGTGTTTAGTCCACACTCTGCCATTCTTTCTGACCAAATAGAGTAATGGTTAGGACTGAATGGTAAGGGACTCTACTTTAAACACTACCCTAAAACTCCTCCCTGCTAACAGAGATGATATGATTACCCCCTTTGCCATCCTCTGACCCTTGCCAGGGTCGAACTGGCGTTTAGGCAGTGAAGTTGCCTTGTACTATACCTGTCTATACGAAAGGGCCCAATAAGAGAGGTTATTCTAAGGTGGCTCCCCCTTCAGTTTAAGAGATGCCCTTATCAGGACAGTGGAAGAGTTGCTGCCCTTGCCACCCCGGTGCTCGACTTGTTTAACACAAGTTGCATAGTTCTCTCTGATGTTTATGAGTCATATTATAAGGTGGATCAACGAAGAGGAAGTCGTTTGATTCAATCTCAGATAAGAGATGCTTGTAATCTACGCACTTTAATTTAACATCTATGGAATTTAAGGTATTAATTCATGGCTAGGATATCCTCTTCTACTGGTAGGTATCTCTTCCTGGAGAAAAGAGAGCCACTATAAAGAAAGGATTACCCACACAGTCACCGAGCATTACTAGATATTAAACGTGGTGTCATGGAAAATCTCTACCACGAGAGTATTGGGATGTGGGCATCAGCTACAATCAAGAGTGTTTCAATGTCAGATTCAATGACTGGTTTTGGGAGGAAATTAAGAGTAATTAATACAAATAACATCAACACTCACAAAAGAGAGTATGATGACTGGTCGCCCAACTTTGAACGCTGAGATGATAAGACAACAATTACTATTGATTGTAAAGAACAGAAATATCCAAACTGGTATATCATTGAAAAAGATTGAACAGAGAATAAGATTCATACGGTTAAATTCCTCTATAAAGTTGAAGTTTTCATCGGTCAAATAGCCGAAGTAAAGTGAATTATTGCTAACCAACCTGCTCTCTCTAAACTTAATCCAAAAAGATATAACCCAGACGGCAGTCTTGCTAAATCCTATTCTTATATCGCTATGAATAATGAGGGAAATTCTGATACTTTTGACCAAGGGGGAAGATTCAAAATTGTCTAAATACTCGCAGCGACAGGTTCTGGTAAGTCGGTTACATTTCTGATTACAGCCATAGTAGCATCGGTAAACATGTTATCACCAGAAGCTGATTTTGCCTCAAAGGTATCTATAAGAGGTTGTAACCAGTTAATTAAGACATCCATTTTGGGTTGGATATTAGTAGTGAAAGAATGGCCTAGTGTTCTACGTTGACCATTAGTATACACAGGTTGAAGAATAATAGAGAATGGCTCTTCAAGGTCATTGTGAAGTTGAGAAATTAAAGACGTCTTGCGACAGGCTTTGAAGAACTCTGATGAGTACATAGAGGGTAGAGTGTAATTCCAAGGTTTAACCCCTCTAGGTATAGGCTTACCAAGGTCTAAAGTAAGACCCTCAAATGGTAGCGGAGAAGATGGTTGAGAGATACCGTCTATGACATTATCCTAAGGCTAAGAAGCACGTTAGACGTACTGAAAAGTCTGAGAAAGTTAAGCATAATTTGAAAATAAATACCAGCATAAGTCCTTAGAGACACCTGGTCGCTTTACTCCATTGTAGTATCACAATTTCCCTAATCTACGAAATTTAGAACCCCTAGGCACCAAAGTTGGGAGGTTTATTTAAGACTTTTAAAGTGAGTCTCAACACAGATAACCCCTGATTTGGTAATACAAGGCTGGGTTTAATCTAATAAAGTAACCATTACAAGAAAGGCAAATCTGGACTTCACCAGAACCTACAGCAACTCCTATTTCTTCTAGCCCTGCCAATGTCGAGGCAATTAAGAACCTTAAAGCCCAGGCTAAACGACAGGCTGATACAGCCCGTAAACAAGCTTCTAGACCCACTTCTATCCAATCTCAAACTCTGGAGGCTGTTAACCTTATGCCAACTAACTTAATACTGGGGTTACCCAAATCTCTTCTCAACTTAACTCTGGCTTCACCTCTATAGGTGACAGAATAGTGGATGCAATCAAATCCATACCTGCCCAAACCCAAACTCCTGTTCTAGGTTCAATCGATTGGACACCCATAATTCAAAGAGTTGTCTCTGGGGTAGCTACTTCATTCGGTGCAACTGTAAACTTCCCAATTGCAACTGCAGTTCTTTCTTCTAAACCTTCATCATCCTTGGAGACTTCTCCTCCAATATCCCCTTCTCCTACAACTCCTGCTAATTTGACTCCTTTAGAGACAAGAATATCTACCCTTGAGTCTAAATTCGGAAGCCTAGAATCAGCCATGACCCAACTTTCCTCTACAGTAAGTACTATGGCTCAAGGTCAGACACAACTTACTGAAGCCATGACAGCAATGGCAGATACTGTGTCTCATATGGGTAAAATCATATCTGTCCTTACCTCAGTTAAAAGAGGTGGTTCTTCATCTTCTTCTCCTGCATCTACACCTTCTGGTGCCCCTCCCTCTCCTTCTGAAACTCCTCCTGAATCAGGTTCTTCCACTGCCCCTCCAAAATCTCCCCCTTTTTCTTTACCGGAAATTGCATCTTTAGAGGAAGTAATTCCACTAGATACTTATAAAGAATTTATAGCCAACACTTGTTTCTATTTCTGTTTTAGAATTTATGGAAAGTGAGTTCTTTGGATTTATTGAAGCCACAGTTCGAGCTCCTCTTGTTCAGACACATGCGGGTTACATTGGTCTATTACCTTTAAAATATAAGGGAAGATTAATATGTCCTGGGGTCCTCTATAAATCCATTACTTTTACGTTCTTCATTCTCGGTAATATTTTCTAGGTCATAGGTAAGGTCATACTCAGGGAGACGTCAGAGAACACGACGATATTTATCTATCCTATCAAAGAAGGGACGATTACCTATAAATCCTTCCCTTTTGTCAGTAGATGTAATTCCTATGACAAAAGTCACTTTCTACGGTTGGAAATACTTCCTTACTATTAGTATTTAAGATAAGAACGGTAACAGATTTTTGGACTCCCAGTCCCTAGCTCCCAATGGCCATCGGTCTACGAGACCGGGTAGAGGAGAATGCCTCATTACCGGCTCATTGTTTAATCACTGTCTTCGCCTCATCATTTAGGAAATAGGCAGCATAGTTCCTTCCTACCTGATACTTCTTAACGAAATACTTGGAATGCATTTGCTCATAATATTCCCTTCCTCATTTATCTTTCTTCTTATTTTCAGGTTTGGCCAGTCTATCAAGTTATTTTCCTAACTCATCCTTAAACCTTACTTGGTACTCTTCATCTGTTTCTCCTTCTTTCCTATCAAGTTTAAATTCCTTTCCATCTTCATATTGGAATACAGAACCATGAGGGATAATTTCTTCCTTTTCGTAGCCAACAACAGCTTCTCTTCCGGTATATTTTCTCTTGGGAGATTTCTCATATCTTTGGTCCATTGTGCCATCAAAAGGAAAATGAACACTATCCTCTCGTTCTACTACTAAGAGGTCGAACCAGGTCCCATTATTAACAAACTAAATAAACCGACCAAAGATAGCCATTGCTGGGACTCGAACCCAGGACAAAATCATTAACAGTGATTTGCTCTACCGCTGAGCTACAGTGGCCTTATTTTTTATCCAAAGTTCCCTAGGTTCAAGTCCCCTAGGGCCAAGCAGGGTCGAACTACGTGAACCGGGCAAAAGGGGGAGTTTAGATTTCCAATCTTAAAAGAATAAGTAGGAGAGTTAAAAGAATAAGAGGAACAGGAGCCAAAAGTACTCCTATTAGGGAACCTGTTATGAATTTCCATGAAAAGGAGGCTATTAGATGCAGAAGTATATGTCCTGCAAGCATATTGGCACTCAGAGTGGCTACCGAAGTTTATATAGCATAGAAGGATGGAAATAAGGGAACACGATAGCCCGAAAGGTACTCATAGAGCGTGATTTAATATGTAATACAGGCAGTTTCCGGTCAAAATAAATGGTGCAATCTAACCCATATTTGATGTATAGAACATTTATTAGGGTGACCACCTGTTGTAAAGTGAAGCTTTGGGTATTTAAATTAAAGCCATTATTATGTTTGCAGCCATCTCCCTGACTCCATATTGCTAGAGCAGCAGGGGTCAGATCTTTCAAAAATAGTAGGAGGTAATATTTGGACTTTCTCTAAATACCAGGCAGAATGCAAAGACGTAAAGCAAGGATAGGATCGAGTTTGAAAGCTAAGACAAAAGAATGTTTTCTCATTTATTTGAGAAGTATAAAGATAGGGTACTGATTGACAGTAGTGTGCTAAGGAATTGAACAACCATAAAGCAAATTGGGCATGTTTGATAGTTTGATTGAATTTTAGTCTAGCATTCTTCCTTTTCGTACCCAATTGAAGATGTCCATCACCAAGCATGAGACCTACCATTATGCTATAAATATATGGAGGTAAGACAACCATATTTCGTAATTTATCACTAAACCTAAGACCTAAAGTTGAAGAGAGATTCGAACCCCATAAGACAACAGATGTGGAGTTTTTAGAAGAATTAGACAGAGTAGAATATTCACGCTTAGCTAAGCCAAAGGTTTAGGGGGGAGTTTTGAATAGAAGATGAAGCAGAAGAATGTTCTTGATGTAGAGTTATAACATCATTCAAATAAGAGCAAGTAAGTAATACGAATACAAAAGCTTGAATCAAGGCTACACCTATTTCTAGCCCAAATAAGAGAGTTAAGAGTAATAAAGGGAGAGGAGCTAATAAGAGACCAATTAAAGAACCAGTTATAAACTTCCATGAAAAAGAAGCAATTAAATGTAGAAGAATGTGGCCAGAAAGCATATTCGCTGAAAGACGTACACCTAAAGAGACAGTGCGAGCTACATAAGAGACAGTCTCGATCAAAGTTAAAAGAGGAACCAAACCTAAAGGGGTGCCTGCTGGTACAAAAAGAGAAAAGAAGTGGAATCCGTGTAGTTTTAAACCAAGAATGGTTACCCCCAGTACTATAGTTGAGCTAAGACCCAGGGTAAGAGCAAATTGGGCCGTCGCACAGAAGCTATAGGGGATTAGACCAACTAAGTTTAGTAACAGTATAAATAAGAACAGAGAATAAAGAGCAGGAAAGTAGGGCTGCCCTGTTGGGCCTACTTGGTTTTTTACTAGTTGGAGTACAAATCCAAAAAGAGATTCCATACAAAGCATTAAAGTATTACCCAGTCCTAGCACCCCCTCTCTATTATATTGAAGGTGTAGGAAAATTAGGAAGAGTGAGGACAGTAACAGATAAAAGCCAATGTTAGTCAGTCCGATTTGTATATACCCAAACAGTTGCCCTTCCATTGCTATAAACTTAACAATCTCAAACTGCTCTAGAGGATTATAAATCATTGTTATTAAGATAATTTGTATTTCTGTGTTTCATATTCTTTTTTTCGACTTACCTACACACCTTAAGGGGAATACCCCAAAAGTCCAATAAAATCCCGCAAAAGGACAATTTTAAGAAACATCCAATAAACTCCTTAACTGTATATCCAAAACCTATCTCTATACTTTTCCCTTATATAGAACTTAATTTCCCCTAACTTTACGGCCAGTTAAGATTTCTACAACCCGTCCACTATAACGCTGCTAAGTGGACTAGGGGACTGAGTGAAAAAAGAACAAGAAGAGCGTTTATGATGAGAGTGTTAAGAGCAGCTATGAGGGACACATTAGAAGTAACTATAAAGCTACAACAGCTATTAAGTTTAGTCTAGGTGGAACAGATACTAATGAGATGTGGCAAATCTGGAAGAACTTTGTGTGTGTCTTTGGAGGGAGAGCACCTAAACAACTACCAGATTGACCAGAATGATTAGTGGAGAGAGTTAGTTATATTGCACCTCTTGTTCTAGACAGCGTAGATATGGTTCTAGATATGCCTCGTAGTCTCTTCTCTAATATCTTCTCTCGTAAGCTAGCACAATGAGGTAATATGAACGAGAAGATAAAGTGGGCAGACTTAAAAGCACCTACATGAGCAAACATCTTAGCTCTTTATGCTTTTGCTCATCATGATATTCTTACTCTTCCTCTTGCTAAGAACACACTTACTACGGAGACATTAGATGTAGTAGAAGATGCTGCTACAAGAATTCCTTACATTGGATGGCGGTTGAAGAGTTTTATTAGAGGTTTTCATAATATTATCTTTGGTAAGTCTCCTTCTGGTTTCAAGAAAGGCGGAGTTGACCATAGACTAGATTATGCGGGAGACAGCATGGTAGGTCTAATAAGTAAATCTATGTACGATTTCTATACTGGAGAGTACTACAAGAGCTTAGATGAGAGTGCAAAGGGTATTATGCCTTTCCATGCTTTTCAAGATCAAGGCAATGAACCTCTATCTACACTACTAAATGCTACAAGTAGCGCCACAGTTCTTAACTTCAAGCTTACAGACATAGTTGAAGCAAGTATCTACAACAAGAAGGACCAGAAACCAAGAGTAAGAAGGTAGAACCAGTATCCACAGTCCACATAGCACAAGAACCGAAGAAAGTACATGCCCCAGATGAAGTGGGTACTTTCTACACAGCAGACTGACAAGACGGAGATACTGTTCTAGTGGACAAGAATTTCAACACACTAACGATTAAGTAACTAGGAAGACCAGGAGGTGGGTAATTCATTTTAATTATAGGGGGAATCTAGAATGGATTTATAAGGCAATAAGTAGGAATAACTAGAAAATAATAAACTATTTCCCTGGGACAAACTCTCTTTGTCTTCTTCTTCCTTTCTTTTTAATTATACCTTAAGTAAAAGATAGATTAGGTAAGAGTAGAGGTCTTTAGAAGGTTGTCTTGGGGTTTAGGGGTTGCCCTATTATCTTAACTAATATTATAATTGAAGTATGACTTATCTGTCTTGAGTCTTAGAAGGAAAGGGTCTTGAGTTTACCTGTCTTTTCTAGTGTTGTCTTATCCTTCTGCCTCATCCTGTTTAGTCTTAACTTTTAGTTTTGTCTTTGTTGACTGGTGTCTATTGACTATTCATTATTCCTTTATCTATCTACCTATAATAGACTATTAAATAAGTATTAACTAAATGTATAACCTTTCCCTCTCTACCCCCTTCTCTACTTAGTTAAATAATGAAATATATTAGTAAAGATAAAGATAGAGAAGAAGGCGGGCCTTCGGAAGGCCGTGGCAAGGAAAGAGTTGCAACTTGTTGTCTTGGTTAAACTTATGAATTATTTAGCTTTATAGATTAAAGTAGTGGATAGAGTGTTGTCGTCAATGTGTCTAATTTGTCTAGTACTAGTAGTTAGCATTATCAATAGCAATAGTAATAGGTAGTAGAGATTACTTCTCCCCTTAGCTAAAGAACTAGAGTAATAGGAGTAAGAAGTATGAGCAGTACTAGTGGTGGTTGATGAAGTGAAGTAGGTGCTAGAGGTTAAGAGGTTTATAGGTTGCTTGCTTCTTGCTTAGCAATAGAGTTAGGTTTAGAAGTTATGCAAGAGCTGATTGAGCAGCACAGTCTACAGTTAATTATGAGCTTATTTGGTTTAGCCATCTACAAAAACAATCAGCCACTGTATGCTATCTCATTGAGCAAAATAAGCTATAGCTGACATTGAGCATTTTAGCAAAGAAATTGATCACCATAAGATTGAAACGGTGTGTTACTTCTTGGAAAGCATGTAATCTCACAGCAAACAGGGGTTACTGAAAGGAAGCTTTGCCGGAGTTAATTCCCTACATAGGTCTCAACATGGTTTAATTAATTGAGCGACTTAAAGCTTCTTTTATCGAGCCCACACCAATAGATTGGGTAAAGAGTATATGACAGCAAAATAGACCTCGCCCCCTGGGTTTCTCAAAACGGCTGGCTATCTAAAGGACCTGCCACCCAAGAGATGGAACAAGGAATGCGGAGAGGCTATGTTGAGGCGAATTGGGCTCACAATAACTTAATCCAAGTCACCCTTTAAGTCTCTCTTCTAAAGTGCACTCGACATTTTGAGTCTATTAGGGTGACTCTGCTATACTCTATTTTCTTATGCCGGGGTGGCGGAACGGCAGACGCGTTGGTCTCAAAATCCGACTTTTTCGGATAGGAATTACATCTACCGAAAAAGGAGGTCCCTGAGACCGATGGCCATTGGGAGCTAGGGACTGGGGTAACCCTCGTTTGGTAATTGTTCAAATCCCAGTATTCAAAGAAGATCAAGACAATTTTTTGAGTGTTGCCTGTAAGTCGTGGGGCAGTTCTGCAGCAGTGGTCCTTTATTTACCTTTAAATACTATATTTAATTAACTAGAAAGTTGAAGGATTTAGATAGATTAAGGAGGCTAGGGGCAGCAGGAGTGCTGCAACAGGGGAGGGGTACTTGGGGTATTTCAGAGTTGCTCATAGGTGTTGCCTAAGGAGTACCAGTAGGGGTCTACTACTATTATTAAATATACTTACTTAAGGGGTAAGAATTATTAATGAATTAAGAAATAAGTAGAGGGAGTCAGGGTGGCAGAGCAGCAGCAAAGGGGTACTATTTGATTTGATTCAATAGGTTAGACAAGTAGGGCAAAAGGAGGGGATGCAATAAGGGAGCACAAAGAAGGGTAAGAGCTTAGGTTGGTTGGTTAGGACTTGTTATGGAGGGGGACTGGTAATCCACTCTTGGTTAGGGGAATCGTTTGTTATCTAGTGTTATAATAATAGTAGTTGTTAAGAGAAGGAAGGATACCACTAATCTACTAGTAATGGTTAGTTCTACCTACTGGTCCTCTTAAGGATTAGTTATTATTGGATAAGGCCCACCTAGGACCGGTTAGACTAGTTTAGTTATTAGATAAGGATAGTTATACTTATTGGTAATAGAAGTATAGGTTTAGAGAAGGGTAGGTAGGATTAGAGGACTGGTGAGGGTAAGGGAAGGAGGCAAGGGTCTAGGGGTTAATCTATTCTTCTAATTAGTGTTAGTTATACCTAGTGGGAAAGGGTAGCTCTACTGGTAGGATTGGTTAATAGAGATAGTAGTCTAGGATAAGGGAAGGAAGGATAAAGGTAAGGGTACTACTTCTAAGGTCTAGGGATTGTGCTACTCTTGGTCTACAGTTAGGGACACTTCTGGTAGGTCTACACTAGTAGGTAGAAGTGGTACTAGTAGAGGTAGGGTAGAGGCTAGCCCCGTCTATTACCACCTGTTATAACAAAGTAATGGCTTAACACTCCCCACCCCTTCCCCTAACTATATTAATAAAGAAGTTATAGTTAAGGTTTCTGGTGACCAAAATAACTGTCAACTCCGATTCTTTGAATTACTGCCATCGTCTTGAATACCAGGGCAGACTAATGTACTCATAGCAGCAGCGGTGACAGCCTATTCAAGAATGATAATCAATCAATTTAAGCTGGACCCGTGGCCTAGGACCTAAGGCCCATGGTCCACTAGAGCCTACGGTGCTTTAAAATTAGAACTTGAAATCTACTACTCAGATACTGACTCTCTAGTAGTTAAGAAACTTTACCTTCTGAATACTGTGATTCTGCTAAACTAGGATTACTCAAACTTGAATCTAAATTTAGAGAGGGTATATTTGTGATGCCAAAAGTTTACTACATAGAGTTAGCTGATGGATCAACTATCAACCAACCCCCCATCCTTAATACCTTATCATTATCCTTTTACCCTTTTACTATTTAATAACTATTAGAACTATTTAACTCTAGGTACCCTAAGGGAACACCCTTACCCATATCTTTAACCTAAGACTATCATAGACTATCAACTCATTATCTATAAAGTATTAATACTAGACTAACATAAGTATCATAGGCTATCAAACAATGGAGACTATCATTAGTTATCAACCACCCCCATTGTTAACCTATCTATAAACTATTAATCTAGGACTATCATACCCCTCTTTTCTAATAGGATTTAAATTAAAGATATAAGGCAAGGGTGTGTTTAGAAGTTCTACTTTTTGGTTTCTAATTATATTGAGTAAATCCGCAGCGATCTGGAATGTAAAACCAAGTATAACAAAGGGGCTACTAGGGATGACTAGGCAATGGACCGGAATGAGGTAAAATCCAAACTGTCGAATCCTACCAGGGTATGTTAACCAACCCGGTCTCGACGATCAAGGCCAAAAGGTGCCCCCGCCTACCTTGGGAACTGAAACATCTTACGTACCAAGAGGAAAGGAAATCAACCGAGACTCTACAACTAGTGGCGAGCGAACGTGGACAAGCTATCTCTGTCAGGTCACGAGCTCAGGCAACCTCTGCTTGCGCTTATGCGGAGCAGCAGGAGGATGGGAAGGTACCCAGGAGCCTAGCCCTCCCTGCCAAGACCCTACTCCTTCGGAAACACTTTCACAGGTAGTGTGCGGTCTAGCAAAGGCATAAACAATGGCTTGGAATAGCTAGCCACAGATGGTGATAGCCCAGTGGTGGTAAGGCTTTGCTTCCTTTTGGCAGTGGATTAATTCCTTTGCCAAAACTTCCCCTTTTCTGTACCTCGACAGGGTCGAGGGGTAGGTGCCCGGGAGAATTGGCGGCTTGCCAAGCTGCTTTTATACTACCCTGCCTGTTAAGGCAGGAAGGGTGTACCATCATCA
>Ga0137372_10003517_pt1 | contig 15276 bp, 16 predicted proteins | sample SagtaG_6_FD_104911 | JGI IMG/M metagenome (GOLD analysis project Ga0137372, IMG submission 104911) | Vadose zone soil microbial communities from Sagehorn Ranch, Mendocino, California, USA - Sage1_R_60_16 metaG | ecosystem: Environmental > Terrestrial > Soil > Vadose zone | place: USA...
ACCCAGACCGGGGACGGCGTGTGCCCATCCACCCGGCGCACCCCAAGCGGCAGCCGATCACCCCACGCCGGCTATGCCCGTTCCGTGCGGTTCAGACCACCCACGGAAACAGCAGAAGAGCCCCAATTCTCCGCATCAGCGCGGTTCGGGAGCTTCGTTTGGATATGGGTGATCTCAGATACTCCGGAATGTCGGAGCGAAACCTGCAGGCTGAGGATCGTCTACTGCACGAGGGTGACCTCTTATTCACTCGCTACAGCGGCAGCTCACGCTTGGTCGGCTTGTGCGCGGCTGTTCCTCGAGGAGTAGGGCCGCTGACCTTCCCGGACAAGCTGATCCGTGTACGAGTTGACAACGATATTGTCCTTCCCAGCTATGCGGCCTTGTGCTTGGCTGTGCCCGATCTTCGACGCCAGATTGTCCCGCTGTTGAAGACGACGGCGGGTCAGGTAGGGATATCCGGCGCGAGCATCAAGCGGATCCGGCTACCCCTGCCTCCGCTCGCCGAGCAGCGTCGCATCGTTGAGGTGCTCGAAGACCATCTCTCGCGTCTGGACTCTGCGGCAGCACAGATTGAACAGGCGGGACGACGCATCTCCAAGCTCCGTGACCAAGTGATGGCTCAGGCGTGTCTAGGTGCGACCGAATCCGGCGACCTCACACAAGTCGAGCTGCGGCCCGCCGGTGTCTCCGATGGAGATCTTCCGTACCTCCCTCCTGGATGGTCCTGGACTCGTCTTGGCGAGATAGCGGACGTAGTCGGCGGCGTTACGAAGGACAGGAAGCGACAGACCGAGCCGTCTCTGTCCGAGTTCCCGTATCTGCGTGTAGCGAACGTACAGCGAGGACGACTTGATCTGTCGACGGTAGCGACGATACGTGTTCCTGCTGACAAGGCGAAGGAGCTCTTCCTGCGGGCTGGTGATGTCCTACTCAACGAAGGCGGGGACCGTGACAAGCTTGGTCGAGGCTGGATCTGGGAGGGCCAGATCTCATGCTGCATTCACCAAAACCATGTCTTCCGAGCGCGGATCCGGGACGACCTGCTGGAACCTAAGTTGCTCGCCTGGCACGCGAACGGCTGCGGGCGCCGATGGTGCCAGATGAATGGTACGCAGAGCGTGAACCTGGCTTCGATCAGCCTCCGCAAGATCAAGCTGCTACCTGTCCCCCTACCGCCAGTCATGCAGCAACGGGCTATGGTCGAGGAGACCGAACGAAGGCTGTCTCTGCTCGATGCAGTAGAACAGGTCACCATTTCTTCGCAGCGCCGGGCGGTCGCTCTCAGGAGAGCCCTGCTGTCCGAGGCATTCGCGGGGCGGTTGGTACCGCAGGATCCGAACGATGAGCCGGCCGCGGTGCTCCTGCAGCGGATCCGGGCGGAGCGCGCGGTGCAGCCGGCGCGGCGGCGGGGGCGGCGTGGGCGGCGTGGGGCCGAGGCGGGGGAGCAGGGGGCGTTGCTGTGAGTGTGGAGTCGCGACGATTGGTCGACAAGCTGTGGAACTACTGCAACGTGCTGCGGGACGACGGCGTGTCGACAATCGACTACGTCGAGCAGTTGACGTACCTGCTGTTCTTGAAGATGGCGCAGGAGCGGGCGACGCAGGGATTCCGTAGCGAGCGGATCGTCGACGACTCGGTCGGGTGGCAGACGCTGCTCGACTACGACGGAGAGGATCTGGAGAAGCAGTACCGGCACATTCTGGAGTCACTGGGCAATCAGCACGGCACGCTGGGCGTGATCTTCGCAAAGGCGCAGAACAAGATCCAGGATCCGGCGAAGCTCAAACGGCTCGTGGTCGACCTCATCGACAAGGAGCAGTGGTCGAGGACGGGCGCGGACATCAAGGGGGACGCGTACGAGGAGCTGTTGGCCAAGAGTGCCGAGGACATCAAGTCGGGCGCCGGGCAGTACTTCACGCCGAGGGCGCTGATCCACGCGATCGTCGACTGCGTGCGGCCGACGCCGGACGACACGATCATCGACCCGGCCTGCGGCACCGGTGGCTTCCTGCTGGTCGCCGCCGAGCACATCGTGCACGAGTACGGCGACACGATGGACCTGCGCCAGCGGCGGCGTATCGGCAACGGGGCGATTACCGGCGTCGAACTGGTCGACGGCACGGCCCGGCTCGCGGCGATGAACCTGCTGCTGCATGGCATCGGTCGGCCCAACGGTCGGGCGCTGATCCGGGTCGGCGACGCGCTCTCGACGGCGTCCGGGGAGCACGCAACCGTGGTGCTGGCCAATCCGCCGTTCGGCAAGAAGTCGTCGATCACCGTGATCGGCGCGGACGGCCGGTCGGCTCGGGAGGACATCGCCTATAGCCGGCAGGACTTCTGGGTCACCACCACGAACAAGCAGCTCAACTTCGTCCAGCACATCTTCACGCTGCTGGCGATCGATGGGCGGGCCGCAGTCGTCGTTCCAGACAACGTCCTGTTCGAGGGCGGCGCCGGCCAGACCATTCGGGAGAACCTGCTCAAGCAGAGCGACGTACACACGCTGCTGCGGCTGCCAACCGGCATCTTCTACGCCGGCGGTGTCAAGGCCAACGTGCTGTTCTTCGATAAAAAGCCCGCCCGGCCCGGCCAGCCCTGGACCGAGAAGCTGTGGGTCTACGACTTGCGCACCGGTCAGCACTTCACCCAGAAGCAGAGCCCGCTGCGCCGCGAGCACCTGCAGGACTTCGTCGACTGCTTCCGGCCCGGGCAGGACCGGGCGACTCGGGCGGAGTCTGAGCGGTTCAAGGCGTTCGGCTATGACGAGTTGGTCGCCAGGGACAAGACGACCCTCGACATCACCTGGCTGCGCGACCCCGACTTGGACGATCCGGATCACCTGCTACCGCCTGAGGTGATCGCTCGGGAGATCGTCGAGGACCTCGAGGCCGCGCTGAGCGAGTTCGCCGCCATCGCGGAGTCACTGCAACGCCGCGACCAGGGCACATGAGCTAGCGGTCACCGGTGCGGAGCATGCCAGCCTGCCTACTCGGTGATCAGCTCGAGGCTCTCGTGTTCGGCGTAGTCGGCGAAGTCCTTCGCGTTGCGGGTCGCCAGCGGCAGCCGGTACACCAGGCAGCAGGCGGCGATCCAAGTGTCGTTCGCCTGGCGGGGCCGGCCGCGCTGGATGGCCGCGGCCGAGATGTGACCCCAGGTCGCTGCGACGTCCTCGTCGTACGGGAGGACGACGACGCGGGACATCCAGCGGCCAAGCAGCTCGCGGTTTCGGGCTCCCCAGCGTCGCAGGTCGGCCCACTGGGTTAGCCCAGCGACGGTCACAAAGGTCAGGCAGACGTCCCGGTCGATCAGCTGCGCGAGCATCGTCGGCGAGAGCCGGCGCTTGAAGCCCAGCGACGCGGCGTCGGTGTCGAGGACGACGTGGTGGGCTGCGGTCACGCCAGGTCGGCCCGGCGCATCTCGGTGACGTGGGCGAGGAACTCATCCAGCTCCTCGTCGGTCTCGAAGATGCCGTCGCAGGCGAGATCGTCGGCCGACCGGATCGGCTGGACGCCCTTCCGGCGCACCAGCTCGTCCACCGACACGCGACCGCCGGATGGCCGCGGGTACGGCTTGTCCTCGGCGCTGCTGGTCACTTCTGGCTCCATCTCGTCTGCTGCTCCCATTCTCGCACGTACGGGTTTGTGCGCCATGCGGCTCACGCAGCTGCTGACCGCTCGGCGGCGAGCCAACGACGGATGGTGGTGGCGGCGCTCGCAGCCGGCGGGGCCCGCTCGCTGTACGGCGACGAGTCCAGGTCGGGCTGCACAGGGGCGGCTACGACCCGTCACACGGCGGCTTCGGCTCACTCAATGCAATCACCTAGTTAGCCCATTCTCGCTGGGGAGAGCCGTCACTGAGAGTACGGTTCAGGCGTTCGCGCCGCTCTCGGGCGGCCGGGGGGCGATCCAGCGGCGACGCGACGGGGGAGCACCGGGCCAGTGGGGCCCGGCGCGGATCGGGGGTTGTCCCAGCCCCGATTGGAGACCGCCGTGACCATCCGTCGGTTCGCTGCTGTAGGCGCCGCGCTCGCTCTCGGGGTGGCGATGTCCGTCAGTGCGGCACTCCCGGCGAGCGCCGACACGCCCGCGTGGCCGATGGGTGGCCATGACTTCCAGAACACCCGGTCCAACCCGGTCCAGAAGACGGTCTCCGCCTCGAACGCAAGCCGGCTGGCCACCAAGTGGACCGCGACCACCCACGGCGACGTGTCCGCGACCCCAGCCGTCGTCGGCGGAGCGGTCTACTTCCCCGACTGGGGTGGCTACATCACCAAGGCAGACGCCAAGACCGGCGCCACCATCTGGACGAAGAAGCTGTCCGACTACGGGTACAACTCGGCGCCGGATCTCGTCTCGCGCACCAGCCCCGCGGTGGTCAACAACGTGGTCTACATCGGTGACCAGGGCGGCGGGAGCTCCGCCGCACCCAGTCCGGGCCGGCTGCTGGCGATCGACGCGAGGAACGGCAGGCTGCTGTGGAGCACTGTCGTCAACCCGCACCCGTTCTCGATCATCACCCAGTCCCCGATCGTGTCCAACGGCACGGTGTACGTCGGCGCCGCCTCCGCGGAGGAGAACAACGCCGCCTTTATCCCGGGCTATGTCTGCTGCACGTTCCGCGGCTCGTTCAGCGCAGTCGACGCAACGACCGGACAGGTGAAGTGGACCACGTACATGGTCCCGAACAACGGCAACGCTCCCGGCGGCTACTCCGGGGCCGCGGTGTGGGGCAGCACCCCGGCCCTCGACGCCAAGTCGAACACCGTGTTCATCACCACCGGCAACAACTACGCCGTCCCGGACTCGGTGAAGACCTGCCAGGACAACGGCGGCAGCCCGGCGCAGTGCCTGGACCCGGCCGACCACGTCGACGCCATCGTGGCCCTCGACACCACCAGCGGCGCGATCAGGTGGGCCACGGGCGTGCAGGGCTTCGACGACTGGATCGTGTCCTGCATTCCGGGCATCGCCCCGAACCCGTGCCCGACCGCGACCCCCGGACCGGACTTCGACTTCGGCTCCGGCCCCAACCTCTACACCGTGAAGAACCCGACGGGCGGGTTCCGGCAGCTCGTCGGCGCCGGCGCCAAGAGCGGCATCTACTGGGCCCTCGATGCGCATACTGGCCAGATTGTCTGGAGCACGCAGGCGGGGCCCGGCTCCACCCTCGGCGGCATCCAGTGGGGCAGCGCCACCGACGGCGTGCGCATCTACATCGCCGAGGCCAACTCCGCGTTCCTGCCCTACGGCAACAACCCGAGCCTGCCGCACACCGGCTCCTGGGCCGCCCTCGATCCCGCGACCGGCGCGATCCTCTGGCAGACCGCCGACCCCAGCGGCAGCTTCGACACCGGCGCCGTCTCCACCTCCAACGGCGTGGTGTACGCCGGGAGCATGAGCGGACACATGTATGCGCTCGACGCCGCCACCGGCGCGGTCCTGCGGGACATCGTCGGACAAGGCTCGTCCAACGCCGGACCAGCGATCGACAACGACGGCGCCATCTACTGGGGCAACGGGTACAGCCGCTTCGGACTGGGCGCCCCCAGCGCCACCTTCTACGCCTTCTCCCTCGACGGCAAGTAGACCCGAGTCGCTGGCCGCGGGCCGTCCAACAGCGACGCGGACGGCCCGCGGCCGAGCCGCCTGCGGTGACCGACTGCTCGGGGAGGCGGATGCATCAACGTGCTCGGGCGGGCGGTCGACGGCCGACCGTCCCGCGCTATGGCTCGGCGGCGGCGGTCGGGACCGCTGGCCGGACCCCGCCGGACGCCATGGTGGTCCGCACGGCTCGCGCGGTCGGCCCCGATCTCGCGTGAACGATGCGTTGCCGCCGATGCGGCCGGGGCCGATCAGGTCCGCCGGTCTGTCGCATGAGCCGCCCCGGCGGTTGAGGACGGCCGGTCCAGGGGCGGCTGTGTTCGGAGGTTGCCTGGCTGGTCAGACAGTCTGCGCGCCCGGGCCTGGCCGTGCCCTGACCTGAGCCGGCGCAGGTGCGGCGTCGCAGTCCTCGCAACTCAGGAGCTGGTGGATCCGTCCGCCGCAGCCCTCGTGCTCGTAGATGATCGGCGGGCCCTGGGGCGCGGCCCACCGGTCGCCCCAGTCGGTGAGCGCGATGATCACGGGTTGGAGGTCGAGCCCCTTGCGGGTGAGCACGTACTCGCGTGTCTCGTGGTCGCCTGTGCGCGGCCGGGTCTGCATGAGCCCGGCCTCCACGAACCTGTCCAGGCGACTGGACAGGATGTTGGGCGCGATGCCGAGGTCCCGCTGGAACTCGGTGAACCGGGTCGACCCAGCGAACATCGCGTTACGGATGATCAGCAGGCTCCACCGTTCGCCGACGATCTCCAGCGTCCGCGCCGCCGAACAGTTCTCCCGATCATAGGTCCGGCCAAGCATCGAACACCTCCATCTGACCCGCCGAACCACTTGCATCATGCTAGCACTGTCCGCTAGGTTACTTGCATCACGCTAACGATTTCGGGTGGGTAAGCGCCGGCCGCCTCATGACCGCCGTGCCCGTGCCCGTGTTCGCGATCGGGGCGAGATGCGCATCGTTACCGACCTTGACCCGGACGACACCCATGACGTGGAGGACACCGTGAGCGACCTGTCCGGCAGGACCACGATCGTCGTCGGAGCGAGCCGCGGCCTGGGCCGCGGGATCGCCACGGCCTTCGCCGAGGCCGGCGCCCCGGTAGTCGCCGTGTCCCGCACCGCGGCGGCGTTTGCTGAGCCGGCCAACGGCGCCGGCACCCTCCAGCCGGAGGTCGCCGATGCCAGTGACGCCACGGTGGCAGGCAGCCTCCTCGACCGCTACGAGCCGGAGGCCGTCATTCTGGTGGCCGGCGCCAGCCCGTCCATGCGTCCGCTGCAGCACCAGACGTGGGAGACGTTCTCGGTCAACTGGCAGACCGATGTCCGGATCGCGTTCCACTGGCTACGCGAGGCTCTGCTCAAGCCGCTGCGGCCCGGCAGCAGGGTGGTCGTGATCAGCAGCGGTGCCGCGCTTGCCGGGTCACCGCTCAGCGGCGGGTACGCCGGCGCCAAGGCCACTCAGCGCTTCATCACGGGGTACGCCCAGGAGGAGGCGAAGCGCGCCGGTCTGGACATCACCTTCACCGCGGTGCTGCCGCGGATCACGCCGCTGACCGATCTCGGCCGGCCGGCGGTCGAGGCGTACGCGGCGCGCGCCGGCCAGTCCGTGGAGGAGTACCTCCAGCAGTTGGGCCCGCTGGTCACCCCGGAGATCGCCGGCACCGCTCTGGTCGAGTTGGTACAGGCCGATGCCGCGACCGTCGCCCCCGCTTACCTGCTGACCGGCGCCGGGCTGCAGAAGCTACCCTGACCCGGCCCACGTCACGGCACCACCACACACCCAAACGCCACGTGCTGCAACGGAGTTGCCTGACCGTGGACCGGCACCCAGTTTCCGCGACGATCGGGGCATCCTCGTAGTCCGCGGCGAGCTAGTCTGCACGGACCGACCGAACATCACGATCAGGAGCATGGTGTGGTCTCTCGTCTCAACCCCTACATCAGCTTCGCCGGCGACGCACGCGAAGCCATGGAGTTCTACCAGCGCGTCCTCGGCGGCGGCTTGACGCTGAACACCTTCGGTGACTTCGGCGCGCAGGACGCCCCGCACGCCGACAAGATCATGCACGGCCTGCTCGAGACCGATCGAGGATTCACGCTCATGGGCGCCGACACGCCACCGGGGACCGAGCACAACCCCGGGAACAACGTCGCGCTGAGCCTCAGCGGGGACGACGCCGACGAGCTGCGCGGCTACTGGGAGAAACTCTCCGCGGGCGGCACCGTGTCGGTTCCCCTGGAGAAGCAGATGTGGGGCGACGAGTTCGGCATGTGCGTGGACCAGTTCGGCATCATCTGGATGGTCGACATCGGCCAACCGCAGGGCTGATTCCGCGCCCAGTCAGTCTGGGGGTCGGAGCGGTCCCGCGAGGATGCGCGCAGCTCGTCGAAGGCGATCCGGATCGCGTCGGGGGGCCACCGTTGGCTCCCCGGCGAGAGCCGGCGCCGCAGCGGCGGCAGGTCGCGGACCATCTGTTCGGCTCCCGCCGGCATGTCCTGCCGGGACGGCCTGTCCTCCGGGGAGCCCCGGTACGTCGACCAGCGCCACCCCGCCGGCCGGCTGCGGCGCGGCGGGCGACTCCACGTACAGGAGGATCTGTCCTCCGCCAGCGCCGGCCGACCCGGGCCGCCCCGCTGCGCCGCCCTGGGCTGTCCCTCTCGCGCGCGCACCAACTCGCATCCTCCCGCCCGGCGCCGTCCTCTGGCCGCGCGGAACCTCGCCTCGCCCGGCCTCCGTTGAACAGCCATGTCGCTCATCTGCCCGAAGTGCCACAACGCGATGCATCAATACGAGCGCAACGGTGTCCTGGTCGACCAGTGCACGGAGTGCAAGGGCTTGTTCCTCGATCGCGGGGAGTTGGAGAAGCTGGCGGCGGCCGAGAGCACCTGGTACGGCGGCCAGCCGCCCGGTCCCCGGAGCCAGCCCGGACCCGAGCCGAGCTACGAACCCCGGTATGAGCAGCGGTACGGCCACGACGACGACCACCGATACCGCAAGAAGTCCCGCCGGCGGTCGTTCCTCGACGAGCTGTTCGACTGACCGCTTGCTGCTGCCCGGACCGGCCGTATGACCGGTGCCTGGCGCGGGGTCCTGGCGGGGTCCTGGCAGGTGGGCGGTCGTCCACATACGGTGGGGCCATGGCCGGCTCTTGGCGACGCGTTCTGCCCCGGGCCGTGGCGTCGGCACTCGGGCTGGTTGTCGCCGCCGCGATCGTCACCGTGGTGGCGCACTCCGTCGCCGGTCGCGCTGACCCGCACCCGCTGCGGGCGGTGATCCCGGCCGCGGCGGCCGCCCCGGTCACCTCACAGGCGTTGCCGAGCCGGCTGCCCGATCTTGCCGGTGCCGCCGCCGCCCCGGCCGGTGAGCCCGCCTTGACGGGCCGGCTGCGGATCGGCACCGGTCCGGTTGTGGCGCCGCTCGCACCGCAGGACCGCCGCGGGCACGCCGACCGGGGCCCACCCGCAGTCGCACCGAGATCCTGACCGAGGCCGACCCAGGCGAGGCGCACGCCGCTTCGCCCCGTTGCCGTAGGAGCGACAGGTGCGAACCGATCGCAGAGACATCCAGCTCGCCGGCTTGCGCCAGGCGTTGGAGGAGCAGTACCAGCTGCGCACCGAGCAGCTGACCGAGCTGACCGTACGGGCCGGCGACAGCGAGGACCCTGACCCTGCGATCACTCAGGCTTTGATCGCGTCCTGCCGTCAGGCCCTCGCCGAGATCGCTCGCGCCCTGCGCCATATGGCAGAGGGACGCTACGGCGTCTGCGCAGCCTGCCGGCGCGAGATTCCGATGGAACGGTTGGAGATCCTGCCCCACGCACGGTTCTGCGCGCCGTGCCAACAACGGCATCCGGCGTAACCCTGCGCTGCGTGGACCGAGTCGCGCTCGGCCGAGCCGGTACGGTAGCCGTTTGACAGCGGCGGCCGCTCGTAGCGGCGTTCGGTCTCGGCACCCGCCGGCCGGACCCGTCCGGTGAAGCGCGCGCAAGGTTTCGGCAGCCGTCGCGCTGGTCAACCGGGACGACGCGGCCCGCCCCTCGGCCTTACCCGCCGGACCGCCGCGTTCCACTTTGGACCGGCCCGCCGAGCAAGGCCTGCTGGCAGTGGAGTTCGGGCGGCTCACTGGCCGGACCTGACCAGGCTCAGGCCGGCCGTCCAAGCCGTACGGGCGAGGCGCCGGCGAGATCGCCGTAACCGGAAGCCGCAGATCGTGCCCCGGTCGGGCGGTGGTGGGCGCGGCCGTCCGGGCGCCGTCGGTGGTTACCGCGAGCGGATGCGGCTTTCCCTCGCGGTGCGAGCGCTCGCGCTCGCTCAGGTGCACATCGGCTGTCAGCGGGCGACGAGCGCGGCGCGGACGTCGGCCAGCCGTTCGTAGGAGGCCAGCACCTCGGCCTGGTCCTCGGCGAGGTGGCGGACCAGCACCTCCGTGTATCCCATCTCGGCCAGTTCGGCGAACGCCTGCCCGACGTGTTCCGGCCCGCCGACGACCGCCGCGTCCGGTGGGAACCCCCGGTAGCCGGCGGCGAGCACCGGGTCGGCGACCCGGTCCGCGTCGGCCTGATCCGCCCCGACGTGCACGTCCCGGCGGATCACCGTGGCGCGGACCGGCCGGCCGTGCGCGGCGCACCGCTCCCGATAGGTGTCCAGCTGCGCGCGGGCCTCCGCCACCGTCAGCGCGGGCCCGGCGATCCACCCCTCGCCGAGCCGGGCCGCCCGGTCGATCGCCGCCGGCGCGGCGGCCGCGATCCACACCTGCACCGGCTCGGGCGGCAGCGGCCCGATCCGGGCCGCCCGGATCGGCGCCGGCCGGTCGACCGTGACCTCCTCCCCGGCCAGCAGCCGCCGCACGATCGCGAGATTCGTCTCGAACGCCGCCGCGCGGCCGCGCAGTGTGCCGCCCATGCCGGCGAACTGCGCTTCGCCGGCGCCGAGCCCGCACTGCAGGATGAACCGGCCCCCGGCCAGCGCGGCGAGCGTGCCGACCTGCTCGGCCAGCAGCACCGGATGCCACAGCGGCAGCAGGAACAGCGCCCCCGCCGGGGCGTCGCCCCACTCGCCCAGCAGCCGCCCCAGCATCGGCACGTTCTGGTAGTAGGGGAACCCGGTCACGTGGTGGTCGCCGAGGAACAGCGAGTCCAGCCCGGCCTGCCGCGCCGCGCGGGCCCGCTCGACCATCCAGCGGGCACCGGCCCGCACGTCGGTCACGCCATGGCCGCCGCGCAGCGACGCCCCGATCCGCAGCCCCCCAGTCATGCGCGCAGTATCGCCTCGGCCCTAGTCTGCTGATCCGCCGGCCAGGGCGTCGCCGAGCGGGGTTCGCTGGTAGAGGACCGACCGGCCGGAACGGGCCCGGTGCAGCAGCCCGGCACGGCGCAGGATGGTGAGGTGGTCGCCGACGGCGCCCACGGCCAGGCCCAGGGTCGCGGCGAGCTGGCTGGTGCTGCTGGGTTCCTGCAGCGTGGTCAACAGCCGTGCGCGGGAGCGGCCGAGCAGGTCGGCCAACGCACCGGAGTCGGCCGCGGCCGGCCTCTCCCACAGCGCCGCGGTTCCCCGGGCTGGGTAGGTGACCGCCTTGGGCCACGGGTCGTCGACGTGGACGGCCACGTTCGGCCAGACGAACACCGACGGGATGAGCAGCAGTCCTTCCCCGCCCAGTGCGACGGTCCGGTTGTCGGCCATCCGCAGCACCTCGATGCCGCCGGCGCGCCAACGCAGCCGGGGATGCAGCCGGTCGAGCGCGGCCGCCCATCCGGAGCGGCTGAGCTGTCCGGCGCGGTGCACCACATCGCGTTCGCAGATTGCTCGCAGTTGCGGCCAGTCGCGGGCGAGCAGGCGATCCCATGCCAGGTGGAGGGCCTCGCCGATCCGATCGACGACGTCGTCGCTGTCGAGCACCGCTAGCACTCGCCGGTCGGTCGTCGGCCGCAGGCTCAGGCAGTGTGCGATCTCGCGGCGGGCGTCCGGCAGTTCGGTGTTCCGTAGCGCCGCCAGGTCGTCCTCCCACGTCTGGGCCAGGCCGAGCGGCGGCCGGGCGATGAAGTCGGGCCCGTAGCTGCGGCTTTCCAGAGCCAGCACGGCGTCCAGGTCCGTCTCATCGCGCAGCCGATGGAAGTTCGGCAGGAGGCGGGCCGACCAGTCCGGAGGCAACCGCTGGCGGGACAGGCCGGCCAGGATGCGCAGCAGACTGAGCAACTCGAAGACGGGGGAGAGCGCGAAACGACTGCGTGACATGTCGTCGGCGTCGACCTCGAATCGCAGCACCGGTCAACTTTACGTCTGTGAACGTAACAATCGACAGGTCGCCGGCTCCCGACCAGGCTCGGGTGGCATGACCGTCGCATCGCCGTCCCGGCACCGGACCACCTACCGCCAGGTGCTCGCCGATCCCCGCTTCCGGCTGCTGTTTCTCACCCGCTGCCTGGCGATCGCAGCCGGCACGTTGCGAATCGTGGCGCTGTCCGTGCTCATCTTCGCGTCGACCGGCTCGGTAGTGCTGAGCGCGGTCGCCTACGGCATCGGTTTCCTGCCGCAGATGGTCGGCGCCGCGCTGCTCGGGACGCTGGCCGACCGGGTACGGCCACGGCGGCTGATCGTCGCGGGTTACGCCCTGGAAGCAGTCACCGCAGCGGTACTAGGGCTCACCCGTCTGCCGGCCGGTGTGAGCCTGGCGCTCGTGGCCGGGGTCGCCTGCACCACGCCGGTGTTCCTCGGCGCCTCCAACCGCGTCGTTGCCGACCTCCTCACCGGCGACGGGTACGTGCTGGGCCGGTCGCTGTACAACATGGCATCCTCGGGCGCCCAGCTACTCGGGTTCGCCGGTGGCGGCCTCGCCGTGGCCGCGCTCGGCTCCCGACACGCCCTGCTCGCCGCCGCCGGCTGCCAGCTCCTCGCCGCGCTGCTGGTAAGGCTCCGCCTGCCCGACCTTCCGGTACCGGCCGGCGCCCGCGCGCAATCGACACTGCGGCACAGCCTGGCAACCAATCGCCGGCTGCTGACCGATACCCGCGTGCGGGCGCTGCTGCTCGCGCAGTGGCTGCCTCCGGCGTTCGTCACCGGTGCGGAGTCCCTGATCGTCTCCTACGCAGCCCGCCGCGGCTTCCCCGCCGGCGCCCCCGGACTACTGCTGGCCTGCCTGCCCATCGGGATGCTCGCCGGCGATTTCGTCGTGGGCCGGCTCGTATACCCCGCCCTCCGCGAACGGCTCGTCAGGCCATTGCTGGTGGTCCTTGGACTGCCACTGCTCGCCTTCGCCGCCGACCCGCCGCTGGTGTTCGCCGCGACGCTGCTGGGAATCAGCGGCACGGGCTTCGCCTACGGCCTAGGAATCCAACGTCGCTTCCTCGACGCGCTGCCGGAAACCAGCCGCGGTCAGGCTTTCGGCCTGCTTTCGGCCGGCCTGATGACCTTCCAGGGACTCGGCCCGGCCGCCTTCGGACTCCTCGCGCAACTGGCGCCTACCGGCGCGGCCATAGCGCTGGCCGGCGCCGCGACAGCCATCACCGCCCTGGTCCACCACCCACCGCTGCAATCCCGCGTCGTGCCCAAGACGCGGAGGCCGTCGGTGGCGGCCAAACATTGGAACCACAACCCCGGGCGTGAAGCTTGACCGGCGTGTCGGTCACGTTGCGCTACACCCGGGTGATCACCACCTTCGCCACGTCGATGAATTTCCGCTCGGGCACGATGGCCGGCGCCGAGAAGATGACCGTACGGGTCTCGCCGCGGCTTTGCTTGCTGGCGGCCAGGACGGAGACGCCGTCGGGCAGCGTGTAGAACACCCCGGCGGCGCCCACGCCGCTCAGTCGGGTCGCCGACCGAGGGCGGCATCACGCCAACCGCGCACGGCACGCTCCGTCCGGCATCGACGCCCCGCCCAGCGCGTCCGCGGTCGGCGACCGCGACGGGTCAGCCTCCCTCGCCATGCGGCACGGACGTGCCAGCGCTATCGCCCGCCACCGCAATCGTCACCGCCCGGCCGGCTCGGCCAATTGAGTAGCCGACTACTCAGGTGCCGGCCCGGCCGAGGCGGTTGCCTGGTCCTGCTCGGCGGACGACGGGTCCCCGGCATGAGATGAGGAGCGAAAATCATGCGTCGAGGCATCACGTCGGCCGCGATCGTCGCGACGGCCGCGGCCGTCCTGGCCGTAGCCCCGCTGTCCAGCGCGTCGGCCGGGAGCGTGAGCTCCGGCGGATGCCTCGAGGTGCACTGCCCCGGGCAGCTGCTGGGCAACCCAGGGTTCGAGACCGGCACCGCCGCGCCGTGGTCAGCCAGCGGTGGTGTGGTCTCCAACTACGCGGTGGAGCCGGCCCGGACCGGCTCCTGGAAGGCGTGGCTCGACGGGTTGGGCAGCACGCACACCGACACGCTGTCCCAGACGGTGACGCTGCCATCCGGCTACACGTCCTACACGCTCTCGTTCTGGTTGCACATCGACACCTCGGAGCAGACCACCACGACGGCGTTCGACACGCTCGTCGTCAAGGCCGGCGCGACCACACTGGCCACCTACTCGAACCTCGACCACAACTCCGGCTATGCGCTGAGGTCGTTCTCGTTGGGCGGGTTCGCCGGGCAGACCGTGACCATCTCGTTCACCGGGGCCGAGGACTCCTCGTGTCAGACGAGCTTCGTCATCGACGACACGGCAGTGTCGGTGACGCTGCGGTAGCAGTCGGCCGGCCGGCCACCGGATCGTGGGCTGGGCCCCAACTCACCAGCCGCGAGCGGGAGGTCCTGGTCCTCCCACCCACCGGTGGAAGCGTCGCCAGGCTGGCCCAGCTGGAAAGCGGCTACCCAAATCCCCCTCTCGACGGTCGCGCCGGGGTCCGATATGCCGGCCTTTGCCTTCGTAGCCGACTTGTGTTGTGCTCACCCCGTCGGACGGCGAGCGCGGTCCGACGGGGTCAACGGCAGGTTTGATCACTCTTTGGGCAGGTGTGCCGCCAGCTCCTCGCGCTCCTGCTCCGAGACCTGGTCGGCCGGGGCGGTTTGTTCGTCACCGGGCAATGCCCCGGTCATGATGGCGACGACTTCGGACATGGTGTGCTGCTGGGGGGTCACCAGCGCGACCCGGCGGCCGAGCCGCTGGATGTGGATGCGGTCGGTGACCTCGAAGACGTTGGGCATGTTGTGGCTGATCAGGACGACCGGCAGGCCCCTTTCCTTGATCCGGCGGATCAGGTCGAGGACCTGCCCGGTCTCCCGGACACCCAGCGCCGCCGTCGGCTCGTCCATGATGACGAGCTTGCTGGCGAACGCGGCGGCCCGGGCGACGGCGACGCCCTGGCGCTGGCCTCCGGACAGATCCTCCACCGGGTTGGTCATCGTTGGCAGGCCGATCTTCAGCTCGCTCATGTGGCGCTCGGCCTCGCGCCGCATCCCGCGCTTGTCGAGCATCCGCAGCCACTGGCCGACCGGCCCGCGGCGGCGGGTCTCCCGGCCGAGGAACAGGTTGCTGGCGATGTCGAGCGCCGGAGCGACCGCGAGGCCCTGGTAGACCGTCTCGATGCCGTGCCGGCGCGCCTCGATCGGGTTGTGGAACCTGACCGGTCTCTTGTCCAGGAAGATCTCGCCGTCGTCCGGCACGAGGGCGCCGGACAGCGCCTTGATCAGGGTGGACTTGCCGGCCCCGTTGTCGCCGATCACGGCGAGAACCTCGCCCTGGCGCAGCTCGAA
>Ga0137372_10003519_pt1 | contig 15273 bp, 17 predicted proteins | sample SagtaG_6_FD_104911 | JGI IMG/M metagenome (GOLD analysis project Ga0137372, IMG submission 104911) | Vadose zone soil microbial communities from Sagehorn Ranch, Mendocino, California, USA - Sage1_R_60_16 metaG | ecosystem: Environmental > Terrestrial > Soil > Vadose zone | place: USA...
CGACGCGCATTGTGTGCAAGAGATGCCCTACTACGACCAGGACGTATTCTTATTGGCGGAACAGTTCCCAGGTTATCCGAACGATCCCGCCTACATCGCCGCGCGAACGCATGCCCGCACTGCGGCACGCTCTGGTATTGATAGTGTGATTAACTCGGGCGTCGATGCGATCGTCGCTCCGCACCTGACTAACTCGACCGGACCCGCAGTGGCGGGTTATCCAAACTTATCGATACCGGTGGGCATTCGCGATAGCGGCCGGCCGGCGGGAATGCTCATGTACAGCACTTTCCTGCATGAACCGCAGCTGATCGGCTTCGGCTACGCGTTGGAGCAGGCGTTAAATGTGCGGCAGCAGCCGAAATTCCTCGGCTCAGTTATCCCGATCCCGAACGGCGGATTTTGCACCGGTCATCAGCCGCAAGGCAAAGCGCATCTGCCGCACGGCAAGATCTTCTAAGATCGCGAAGCTTCAGTCCTGAGCACGCGAGCAGAATGACGATTCTGCTCGCGTGAGTAGTTTTGACGCCGCGTTTTTGACTCTAGGGGTCTATACTCGGAATCAGGCCGAAAGATTTCGCATAAACTTTGTTCGGCCGCCTAGAGAAAGGACCCATTATGTTCAAAATCGCCTTTGCTTCCGCCCTCCTCGTGATCACCAGCGGCATGTTAGCCCAGACACGCAATACGGACGCCGGCAATCCTGAACTGGCTCGGATCCAGTCCGAGTACTCAGATGTTCTCGCCCTTCAGGGAACCGCTAAGGCCGAGTTACTCGCAATCGCCCGCGTACTCCGAGCGAAGCCCGAGATGGCGATCGATCGCACAAAAGCAGCGGGTGAGTACTGCTTCAAGAGCAGTGAGAGCACTATGGTTCACTACGCGTCACAGCCCGAGTCCACAGCGGAAGACGTGGTCTACGAGTTCGATGCCACACAGCTACTCGCAGCCGGCCTTGACCCCCAGCGAGTGCCAAGGCTTCCAGCTCTGGGCAAGATGGAACCCGGCAAATGGTACTTCCTTCCGAGTGGGGTGATCGATCCTCACCATCAGCATGACTTCGCTACGCCAACGATCGCTCTTGCTGTCAACGTGAAGTAGCACGCTAGCGAGGACAGAAGGGCGGAGGTCAGAGCTCAGAAGTCAGAGATCTTCAGAGATTTGCAACACACTGGCTACTACCGCGCCCTAATAATTAACTCCGCACCGGTAGTGGTCAGCTTGATTCGGCCTTCATCAGCCTGATAGTTGGGCTTAGCGACCTCCGCGCGGGCGTGGCCATCTGTACGGATAAAGGTAACCTTGGTATGGGATTCTCCTGTTCTTTCCCAAGTATGGCCTTCCGCGTTATCTTATAGAATCGCGGCTATCTGCTGATCTGAAAGCGTTCCGCCAGCCTCCGGGGCAAAATCTTCGCGTACCGAGTGATTGCCTCGCACATGGACAGTAATATAGATGTGACCATGACTGAACTTGACCTGGTCTTTAGCGACGTGACCGATGGAGGTACCATAACGGTAGCTGCACTGATCCAGTGTTTCGCCAATTCGCGCTTCGGCCGAGCCGCTCAAGGCCAGCAGTGTCACGAGAGCGATCGCTTTCATTGCCAGTCTTGGACAGTTTATAATTAACCGAGCGCTTGTGAAAGTGCAGATTCCGAAAAAATCTGATGGGGTCGCATCAAAAATCTGATGGCAGAGAAAATAGGGGGCAGTCCTCAATTTTTTGCATAGCACACGAGCAAAGCTCGCGAGTTATTCGCCTCACCACGGCGAGTCTGTCCAACAGCAGACACGGCGAATCCGTCCTCGCCATGGCGAGGACGTCCAACAGGCGAACTCTGGCGGATCGGTTAACTGATATTCGGTGGCGAGGCGCAGCCTCGCAGTTATTCGCCACGCTTCCGGCTCGGAGAGCACTACCGCTCGGAGAGGCGAATCCGTCCGTTGGCGGATCGGTTATCTCCTTAATAGTTAACTGGGCGGGGGAGCGCGTTCGCCCAATTTGCCGAAATCGCATCTGATCTAAAGCATTGATCCTCGAGTTTTGTCTCGCTTGGTTTGAGTCTCAAGGTAAAATGAGCCGTTGGCAGTGAAAAGCGTGCTGTCAATGTGGCGAACGAATCTATCTCAAATGAAAACCTTATCGAAACCCGCTGTCCTTTTCGTTGCATGGTCGATCTTGATCGGCGTTTCCGTTGTTCGGGCGCAGAACGATCCACAGGCGGCGATTGCGAAAAAGCAGGCGCAGTTGGAGCGTCAACGGATTGAATTGGAGAAAAAGAGTCTCGAGTTACAGCAGAAGGAGCTGGACCTGGAAAAAGCGCGCCAGGAATTTGAGGCTCAGCAAAGCGGGCGTTCGCTCAGCATGAATCTTTCCGGCGACGTGCTCTTTGATTACGACAAAGCAGCGCTAAAACCAGAAGCCGAACAGGCATTGAAAAAAGTCGCGGTCGTTCTGTCACAATTTCCTGAGAGTAAAGTAACGGTGGAAGGTTACACCGATTCCAAAGGAACGAAGGCGACAAACATGCAACTTTCGCGCGACCGTGCGCAGGCAGTGAAAGATTGGCTGGTCAAGAACGGTGGCGTCTTAGCCGCGAATGTCTCGACGAAAGGATTCGGTGAACAATATCCAATCGCGCCGAACAAAAACACCGACGGCTCTGATAATCCGCTCGGCCGCGCACTCAATCGTCGCGTTTCGATTATCGTCGAAAAATCGCCCACAACGATACCGTAGCTACGGCTCAAGAAGAGGGCTCAGGGTCACGGGCGCGGGTCAGACCCTATTATCGACAGTTGATCAACATTTCGTCTCGATTATCCCTCCGCCTCAGAAAGAACGACTGGTTAAACCAGTCTTTTTTTTTAACGCCGACACTTTCATTGAATTGAGCAGGAGAGCAAAGTTCGCGACCGCGAAGGCGCCGTCGCCAGCATGCGAGCTCCGAGCCGGAGTGGCACGGCGTGCGCTCCCCAGACGTCGACAATCTCCAACCCTTAACCCGAGCAGTGAGCGTTGCGTGGTCTGGGAGTGTGGTTGACGATGACTCTCCTGCTGGGCTCGATCAGATGCTCATCGATCTTCTGGCCGGCTTTGTGAACAAAGTGCGCAGTTTTTTTTGTTGTAACAATGTTGCGTGTAACGAATTACTCATGATTCGAAGGATCATCGATATCTCTCACCACGAAGATCCCATCGACTTCGAGAAAGTGGTCGCAAACGGGATTGTCGCGATTATCGCCAAGGCCACTCAGGGCGCGACCGGAGTTGATCCGGCATACGCGAAGTTCAAGAGAGCAGCCGCCCCATACAAATTTCTGTGGGGCTCATACCACTTCGGTACCGGCGCGAATGTGAAGGCGCAGGTGGAACATTATTTCGCGACAGCTAAGCCAACTGATAACGAGCTGGTCCGTCTCGATTTTGAGCAAAATCCCAGCGGCTCAAGCATGATCCTCCCCAAGGCGAGGGAGTTCATTAGCCTGGTGGAGCAGGAGATCGGTCGTTACCCCGTGCTCTATGGCGGCGGATGGCTGAAAGAACAACTGAACGGCAAAAGCGATGACGTATTAAGCAAATATCCGCTCTGGATTTCGCACTACGCCAGCAAACCGGTCCTGCCACCCGGTTGGAAGAAGTATGTTCTCTGGCAATACACCGACGGCCATGTCGGCGAGGAACCTCACAATGTCAGCGGCATCGGCCCCTGCGATCACAATCAGTATAACGGCACTATTACCGGTCTGCGAAAGCGCTGGCCGTTTGGGAAGCGGACGGGGTCGGGGAAGCGGACGGGGTCGCGTCTTAATATTTGAGATTTGATTCGACAGCTGACATCGGGGAGCTGTTCCTGGACAACCTTTAATTTCAAGCGCGTCGTAAAACTCGACTGGTTTAACCAGTCGAGTTTGCACAACTGGGAGGCTGGAAAAATAAATTCTCTGACACTTGCACGAAGGTGGAACCTCGAGGTTATCTGTTATATGTTAACGGGTCTCGGATCTGAGAAAGACGAAGACCTTCAAGCCGCACTGTATGAAGCGACGGGGTCAAATCTTTTAATATTTGACATTTGGGCGCGTCCAGCGTGTCGCGAGTTATTAGTTATCGGTCATTGGTGAGTGAGCAGTCGAAGCCCCGGCGATCACAGAGCGCCGCTAGATTCCGGCCACAAAGCCGCACGACTGAGGGATGCGCGCGGCTTTTGGACGGTTTCCCAATCTGCGCTGAGGTCAGTCTAAAACGACAACGTGATCAATCACACGCTGATGACCGACGTTTGTGTAGTAAACACGCACGCGCGTGCCGGGTTTCACCGCCGTTTTGACTGTTGCTCCCCGTTTGTCCACAACGTTACCACGCCCGTTGAGAACATATCTGCCCGCTTTATTCGAGCTGTCCTCGCGAATAACAAGGGTTCTGGCCGGCTGATAATTTGCCGCCGACCCCTCCTCGCTTTCTGTGACGATCCTACCGGTTACCGTTATCGTTTCGGTAGTGGTTGTAGTTTGTCTTTTAGTCTGTGCGAACGCCAGCGGCGCAAACAGTGCGCAGCAGGCGAGGGCGACAATTGTTTTCTTCATATGATGCCTCCCCGTTGAGTTTTGTTGTTGTCGATTATAGACCCCGTTAGACAGCGTTTCAAACAGTTTGCCCTGTCACAGACAGGGCGGGGGAATCGGGGTCAGTCTGGGTTTGCCCTGTTTTCTCGGACAGTAGGTAAGGGTAATTTTAGTTTAGTTGTAATTCAAAGTTAAGTGGGCTGCGATAAGCAAGACTGGAGTGCAGTCGGGTGCGGTTGTAGAAGGTCTCGATGTATTCGAAGATAGCGGTGCGGGCTTCAGTGAAGGTGGCGAAGCGACGATGATAGACTAGCTCGTATTTGAGGCTGCTCCAGAAGGATTCGATGAAGGCGTTATCGTAACAGTTGCCCATGGAAGGGCACAGACCATGTTGCGCCAGGACCTGACGGTAAGCGGCGCTGGCGAACTGGCTCCCACGATCGGAGTGAAGGATGAGCCTGGGAGCGGGGCGGCGTTGACTTACCGCCATGCGCAGGGCCGCGATGGTCAATGGAGCATCCAGGCTAGGACTCATGGCCCAACCGACCACCCTCCGGCTAAAGACATCCAGGACCGCGACCAGATACAACCAACCTTGGCCAGTGAGCACGCCCGTCGCATCGCTGACCCAGACCTGATCGCAACGCCGTACGCGCAGATCTGGCAGACGATTAGGAGCAATCGCTCCACTATGGCGACTATCGGTCGTCGCCACGCGATATTTGGAACGGCGCCGGGCAAAGAGCCCCTGCGCGCGCATGAGCCGGGCGATGCGGTTACGCTTCCCTGGACAACCCAAGGCATGGGAGAGCCGCGGGCTGCCATAAGTCCCGCGACTGCGCACGAACTCTTCCTGGATGCGTCTGCGCAAGCGAGTGTTCTCTACCTGGCGTGGGCCGAGCTTCGCTCGCCGCTCCTTCCAGTCGTAATAACCACTGCGCGAGACCAAGAGCGCTTCACATAACCAAGCTACCTTGTAGGAGCCGCTCATTTGTTCGATCCGGGCATACCGCTCGGCGGCACTTCGGAGAGGATGCCCAGAGATTTTTTTAACACTTCACGCTGTTCTAAAAGCTTCGCGTTCTCCGCTCGTAAATGCCGGTTCTCCGCTTCCAGCTCCTCGACACTGCGCCTGGATTTCCCCTTGCTCTTAGTCGCCTCGGGTTCGCGCTCCAGCTGCGCCCAACGATAGAGCAGCGGCGGACGAATGCCTAGCTCCGCTCCTACTTTGGCCGCGCTGCGGCCGCTGTTGCGCCAGAGCGCGAGCGCCTCCTGCTTGTATTGCTCGGTGTAGCTCGCCTTGCGGCGAGCAGGTTTGGATAACTGTGTCTTCATGTGGGCTGCTTGGGTTTTTGACCCTTAGCCCACTGTCCGTCAAATTAGGGCAAGCCCAGACCTGCCCCCTTTTGTCGTGCACGCAGCCGCGTTACCGCCCTTTCCGCTTCGCATCGAGATACGCTTTCAATGTGATAGCGTTGTTGTGTTCGGTATCGCGAGCGCTGTAGAGAAGGGTGACGTTCTTTTTGCGCGCCGCGTCCAGCAATGGTTGCCACCTATCGGGATGAGCATCCAGTTCCTTTGCGTATCGGCGCTTAAACTCCGGCCATTTCTCCGGATCGTGCGCGAACCATTTGCGTAGCGCCTTGGTTGGCGCGACCTCTTTCAGCCACGCATCCGTCCGCAGCGATTCCTTTTTCATCCCGCGCGGCCAAAGGCGATCGACCAAAAAGCGTGCGCCATCTCTCCCGGCGCCGGCGGGTCATAGACGCGTTTTGTTTGAATACTCATTGGCGAAGGGATCGTTCCGACAAAGCAGTCGAACGGGCGTTTTATTACTTGATCGCGTTTGATTTTGGTTGCGGTTGCCCGTTCTCCGGGAAGGATTCAATGGACGCGCCACGTCGCTGCAAAGCGATTTTATTGTGTGCAACCAACGAATTTTTATGGCCGAAAATGCAGAGAAGCTTGAAGGACCGGATTTTGAAAAAGGTTGTGAGCTCGACAAGCTGGCCGAGGGCGAGATGCTTTTGGGGCACGCCTTCGGCGAGCCAGTGCTGGTGGCGAGACGCGGAACTGATCTGTTTGCGATCGGGGCGATTTGCACGCACTACGGGGGCCCGTTGGTTAAAGGTTTGATGGTGGACTGCACGGTGCATTGCCCGTGGCACCATGCTCGATTCGATCTGCGCACGGGAGAAGCGATCGCGGCCCCCGCTTTGAACGATGTAGCCAGCTGGAAAGTCGAAAAACAGGGCAACCAGTTTTTTGTTACAGGCAAGCTGGAAAAGAAATCGGCGCCCAAACCGAAGTCAGCGCCGGCAAATGTCGTCATCATCGGCGCGGGAGCAGCCGGCGGCGCGGCCGCCGAAATGTTGCGGCGCGACGGTTATGACGGCCCCGTTCAGATGATCGGCGCGGACGACTTTCTCCCCTACGATCGGCCGAATCTCTCCAAGGATTACCTGGCCGGCAACGCCTCGGAAGAATGGATTCCGTTGCGCCCACCGGATTTCTATCGCGAGCAAAAGATCGATACCTGGACAAAGACATCGGTGACTGGGATTGATCCAACGAAGAAACAGGTGGCCCTCTCGGATGGTCGTTTCTTAAGTTACGGCGCGCTCTTGCTGGCAACGGGCGCCGAGCCGATTCGGCTCCAAATTCCGGGAGCCGATTTGCCGCATGTTTGTTATCTCCGGACGCTGACTGACAGTCGCCGCATCATCGAGCGAGCGAAAAATGCAAAGCGTGCGGTGGTGATTGGCGCGAGCTTTATCGGCCTGGAAGTGGCCTGGTCTTTGCGGGAACGAAAAATCGAGGTTGCCGTTGTCGGTAAACATTCACGACCGCTGCAAAATGTTCTCGGGCGTGAGCTTGGCGATTTGGTTCGCGAAACCCATGCGGCGCACGGCGTGAAATTCCACCTCGATCGAACGCCGGCATCGATCCAGGATCAATCTGTCCGGCTGGATGACGGGACAATTTTGGAGTGCGATCTGGTGGTCGTGGGAATCGGTGTCCGCCCAAATACAGTACTCGCTGAAAAGGCGGGCATTGCCACCGACAATGGCGTGTTGGTAAATGAATTTTTGGAAACAAATGTGCCTGAAATTTTCGCCGCCGGCGATATTGCGCGCTGGCCCGATCCGCGTTCCGGTCGCATCCGGGTGGAACATTGGGTAGTAGCGGAGCGGCAGGGCCAGACTGCGGCGCGAAATATTCTGGGTGCGCGGGAACCCTTCACGGCGCCCCCATTTTTCTGGAGCAACCATTTCGATCTCCACATTCACTACGTCGGCCACGGCAACGGCGGGGATCAGACGAGTGTGACGGGAGATTTAAAAGAGAAAGCTGGGTCCGTCGTGTTCCACTCCGGTGGCAAGGTCGCCGCCGTCGCCAGCATTGGTCGCGACCTCGAGAACCTCAAAGCAGAGGTGGCGCTCGAACGCGGCGCTGAATTCCACAACCTTGGAACAATCGAATAGATAAAGGCCTGTGCAAACAGATGAGAGTGCTCACGGTTCACCCGAGTTGTCTGATGTATTCGAAGATTTATCTTCGTCTTGAGCCGCTGGGCCTCGAGCTTATCGCTGCAGCTGCGCGGGAGGCCGGTCATTCGGTTCGTTTAATTGATTTGCAGTGCGAATCGCACCGGAATTTTGACCGCCTGATTCGACAGTGGCGGCCGGAGGTGATCGCATTTTCCGGCAATTATCTCGCGAACGTTCCAGAAATTATCGAGCTGACCCGCGCCGCGCGCGCCATCCTGCCGGATGCTTTCATCTGCGTCGGTGGTCACAGCGTTTCTTTCATTCCGGAAGAGATTTCGCGGCACGCTTCGGGCGCTGGGGATTGCGTGTTGATCGGCGAAGGCGAAACCGCGATCACCGGCCTGCGCGATGGCCTCGCCAAAGATCGGGCGAACCTAAGCGAGGTGCCTGGTTCTGTAACCCTCGATCACCGCGGACCGCCGCCAACCTTCGTGAAATCGCTGGACGATCTCTTGCCCGCGCGCGACGTCGTTCGCCATCGCCGGAAATATTTTATCGGTCAACTCGATCCGGCTGCTTCCATCGAGTTCAGCCGAGGCTGTCCATGGGATTGCGTGTTTTGCAGCGCGTGGACTTTCTACGGTCGCAACTACCGCGTGAAGACACCGGAGCGCGCGGTCGAGGAGTTGGCACAAGTCCGCGAACCCGGAATTTTCATCGTGGACGACGTAGCTTTTATTCAAGCCGAACACGGCATGCAGCTTGGCGAAGCGATTGCCCGCCGCGGAATCAAGAAGCGTTACTACCTCGAAACACGCGGTGACGTGCTGCTCCGAAACAAGGAGGTTTTCCAATTTTGGAAGCGGCTCGGCCTGAATACCATGTTCCTTGGTCTGGAAGCGATCGACGAGGAAGGACTGAAGCGTTAGAGTTCGCCCGCTCACTCGATATAAATGTCGCAGTGAACATCATTGCCGATCCCTCCTGGGACCGCGAACGCTTCAAGGTCATCCGCGACTGGTGTCTGGAAGTTCCCGAGGTCGTTAATATCAGTATCAACACGCCGTACCCCGGCACGGAAACCTGGCATACCGAATCGCGTCGGCTTACCACCCGCGACTACCGGTTGTTCGACATCCAGCATACGGTGTTGCCGACGAAGTTGCCGCTGCCGGAGTTTTATAAGGAAATCGTCGAAACCCAGCGCATCCTCGCGACAAAAAATCTGGGCTGGGCGGCGCTTTACCACTGCGTGAGACTTGTCATCCGGAAATTGCTCCGCGGACAAACGAATTTCCTCCGGATGCTATGGAAGTTCAACAGCGTGTATAATCCCAAACTTCAGCTGGCTGACCACTATCGGCCGGTAAAATACGAAATCAGTCTGCCGCCGCCTTCCGTTGCCACCGTACAGCGCAACAGGCTTTATATTCACGAAACCCGAGGGCGCACCGGCCGACAGATCGATCATCGCACCGAGGAATTCGTCAATTCAACTCGCATGGGCGCAGGAAGCTAGCTGACGATGGTGCGATTCTGTGGCTGCGAAGCAACGTGATTGTGCGAGTCGACCTTCCTGTCGCGCGAGAATACGAAGCGCAACTTAAAGCCGCGAAAGAAAAGAAAGCGCGGGTCAGTTCTTAGTTTAAAGAGTGCAAAAAGCGAGGACTGACTCCACGTTCTGTCCCCTAATTTGGTCAGACCTTTGATGGCGGGGCAGGGCGATGGTGTTTCCGGCGCGGTGGAAAAATCCCGCCCACAAAACGAGCAAGTGTGGCAAGAGCTATCACTCCCAGGATGCCTAGGAGAACAAATGCGCCATACAAGCGAATCTCTTCTCTCCCTGCGATTGCGTGCCTCCCACCGCTGGAATCGTATATCGCGCCGGCTTCGTTATGCAGGCCGCCGTGAAGCCCGATCAATATGCCGATGCTGATGCAGAATGCGATCGCCAAAATGATCCAGAAGCCGTGCGAAGCTAATGCTGGCCTGGAGATCTGCATTTGAGTTTTTGAACCTCGTTCGCTGCCCGCGCTTGCACACTACCACCCTCGTAGCGATTCGCCAGAGCGGCTTGGAGATCGTCGATTTCAGCGTTTCAGCATCTCAGTTTTTCAGCGTTTGCTTCGCTGCTCCGAGCTCCTCGCTCCCCGTTTTTATCTGATAACCGCGAGCGTTGCTCGTGGGCTTGTGCAAAAAGTGAGGACTAACCGCATTTTTTCCAGCCCCAGTTGTGCAAACTTGACTGGTTTAACCAGTCGAGTCTTACGGCGCGCTTGAAATTAAAGGTCGTCCAGGAACAGCTCCCCGATGTCAGCTGTCGAATCAAATCTCAAAATGCAATGCTCGCGAATGCTTTCGGAGTTAAGACGCGACCCCGTCTGCCTTCTCCAAATTCTCATGCGAACGCTCATTCACGACGCCGATTTGTGCTTTCGCCTGGTATACCGCAGCTCGCTCTGGTCTTTGCCACGTGCCTTTTTCGCGAACTTTGGGGTTGATTGAAAGTGCGGTTTCGCCCGTCAGCGGAGTTGAAGATCGACATGTTGAGCACAAGCATTGGATCGTGCATCCGTTCCCGCGAAGGCGGGTGTGGGTTGAATCCCATTAAAGGATAAACCATAATTTCCTTTTACCGGGGTCGTCAGCAGTTTGATCGAGCGCGAAGTGCGGCTGAAAATTACTCACGAGGAGTTGATCGATTAACTCGGTCACACCTTCACCATATGGGTGCTCCGTAATGAAATCGGCCCGCTCCTTCAAGCTGGGCAAAGCGTTGGCCACCGCGATGCCGCAACCGCAAATGCGAAGAAAGACGTGATCGTTTTCCGCGTCGCCGACCCCGATGACATGCCGCGCGGAGAGACCCAAACGGGACAGCCCTTCACGTAAGCCGGTGGCTTTGTTCACACCGGTTGGCAGCACCATCACCGAGCCTTTGTTAAAAATCACTTCCAACTCGAGACGCATCGCTTTGATCGTTTGCAGAACAGTGATCTCGTGCGGCTCGACCGTCGCCACGATCACGCGCCCTACCGCCACCGGGACACCGCGCGCTCTTAGCTCTTGCACAAACCCTGCCGAAGCTGGCTCCGCCAGAACTTTTATCCGCCCAGTTGTCGGCCAATAAAGCAGTGCGCCATTTTCCGCCACGACGAAATCGCAAAGCCCGATGTCCGGAAAAACCTGCTTGAGTTCTTCGAGTCGGCGCCCAGTCACCAGCACCAGCTTCTTGCCCGAGGCGCGCAGACGGTGGATGGCCGCCAGAGTTTTCGCGCTCACTGTGCCCTGATGCGCCAAAGTCCCGTCGTAATCGGTTGCCAGCGCCTGATAAGGCTTAATCATCGCGAGTGACGTCCAGTTCCGCGAGCTGGGCGGAGAGCCAGTCTGCCGCGCTCCACGAATAAACACTCTCGCGCAAAGTCGCCAGACGTGCGGCGCGTTCCTCGCTCCTCATGCCCAGCGCGCGCTCCATCGCCCGGGCAGTTCCTTCAATATCCAGCGGAGAAACGAGCAACGCGCTGTCCGCCGTGATCGCGGCTACGCCCGCCGTCTCGGAGATCACAGCCACGCCGGGTCGTTGCGAAACCACCGCCCATTCCTTCACCACAAGATTCATCCCATCCTCGCGCGAATTTGCCAGCAGCACATCGCATTGCTCCATTGCCGCAAGCGCTTGTTCGCGATCGTTCGTATAAAAAACCTGGATCGGTTCCCCCTCGCAGTCCGCGGCGAAACGCGTGTTCACTTCGTCGATCATTGTGTAGACAGCGTCCCGGTAATTTCGATAGACGCTCAAGTCCGTGCGCGAAGGAATGAGAAACGCGAGGAAGCGAACGTTGCGGCACAGGTCGGGTCGCAACTCCAAAAGGCGTCCGAAAGCGCAGAAGCCGATGATCTGGTTCTTGCTTGGATCGAGTCGATCCGCGCGAATAATCGTTTGCTTTCCTTCGTCGCGGCCCCTTCCCGCCTGCCAGCCCGTCCACGGGGCCAGCCTCTCGCGCGCAGCCGCGACCGCTGGAGATTGCATCGATTGCTCCACCGCGGCGGGATTGGTGCTCGCGGAAAAGGCGCGCACCCTAATGAGTCGTCCATCCGGCGCTGCGACGGTTCCGTTCTTGTAATCGACCCTTCGCACCGAGCAATTCTTCGCAGCAGCCGAGGAATGGTCGCGAGTCCCAGTCGGTCTGCATTCCCACCACGTCGGCACCAAGAAGGCCCTGCAAAATCGTCTCGCGCCAGCTCTGTGGGATCAATTTGAGCGTCGCGAAATCGGGAAAGGGAATGTGCGTGAAGTGCAAGCTCGGCACATCAGGAAAAACCTTCCTTAACAACGCGGGCAATGGATAAAGATGGTAGTCCTGAATTAGGAAAGCGCGCGGCTTGATCCCTGATTCGCGGATGGCCCGTGCGATCCGGAGATTCGCCTCCAGATAACCATCAGTCCAGGCACGATGCCGCTCGGCATCCAGCGAGGAATAACCAAATTGCCCCACCAAATGATGCTGCAACATCCAGAGCACCTCATTACTGATCGTTCCGTAGTAAGCCTGATAGATTTTCGACGGTAAGGGCACCGGCACAATGTGGTGCTCGGGATCCGTTTGATCCGCGGCGGTTGTAAACAAAGCCGCGCGAGATTCGCTGGTCGGAGGCGCTTCCGAAACGCAACAGAACCAGGTCACGTCTGGCTGACGCGCGAGCGGATCAATCATGCTGACCAACCCACCCGAAGCAGGACGGACCGCCCAGTGGTCATCCTGCCACACGAAGTCGTTAGGTCCGCGATTAGAGACGATGATCAGATTCCCGGCACTGTGCTTCGTTTGATTCATCGACACATTATTGGTCGGCGGACGTAGCAGGAGGCGCCCAGTCGACCATCCCCGTCACGCATTCTCGCCTTAGGACTACAGGATCACAACACTCGATCCCATCTCGCGGCGCAGCGCGCCAAGACGCACCCGCGGCCGATCTTCATCCCCAGGCATTACGGTGTGGCCTGACTTTCGGCTCACAATATCCAATTCAAAGTCATTTGGCTCGTATCCACTCACGACCGGGTATACGACACCCCCAGTACCGAATACGTTACCGACGAGCAAATCGCCACTTGGATCGTGTTACCGCTTTAGATCTCTAGCAACTCGGCGAACGGAGCGAATGGGATGACAGCGATCCGGCAGCGGCCGGACTGCGAGGGAAGCAGTGAGTGAGTGTGGGCAGCGAACGAGTTTCAACTGCGCGAGCGCCGCTTGGCTTGTCACGTCATAGCCTTGGCGACGGCGGAAGGTCTTCTACAATCTCCTACCAATGACGTCAGGATCGGGAGATTGGCGCTGTCTTTGAAGCTGTAGCCTCGACATTAATTGAGCTGACGAATACGGTCGGCCAATGATCGAGCTTCTGAAGAATTGGCCTGTTGGCCAACCGGTTCCGGCGATTTCGTTACGACAGCCATGGGCGAGCGCGGTGGTAGACTACTCGAAAGACGTTGAGAACCGAAGCAGATGGCCATTCAAGGCCCGCGGCCCGATAATCATTCATGCATCGGCAACCAAGCCGACGCTTGAGGATTTCGAAACATTCTTGAAACGAGCGAAGGACGACGACTGGGGTGAGGAAGATCTTCCCGACATCAGCAGTGGTACTTATCCAGTGGAGTTGTTTCCGCACGGCTGCATTTTGGGACTCGCGAGACTGGTTGATGTGTTTACGCCGGCGAGCCCGCCGCCTGATGATCATGAAGTGAACAAAAGTCCCTGGAAGTCTCCCGACGCTGGAGCATGGCTATACGTGACCGACCCCATTTCGGTGCAGGACGTTCCGTTCAAAGGCTTCGTCGGCCTGTTCAGTGTCCCCTACGAAATCGCATCTGCCCTAGAGCCCTGGCCTGCAGCGGACTAGGCCGCCCAGTCATTACAGAGAAGCTCGGCTTGCTGCAAGACAAGCTTGGTCGCTTCGTCTTGCACACCGGGCGGGAAACACCTCAAGTTTTCAAGTCAGCTGAGATCTCGGCGAATGGATCCAACGGGAAGAGAACATTCCCTGGTGTCGACCTTGATCTTAAGAGATTGATTGCATTGAGGCATACCAACGGCTTCATTGGCACCGGTGCACGAGCGTGAACCTCATCTCCTAAATGCTGGACTGTATACTGTTCCCGAAGCCGCGCGCCTTACCCGAATTTCTGTCGGAAAGGTCCGGCGGTGGCTGAAAGGCTACGATTTTCGCAGCGGGAAATCGGTCCGTCATTCGGACGCAGTTTGGCAGGGTGAAATCAAACCGATCGAGAACAAACTCGCCCTTAGCTTTCGTGATCTTCTCGAGCTCAGGTTTGTCGATGCTTTCATTCGCGCAGGAGTAAGCTGGAAGACGATGAGGCGAGCACACACCAGAGCACAGGAAGAATTGAAAACGACGCATCCATTTTGCTCGAACCAGGTTTCCACGGATGGAAAGAATATCCTTATGCGCCAAGCCGAGGAAGATGGCGATGAGACGCTGTTGAATCTGGTGACACAGCAGCGTGAATTCACAAAAATTGTTCAAAAGTTCTTGAAAGAAGTGGAATTTTCAGGCGGCGACATCATCTGGTGGCCGCTTGGAAAGGATCGACTCATTGTCGTTGATCCTCGGCGAAACTTCGGCCAGCCAACTGTCGCCAAATCCGGCGTACCCGCTACAACTCTTGCCAGAAGCGTAAAAGCTAACTCATCGGTCGATGAAGTGGTGCGTTGGTATGAGGTGCAGCGCAACGAAGTGCGAGACGCGGTGGAATTCGAGGAGTCGCTCGCGGCAGCGGCGTGAGATTTTTCTTCGATAATAATCTGCCTCCGAAACTCGCGAAGAGCTTGCACGTTTTAGTCGAGCCGCATCATCAAGTCGTTCATCTCAAGGAGAAATTTGCCGCAAACGCGACGGATGAGACGTGGATGCGCGAACTCGCCAAAGAGGAGAATTGGGTAATCGTTTCCGGTGACCTAAGAATCCGAAAAAATCCTCACGAAATCGCTGCCTGGAGGTCAGCCGGGCACACCACCTTCTTCTTGAAGCCTGGCTGGATTAATCTGCCGTTTTGGACTCAAATGTGGAAATTTGTGAAATGCTTTCCGGATATCGTTGAAACTGCGGGAAAAGCAAAGAAGGGCAGCGCGTTTTACGTGTCAACCAGTGGCAAGGTCGAGAAGTAGGGCGGATTACTTCTTCAAATC
>Ga0137372_10003521_pt1 | contig 15267 bp, 12 predicted proteins | sample SagtaG_6_FD_104911 | JGI IMG/M metagenome (GOLD analysis project Ga0137372, IMG submission 104911) | Vadose zone soil microbial communities from Sagehorn Ranch, Mendocino, California, USA - Sage1_R_60_16 metaG | ecosystem: Environmental > Terrestrial > Soil > Vadose zone | place: USA...
CCTGGCCAGCGACACCGACGTCGGCAGGCAGCTGAGCGAAACCGCCGCGGCGCGGCTGGCGGCACTCCTGCAGGGCCAATAGGCCGATGGCCGGGCTGGCCGGGCTCGCCTGGAAGTACCGGTGGGCCGTCCTGGCCGCCTGGGCGGTGGTTCTGGCGGCCGCCGCGGTCGGGGCCGGCCAAACCCAGGGCGCGCTCAAGGTGGGGGGCTACAGCCTGCCCGGGACCGAGTTCAACGCCGCTTCCACCATCCTCGCCCGCGACCTCGGCATCTCGTCCGACAGGAACGCGGTCGTCATCTTCCACTCCGACCGCCAGCGGGTCTCCGACCCCGTCTTCGAAGGCGACGTGCTGGCGGCGCTCGACCGCCTGAAGCGCGACCCCCACGTCACCAAGATCGACTCCTACTACAGCTCCGGGGTGCCCGATTTCGTGAGCCCCGACAACCACACCACCTACGCCTACGTGACGATGGCGGGCAGCGAGGAGGCGCTCGAGAAGCTGACCCCGGCCCTGCGGCAGTCGATCCGTTCGCCGCACGTCGACGCCGAGTTCGCCGGCCAGCCGGCCGCCAACTACGACATCGAGCAGGCCAGCTTCGAGGACCTCGCCCGCGTTGAGCGGCTGGCCTTCCCGATCATCTTCATCCTGCTGCTGCTGGTTTTCCGCTCGCTGGTCGCGGTTGCCATACCGCTGCTGATGGGAGCCGTCGGCGTGACCTGCTCGCTGGCCGCGATCTACGTCCTGGCCCGCTTCACCCCCGTCTCCATCTTCGCCCTCAACACCGCCTCCATGATCGGGCTCGGGCTCGCCATCGACTTCTCGCTGATCGTGGTCAGCCGCTATCGAGAGGAGCTCAAACGGGTGCCGCCGGAGGTCGCGCTGAGGACCACGCTCAGCACCGCCGGCCGCTCGATCGCGTCCTCCGGCCTGACCGTGATGCTGACCATGTCGGTGCTGGCCCTGTATCCGGTCATGATCATCCGCTCGATCGCGATGGCGATCGCGATCGTGGCCGGCGTCTCGGTGATCGCCGGTCTGCTCCTGCTGCCCGCGCTGCTGGCGGTCATCGGCCCTCGCATCAACGCGCTGAGCATCGACCGCCTCCTGCGCCGCTCCGGGACCGGCCAGGGCGATAGCTGGTACCGGTGGGCGCACCGGGTGATGGCACGCCCGGTCTTCAGCCTGTTCGCCGGGCTGCTGGTGCTGGGCCTGCTCGCGCTCCCCGCCACCAGGCTCCACCGGGTCGGTGTGACCGTGCAGGTGATGCCGCCGGCCAGCGAGTCCAGGCACGCCGTGGAGCTGCTCCAGAAGGCCTTCGGGCCGGGCGAGGCGAGCCCGGTGTTCGTGGTCGTCCACGACGGGGACGGAATCTGGCAGCCGGACCTGATGGAGGGCGTCTACCAGCTCGACCGCAAGCTGCGGGCCGACCCCCGGGTGGCGCACGTGCAGTCGCTGGCCAGCCTGGTCCCCAACCCCAGCGCGCAGTGGATGCGCTCGCTCTCCCAGGCCACGATCCAGTCAAACCCGGATCGCAAGCGGGTGGCGGTGCGCCTGGCCGACCTCGACGGCAACAACCAGACGATGACCCTGATCGTCTATCCGAAGCAGAACGAGACCAACCCCGCGACGGTGGCGCTGATGCTCGACCTCCGCCAGCACGCGAAGGACTGGGCGCCCGGCCTGGAGCCGGCCGAGGTCCTGGTGGGCGGCTACCCGGCCCAGCACTACGACTTCGACAAGGTCGTCTACGACCAGTTTCCACTGCTGCTGGGGCTCAGCCTGGCGATGACCTTCGCGATCCTGCTCCTGGTCTTCCGGTCGCTGGTGCTGCCGATCAAGGCGATCGCGCTCAACCTCGTCTCCCTGATCGCCGCCTACGGCGTGCTGACCCTGGTCTTTCAGTTCGGCTACGGCGACTTCCTGCTCGGCTTCAAATCGCTGGGCGCCATCCTCAGCTACACTCCGGTGCTCCTCTTCTCGATCCTCTTCGGGCTGAGCACCGACTACGAGGTCTTCGTCCTCAGCCGCGTGCGTGAGAACTTCCTGGGCGGGATGCCGAACACGGAGGCGGTGGCGCAGGGCCTGCAGCACACCGCGGGGGTCATCACGGCCGCGGGCCTGATCCTGATCGCCGTCTTCGGGTCGTTCGCTTTCACGCAGGTGTTGGTGATCAAAGAGCTTGGCTTTGCGCTGGCGGTGGCGGTGCTGGTCGACATGACCGTGGTCCGGCTGGTGCTGGTGCCGGCCACGATGCGGTTGCTCGGCCGCGCCAACTGGTGGCTCCCGGCCGCTTTGGGGCCGGTCGTGCCCGAGATCGAAGACCTGCCGCCGCCGCCGCGGTCGCCGATGGACGAGGCGGACGACCTGCGCCGCGGCCTCTTCTCGGCGCCGTCGGCGGCCGAGTACGAGCGCCGGCTGGACCGAATTCGGGATCTGCGCCGGCTCCTCGACCGGCCGGCGGCGCCCGGGCCGGCGGCGCCCGCGGCGGCTGTCAGGCCCGGCGGGACGCTCTCCGCCGACTCCTGACGACGCCCGCCAGCACGGCCAGGCCGGTCGCCGCGGCCAGCGCCGGCAGCCGGTTCACCGCCACCCAGAGCAGGGCCCGCCCAGGCGCGGTCCGGATCGCCGCCAGGGGTGGCATCAGGCCCATCTGGCGAAGCACGATCCCGGAGTCGAAGTAGAACTCGTCGCGGACGAACTTGCCTTCCCGGAGCTCGACCATGCTCATCCCCGGGATGTCCACCGGCCGGCCGGTGGGGGGGATCCCCATGAACTCGCCGCCATGGGTCCCCTGAAGACGCCACTGCTCGGCGACGTTGTCGCCGCGGGCGATCCGGTGGCTGACGCCGAAGGTGAGGTCGGGAAAGGCGACCAGGAGCGTCGAGAGGTAGGCCCGCACCTCGGTCTTGCCCTTGTACGTCTCTTCCAGCGCCACGTTGTGCCAGTTGATCTCATCGGCGTAGAAGGACAGCACCCCGTCCAGGTCGTGCCGATTCCAGAAGGGCAGGACGTCGGCCACCGCGCGCAGGTTGCGCTGCTCGGTTTCGGTGAGCTCGGCGGTGATCGCCGGGCTGTCGGTGGCGGCCACGGCCGGAGGGTAACTCGGCGCCGCGAGGTTCACAACCACCGTGCCGCCCGGGAGCGCCGCCGGCTCCGTTTGACCGTCCCCCCAACCGACTCTAGACTGAGCCGATCCAAGCGGGCCAAGGCGGCCTGGCTCGTGGTCGTTTAAGGGTTGCGGAGGGGGCCGGCGCCCGCCGCAGGGGAGGGGCTCGTGACGCGCGGCGACCAGCTCGACGGTAATCGGTACGACGTCATCGTCATCGGGTCAGGCGCCGCCGGGCTGTCGTGCGCCAACCGCCTCGCCCAGTCCGGCCTCAAGGTGATGCTGGCCGAGAAGAATGCGTGGCTGGGCGGCTACTCGCACGGCTTCTCCAAGGAAGGCTTCTACTGGGACCACGGCGGCCACATCTTCCTCGCCTACCGCCTGGGCGCTCAGGCCCGCCAGGTCTTCCAGCGCCTGAAGCTCGACCAGCGGGTCGAGATGGTCCCCGACAAACATGACTACCGATGCATCTTTCCCGACGACTCGGTCGCCATCCCCGCCGATATCACCGAGGCGGCGGACATCTTCGCGGAGAAGTTCCCGGAAGAGCGGGATGGGATCGCCAAGGTGCTCCTGACCATGGAGGGGCTGATCGAGGACGCGGACCGATTCGTGCCCAGCTTCCGGGTGGCGGTCAAGCCGGGCCAACACAAGCTCTTCGACCCCGTGCTCGAGCAGTTCCAGCGGCCGCGGTTGGGCAAGTTCGCGGGCCGCTTCGGATCGGCGCTGCGGATGCCCGGCCACGACCTCCTGAAGTACGAGTCGCGCACCCTGGCCCAGCTGCTCGACGAACACATCCGGAGCCCGCGCCTGAAGGGCTACTTCTCGATGCTCTGCGCGGGCATCGGGGAGGCGCCGGCGAGGCTCTCTGCCGTGATCGCGGGGGTCTTCTTCATCCACGCCCTGCGCACCATGTGGATGCCGAAAGGTGGATTCGGCCAGCTCGCAAAAACGCTGGGCGAGATGTTCGAGGAAAGCGGGGGCACCATCCGGACCGGGTGCGAGGTGGCCCGGATCGTGGTCGAGAACGGCCGCGTGGCCGGGATCGAGGCGGCCAACGGTGAGCACTACGCGGCCGACTTCGTGGTTTCCGCCTCCGACGCCCGGCGCACCTTCCTGGAGCTCCTGGACCCGGCCCATGTCCCGGCCGAGCTCCGCGAGCAGCTGCCGCGGATGGAGCTCTCGCCGTCCATCTTCCAGGTGCACCTGGGAGTCGACATGGACCTGGCGCCGTTCCGCAAGGACATCAAGCGCCTTAATTTCGTGTATCCGTACGACGACATCGACCGCGCGATGGCCAACTTCCCCAACGGCAACTACGAAGAGGCCGCCTACTTCCTTTATGTGGCCACATTCCACCAGCCGGAGATGGCGCCTCCCGGACAGCACTCCCTGAAGCTGGAGGCGTACACGCGCCTGCACTCGGCGGGGATCGACTGGGAGCGGGACAAGGAGAAGATCTCCAAGGCCTTCATCAAGCGCGCGGAGAAGCTGATCCCCGACCTCGGGAAGCACATCGTGACCAAAGCCTTGCGCACGCCGGCCGATCTGCATCGCGACACCCTGAACTCGGATGGCGCCTTTGCAGGCTGGGCCTTCACGCCGGCCAATCTTTCGCGGGCCCGGCCGGCACAGCGCACGCCGATCCCCGGCCTCTACCTGGCCGGGCACTGGACCCGGCCGACCGCGGGGGTGCCCTGGGTGATGGTGTCCGGGTACAACACAGCGGGGATGGTGATCGCCGATCGGCCGCGCCACCTGCGCCAGGTGGCGCGGGGGGCGGCCCCCGCCCGCCTGCCCGCGGAGGAGCCGGCGGGCAGCGCCACTAACTAGCCGGATGACCAACCACGTGCGCGTGCTTGGAGTGAGCCGATCCGGCGGGGAGGAAGGGTGATCGCTGTGGGATCGCTCGGAGATGCGGGGCTGGCCAGCGGCTATTGGCGGCAGCTGTACACACCGGCCGAGGTGGACGCCATCGTGGAGACCTCGGCCAGCACCTTGATCGTATCCCGCAGGCAGCCCGTCCACGTCCGTGTCTACATGCAGAGTGAGCCGGCACCGACGGTTCTGCTGGGGCACGGGCTGCTTCGCTATGGGCTCTTCCTCGGGCATGTGCATCTGGCGCTGCACAAGAGCGGGTTCAACGTCGTCCAGTTCGACATGCCCGGCTTCGGCATGAGTGGAGGCGCGCGGGGCACCTGCTCGCCGGCAACAGTGGTCGAGGCGTGGGAAACCGTGCTGGCGTTCACCCACGACCGCTTCGGCTTCCCTCTCTACCTCCTCGGCCTCGACGAGGACTGCAGCTTCGTCTACAACATTGCCGCCAACCGGCCCGAGGTGGCCGCCGCGTCTCTGCACATCCTCCTCGACCCCGCGACCCCATCGTGGGGCCCGCCGGCATGGTTGACCGAGCTCGAACAGACCGCACGCCAATCGCCCGGGGAGATCCTGACAGACGCCGCCGAGCTACTACCGTGGTCCGACTACTTCGCCGGGCCCCAGGACTCCACCCTGCTCGGGACCTTGCGCGACGATCCTCTGGGTCCGCACGCGCTCGCGCCCGAGCTCATGCACGCCGCGGTGGCGGGGCTGCCACCAACGGTCGCATTCGAAGACTGCCGGACCCCGATCCAGGTGGTGACGTCCGAAAAGGACCGTGTCTGGCCGTACGAGATGGTCGTCCACAATTTCGCGCGCCTGGGCGGCCCCAAAGAGCTCGTCACCTTGACCGCGGCGCCCCATTGGGACCTCAGCCGGCAATTCACCGATACGTACTGCGCCCATGCCATTGCGTGGTTCCGCGGCCATGTCGCCGCGTCGGTCTCGCCGGCTGGCGCGACCTCCGACACAATGACCTTCATGGCGGCGGTTGACAAGACGATGATCTTGACCGCGCCGCCGGCAAGCGGCGCCTGGCTGATCCCGCGCGTTGCCGGTGTGGCGAGCGCGATCGCGCTCCGGACCGATCGGCCATTGCGGGTCGGACGCGAGGCCGGCAACGAGCTGATCCTCCCGATGGGCCGGGTGTCCAGGTTCCATGCCGTCGTCGAGTACGTGGATGGCGGCTTCGCGGTCAGCGACCTCGGCAGCCGCAACGGTGTCTACGTCAACGGCGAACGCATCCCGGTGCAACCGCATCGCCGCGTGCTCGCGCCAGGTGATGTGGTCCAGTTCACGCCGGCCGAGGACACCTCGTTCGAATTTTCAACCGCGGTTACGCCGAGGAGTGGCAACGATGACGCTAGGTGACGCCGGGCTGGCAGACGACTACTGGCACTCCTACTACACGCCCGACGAGGTGGCGGAGATCGAGCAGGTCTCGACCACGAGCATGTTCGTATCGGAGGACCTGCCGATCCACGTACGGATGTACGTGCGCGGCGCGTCGAGCCCGACGGTCGTGATGGCGCACCCGATGCTTCCCTACGGCATCCTGCTGGCGCGCCTCCAGCTGCCCTTCTTCCGCGCCGGCTACAACGTCGTGCAGTGGGACCTGCCTGGCTGGGGGCAAAGCGGAGGGCGGCGGGCGGGCGAACCGTTCCCCAAGTTCATGGCCGCCTGGGAGAACGCCCTCGCATTCACGCAGGAGCGTTTCACCGGTCCCGTGTTCGCGATGGGGCTCGCCGAGGACAGCGTGACCTGCTACTACGTGGCTGCCAACCACCCTGCGATCCGAGCCATCTCGCTGCACACGCTGCACGAGTACGGCGATCCCGACGGCGTCCGCTGGCAAGGCTCGAACCCCGTGCTGAGGCTGAAGTGGCTCGGCTCGACCGTCGGTGCCAAAGTGCGTCCCGATCTCGGCGTCTCGGCCCACAGCGGGCTGCCATTCAACGCGATTTTCTCGGGACCGGACGATGGCCCCCTGCTGAAGCTCTTCGAGCAAGACCCGCTCCGCGTGCAGCAGTTCTCGTTCCCGCTGGCCGCCTCGATGATGACCGCCAAAGCACCGCCGGTTCGGTTCGAGGACTGCCGGACCCCAGTCCAGGTCATCGCGTCGGCCAAGAGCCAGCTCTGGCCCTACGAGATGAACCGGCGCTATTTCGATCGCGTCGGCGGTCCGAAGGAGTTGGTACGGCTGGAAGGGGTCGACCAGTGGGTGTACACACGCGAATTCCACGAGCTCTATGCGAGCCATGTGATTCGCTGGTTCGATGCCAACGGGGCCCATGCACCGAGCTCCAACGGGGCGACGCCCGACCGCGACACCGCGGCGGCTCTGCGCGACGGCGGCCTCGGCCACCCCCACTGGCGACGCTACTACACCCCTGCCGAGGTCGAGGAGGTCGTCGAGAACACCCAGACCACGATGCTGATCTCGGGTGGCTGTCCCGTGCACGTCCGAGTTTGGGAGCAGGAGCGGCCGCGGGAGGCGATGACGGTGGTGATCGGCAGCTCGATACTGAGCTACGGTCTCCACCTGGTTCGAATCCAGGCGCCGTTCTTCCGGGCCGGCTTCAACGTCGTCCAGTTCGACTTCCCGGGTCTGGGCCAGAGCGGCGGACCTCGCGGCGGTGGCACCGTCGGTGAGTTCATCCGCGCGTGGCGCGATGCGCTGGCATTCGCCCAGCTCAGGTATGGCGACTCACTCTGCGTGATGGGAGTCGGGGAGGATGGCGTCACCGGTTACTACGCCGGGGCCAATCAGCCTCATGTGCGAGCGATCTCCGTGCACAACCTCTTCGAGTACGGCGAGCCGGACGCCGTCCAGGGTCAAGGGCCGTATTGGATGGTGCGTGCCAAGGCAGCCGGGCTGGCGGCAGCGGTGGCGGCCGCGCCGGCGGCCACCATGCAAGGCACCGACGCGGTCCACTGGGACTGGGTCTTCGGCGCTACGGACGATCAGGAACAGATCGAGTTGCTGCAGGCAGACCCGCTGAGCCTCAGCAAGGTCGAGCTCCGGATGTTGCGGTCGATCCTAGAGCGTCGCCGGCCGGCGGTCGCGTTCGAAGACTGCCGGACGCCAGTGCAGGTCATAGTGTCCGAACGCAATAAAGTCTGCCCGGAGCAGCTCGTCCTCCGGAACTACGCGCGCCTCGGAGGCGAGAAAGAGGTGGTGCGGCTCGCGGGCAAGCCCCAATGGGAGCTCAATCGCGAGTTCCAGGAGGCTTATTGCGCGCCCGTGATGCGATGGTTCTCCGCGCACGGTGAACCGGGGCTCGCCCCAGTCGGTGACGCGGCGTCGAAGGCGCCGGCGCAGGCGCCGGCGAAGGTCACCGGGAAGCGAGGGCAGCCGCCTCCGCAGGAGTCATCGGTGATTCGCTAGCTCAGGAGAGGGGTCGCATGACGGTCGTCCAGGCATACGCGCGGTTCATGATCGTTTTCTTCATCGTGGTTGGCGTGGTCAGTCAGATACGGCCGCTCACGGATGCGCAGCCGGGTGGTTTGATCCTTTGGCCCGAGGGTGCTTACGTGCTGGGCATCTTCCTGGGCGGGATCTTTCACTTCTGGGTGCACCTGGCCCTGGCCGTGATCGGAGCCGGCGCGATGTGGTGGACCACCACGTCTCGGTATTACGCACAGCTGGTCTTCTACGTGTGTGCCTTCCTGGTCTTTGTCGGCATCCTCGAGCCTGAAGGCATCTGGTTTGCCCCGCTCAATTGGAGCCGGGACGTCGACCACGGTCAGATCGTGGCCACGATCCACCCCAGCTGGTACGGCATGGTGCCCCTCAACTGGGCCGACACCGCGCTCAACGGCCTGGTGGCGATCGCGGGCTTCGTGTTCGGATTCACCCCCGTCGGGCTGCGCCCCTGGGGCTACTGGCGGCGCCCGGCTCGGACCGCGGGGCCCCGACCTACCGGTGTCGCCGGCGGCGGCGTGACCGGATGACGAGTGCGACCGCCGCCGCCGCGACGCCGATGGCCACCGGGGTGCGGCCCTTGACCCCCACCCACATCGCGGCCCGGCCCGGGGCGGACAGGCTCGACGCCAATGAAGGCATCAGGCCCCACTGCCGCAGCACCGTGGTGTTGTCGAAATAGCAGTGATCGCTGAGCACCTTGCCATCCCGCAGGGTGATGAAGCTGAGGCAGGGGATCTCGGTCCGCCTTCCGGTTGCCGGAACGCCGTACAGGGCGCCGAGGTGGGTTCCGTGCATCTCGAACCGAGCGACGGCGTGGTCGCCGCGGACCACCAGGTCCTTGAGCTCGTATCCGACATCGGGAAAGGCGTCGAAGAGCGTGCCCAGAAACTCGCGGATTTCGGCCTTGCCTCGATAAGGAGTCTCCATGGGGACGTCGAGCCACTCCATGTCGTCGTCGAAGCAGCTCAGCATTCCGCGCGCGTTGTGGGAGTTGAAGAACCGGACCATGTCGAGTACGGCCTGCCGGTTCTGGCCCTCCCGCTCGGTGAGGTCTGCCGTTGAGGCGGGAGCGCTCCGATCGACAAGACTCGCCATATCCACCCTCCCCGCGGCAACCGCGGCCGAACCAGCCCCTAGAACGCGGCGATTATAAGTCAGCCCGCCGGGCCTTCGAGCGACCGGAGCGGCCGATATAATCCGTCGCGTCGCCGTCGGCCCGCGCGGAGCGTGGGAGAGCAGAGCATGAGCCGGACGGTCCTTCGGGTTTCACCCCGTGGGCTGCGCCCCTGGGGCTACTGGCGGCGCCCGCCCAGGACCGCACGCGCGAGGACTATCGGCGCCGCCGGCGAAGGAGCGACCCGATGATCAGCGCGCCCGCGACCGCGGCGGAGCCTATCGCGAGCGGGGTGCGGCCCTTCACCGCCAGCCACATCACCACCTGCCCTGGGCCGGAAAAGGCCGCCGACAGCGGCGGCATCAATCCCCACTGGCGCAGGACCATCGCGAGGTCGAAGTAGCAATGGTCGCTGATGATCTTCCCGTCGCGAAACGTGATGAAGCCGAGGCTTGGGAGCACGACTGCCCGGCCGGTGGCGGGCACGCCGTAGAGAGTACCGAGATGCGTCGACCGCATCAGGAAGCGGGCCGCCGCATGGTCGCCGCGCACGACGAGGTCTTGCAGTTCGTAGCTGACGTCCGGGAAAGCGTCGAACATGGCGGTCAACATCTCGCGGATCCTTGCGTGGCCGCGGTACGGGGTCCCGATGGGGATGTCGAGCCATTCCCCTTCCTCGTCAAAGCAGGAGATCATTCCCTGAACGCTGTGCGCGTTGAAGTATTTGACGTAGTCCAGCACGGCTTGCCGGATCTGCTTCTCAGATTCGGTGAGTCCCGATGTCGGAGCGCTCCGATCGACCACACTCGCCATCTGTCCGCCCTCCCGGGCGGCCAGTGCCGCCCCGTGACCCTTAGGAACGCCGCGATTATAGGCCAGCCCGACCGGCATTTCGAGGGCCAGATCGGACGATATAATCCCGCTGCGTCGCCTGCCGCCTGTCGGCACGTGTGACGGGGGGGAGGCTATGAGAGGGACAGTCGTGCGCGTGACAGTGGCGACGCTCGCGTTCGCATTCGTGCACAGCCTGCTTGCGAGCGACGCCGTGAAGAGAGAGGTCGAGCGCCGCCTGGGCTCACGCATGCGGGACGGCGCATACAGGTTTTTCTACATGCAGGTGACCTTCGCCTCGCTGGCCGCGCTCGCGCTCAGCATGCGGGGCCTTCCAGACCGGGTCGTCTATCGGGTCCCCAGACCGTGGAGCTGGCTCATGAGGCTGGGCCAGCTGTTCGGAGTCGTCCTGATCATGGACGCCAACCGCCGCCTCGGCCTGCTGCAGTTCAGTGGAGTACAGGGCCTGGTCGGGCTGCTGAGCGGCAAGCCAGTCGAGCGCGAGCCCGCCGCGCAGGGCCCGCTGCTCGGCGGCGATCTTCCGTACCGGACCGGCGGCGCCTATCGCGTCAGCCGGCATCCCCAGAACCTGGGCCCGACCCTGGTCGTCTGCCTGCAGCCCACGATGACCGTCCGCCTGCTGACCTTTGCGCTGGTCGGGTCCGCTTACAGCTTCTTGGGTTCGCTGCTGGAGGAGCGCCGGGCCCGGGCTGCCGACCCCGAGGCATACGATCGCTACCGGTCGCGCGTGCCCTTCTTCTTGCCCGGGCCGGTGCGCTGATGGCTGCGAAACTCTTCAGTGGCGAGCGGTGACGTGGGGCCTGGTCAGGCCCCCCTTGCCACCGCGGACTCGCTTCCGTCGTTCGACGGCTCCCGAGGGCGGCTGCCGCGGGCACGGCGCTTCGTCGCCAGCCTGATGCTGAGCCTGTTCCTGATCATCGTCATGATCGCGGCGCTGGTCCTGGTGCTGCAGAACACGTTCCGCGTGGCCGCCTGATGGACCCCTTCGCACGACTCGGGCGGACCATGTTCCGTTACCGCTGGGCGGTGCTCGCCGGGTGGCTGGTCGTGCTCGCAGCGGCCGGGGTTTTCCTGGCTCCCAAGGCCCCCGCCGTCGTGAAGAGCGGTGGATTCCGGGTCCCCGGTTCCGAATCGATAAAGGCGGCGCAGGCGCTGGAGCGCGATTTCCACGGCTCGAGCTACAGCACCAGCGTCGTCGTATACCAGTCCTCGAGCCTGACCGTCACGGACGCCGACTTTCAAACCGCGGTGAGCGAGGCCAGCGCACGCATGCGGACAGTCCGGCATGTGCGTGCCGTCCTCGACTTCACGAACACCGCCAACCCGGCCCTGGTCAGCCAGGACGGACATTCAACGTTCGCGATCGTGGACCTGGACGGCAGCGAATCCGAGGACCAGGAGGCGGTCGGCGAACTCCGGTCGCAACTGCGAGGGACGAGGCTGGACCACTACATCACCGGCGCCCCAGCCGTCAACTACGACATCCAGATTGCCAGCGAGGACGACCTCCACCGTGCCGAGCTGGTGACCATCCCGCTGGTCCTGGTTCTGCTGCTGCTGGTCTTTCGGACCGTTGTCGCCGCCGTAGTTCCGCTCCTGCTCGGCGCGTCGGCGGTGGTCCTCTCCAACGCCGGCCTTTACCTGATCGCGTCCCGCACCGACGTCTCCGTGTTCTCGCTCAACGTCGCGTCGATGATCGGGCTCGGGCTCGGCATCGACTTCTCGCTGATCGTCCTGACGCGCTTTCGCGAGGAGCTTCCCAACGCTCCGAGCGTGGAGGAGGCGGTCGCGCGGACGATGCAGACCGCGGGGCGATCGATCACCTACTCCGGCATCACCGTCGTCCTCGGCATGCTCCTGCTGACACTGCTCATCGGTCTCACGGTCCCGGCTTCGATCAGCATGGGCGTTATGCTGGTCGCCGTGGCCGCCGTGCTGGTCGGCCTGACGGTGCTGCCGGCGCTGATGAGCGTTGTCGGGAAGCGCATCGAGTGGCTGCGTGTCATCCCCCGGCGGGCGCCGCGCGCAGATCCGCGGACGGTGATCTGGTACCGCCTCAGCCGCCTGATCATGCATCGGCCGTGGCCGTGGCTGCTGGGAGCGATCGCGCTCCTCGCGGTGATCGCCTTCCCGCTGCATAGCCTCGCCACCACCGGTGCCGACCCCCGCCTGCTCCCCAGCAACATGCAGTCGGTGGTCGGGGTGAAGAAGCTCAACGCCACCTTCGGAGCTAACCGGTTGACGCCGATCCAGGTCGTCGTCAAGACCAAGCCCGACGGCGTCTGGACGCCCGAATTTCTCGACGCCATCGGACGCCTGAGCCAGACCGCGGCCGCGGAATCGGGTGTCGACAGCGTGCAGTCCCTGTACACCGTCGCCGTGGCACAGGGCCTCACGCCCGATCAATACCGACAGCTCAAGCCATCACAGTTTCCAGCCGGTCCGCAGAGGAACGCGCTCACCCTCCTGGTCGACATCGACGGCCGGAACGACAGCGTGGTCGTCAATGTGTTCTCGCCTTACGACCAGTTCGACAGCCGTCACCAGGACACCATCTACCGCCTGCGCGGAACGACCGTGCCCGAGGCCCTCAAGGGCACCGGGTATACAGCCTACGTGGGCGGCTCGGGCGCCGCGTTCCTGGACTTCCGCGACACAGAGTTCGCGCGTTTCCCGGCGGTGGTGGGTGGCGTCCTGCTGATGACCTTCGTCATTCTGATGATGTTCTTCCAGTCGCTGTTCCTCCCGTTGAAGGCGATCCTCATGAACGTGGCGTCGATCGTCGCCAGCTACGGGGCGTTGGTAGCGATCTTCGTCTACGGCTGGGGCGGTCGCGTGCTCGGGTTCGAGCCCAGCGGCCACCTGTCGGTCATCACGCCGCCGATCCTTTTCGCGGTGCTCTTCGGGCTGTCCGCGGACTACGAGGTCTTCATGCTGTCGCGGGTCAAGGAGATCTACGACGAGACCCACGACAACATGGAGGCGGTGGCGGGAGGGCTCGCGCGCACGGCGGGCGTGATCACCGCGGCGGCGCTCCTGCTGCTGGGAGTCTTCGGCTCCTTCAGCGTGGCCGGGGTTCAGACCGTGAAGGAGGTCGGAGTCGGTCTCGCCATCGGCGTTGTCCTTGACACCACTGTGGTGCGGATCATCATGGTGCCGGCCACCATGCGTTTGCTGGGCGACGCCAACTGGTGGATGCCCAACTGGTTGAAGCGGTTCGTGCCCAAGCTCACGGAGGGCCCGGCACCGGCGCCCGCACCGGCGCCGAGCCCCGTTGCAGCCGTCGCATCGACGCCCCTCGCGAGGTTGCGCGGTATGGCCGGCGCCGCCCCCGAGGCGCCGGTCGAGCTGGCGGGTGGGCGGTCGCTGCGCATCGGCCGCGACGCTGCCAACGACATCCAGCTCCTGGCGCCTCAGGTCTCGCGGTTCCATGCTCGAATCGACGTCACCCCGAGCGGCCACGCGCTGATCGACCTCAACAGCCGGAACGGCGTCTTCGTCAACCGAACGCGAATACCGGCGGTGCCCGGCAGCCGCCAGCTCGACCACGGAGACCGCATCCAGCTCGGACTCGGGGGGCCCGAGCTCGTCTACGAGCAGGCCGCCGTCAGCGCTCCGCCCCCAGCGAGCTGATCGCGGTTAGAGGAGAAACCGCCCTCCGGCCATGATCTGACGCCCGTCCACCCACACATCCGCCTGGCTGGCCAGGACGTCGACGTGGGTGGGGCATTCCCAATCGGCGCCGGTCTCGTGCCCGTAGGGGTCTCCGAAGGCAATGTGGACGCCCGGGAACTTCTCGTCCTGCAGGAAGTTGCCGACGATCCGGCTCAAGTCGGTGTTGGTGCCGATCGCGAACTCCCCGACCCGGCGCGAGTTCGGGTGGCGGCCCATATAGGCATCGATCTCGGCCCGCAACCGGTCGTCACCGGGGGCATCGAAACCCACCAGCCAGCCACCCTCGACCCGCATCCGAACTGGCTGCTTGAAGAGGCCGTAACGGGGAGCGAAGTCGTCGCCCATCTCCTCGCCGACGATGATTCCGTCGACGCTCATTGGCGCGGTGTATGTCTCGCCTTCGGGCAGGTTGCCCCATTGCCCGGGCTCGTGGTACCGGCCGTCGCACGGCACCCAGCGGAGGTGGGGGTCGAAGGTGGCGACGAGCTGCGTTCCCAGGCGGGTGCGCACCTCGATCTGCGAGGCGCGGCGGGCTACTTCAAAGACCGCTCGGGTGAGCTCGTAGATCCGGCCGTAGTCCGCCGCCATCCCATCGAGCATCAGCGCTCTGTCGATTCCCACAATGTGGCCGTGCCGGCACCGCAGGTCCTGCGTCAGGAGCTTGATGAACTGCTGACAAAAACAGATCTCACCGGCATATACATTACCAATATAGAAGGAGACGGTCGGCGCGAATTCGGTGAGGGCCGCGGCCATCGGAGGGGGCACGGCGAGGGTCGGGCGCGACGTCCAATCCTCCATCGGATAGCCGCGGACCTCAGCGCCAGCGCCCGCGCACTCCTCCTCGATGGCGTCCGCGATGTCGGCCGCGCCGGCGTTGCGGACCACCGCCACGCGGTCGCCGGCGCTCACCGCCAGGCACACGCGGACGGCGTTGCGTGCCCCCGGCTGGTATTCGGGCAACACGGCCGGGAATATAGCGGCTATCCGTCCGCTGTGGACTCCTGCCTCTTGCGAGCCAGCGTCTCGACCTCGGCGACCATGGACTCGAACACGTCCAGACCGCTCTTCCAGAACGCGGGGTCTTCCGGGTTGATCCCGATCGTGGCCAGCGTGGCCTCCGGTGACCGCGAGCCGCCCGCGGCCAGCACTTCCAGGTAGCCGTCGACGAAGCTCTCGCCCTCCGCGCGCCAGCGCCGGTAGAGGGTCAGCG
>Ga0137372_10003522_pt1 | contig 15265 bp, 14 predicted proteins | sample SagtaG_6_FD_104911 | JGI IMG/M metagenome (GOLD analysis project Ga0137372, IMG submission 104911) | Vadose zone soil microbial communities from Sagehorn Ranch, Mendocino, California, USA - Sage1_R_60_16 metaG | ecosystem: Environmental > Terrestrial > Soil > Vadose zone | place: USA...
GCAGGCACCCCAGGCGCGCACCGTAATCTCGTCGCCGCGCTCTTCGACCTTTAGAAACAGAATGCCGGCGGCCTTGACGTCCGCGTTCTTCCATCTGCCGGAGAAGCGGCTTTGGGCGGCTGCTTGCGTGGTGGAGGATTGCGCGGATTGCTGCTGCTGTGCGGCCGGCGGGGTTTGTTGCTGTGTGAGTGACGAGGATTCTGGGGCCAATAATGCGGATTGCGGTTTTTGCGCTAACGATTGTGTCTGGCTGGTGGCGCTGACCTGTTGTGCCGGCGCGCCTCGCATCTCTGTGGACCGGACGTCTTCAGGGTCGTTCGAGCCCGCGTTGCGCGCGGCGTGGGGAAGATAGATTCCGTATACGCAAAACAGCAGCAGCGCACCGGTCAGGCCCGAGACGGCGCGGAAGCCCGAGCTTGCCGCAATCGTCTCCCTGGCCCAACCGAAGATCGCAATGGCGATGCAACCCAGCGCCGCGATGACGAGCATGTTGGCGAAAGGCGCGCTTGCCAGTTGTGAAATTGCCGAGGCCATGCCCCTTCGCTCCGGATCGAACGCTCCCGATCGAAAAATCTTGCCTGAATTGCATAGCACGGGATGGTGCATGGTAGCCCAGGCGGCCAATCCTGCGCTGTGACGAAATCACGCAACAGACGTGACGCCGCGCAGGAGAAATTGATTGTTAGAGCGGGGTCGGTTACGCTGGTGCGTTTTATCACGGCACGCCCTATAGCAGGCGCGCTGGGACCCCGGTGTGGGTCCTGTTTTACCGAGGAGCCGATGAGCAGGCTGAAGGGCAATAGCTCTGGAAATCCGAAAGCTTCCGGAGCGGACAATGTGCTGACCAGCACCGTAGATCCCACTGCGCCGCGCTTTCAGGCCAACCGCGAGGCCATGCGCGCGCTGCTGGCTGCGCTGAGCGCGGAGGAAGACGCTCTTCGCCAGGGCGGCGGCGCCCGCGCCATCGAGGCCCAGCACGCCAAGGGCCGGCTCACGGCGCGCGAGCGTATCGCGCTGCTGCTTGACCAGCATGCGGAAGGCGGGGGCCCGCCGCTCTTCGAGCTCGGCCTGCACGCCGCACACGGAATGTATGAGGAATGGGGCGGCGCTCCAGCGGCGGGCGTGGTGACCGGCCTGGGGCGGGTGCACGGGCGGCTCTGCATGATCATCGCCAACGACGCCACGGTGAAGGCCGGGGCGTTCTTCCCCATCACGGCCAAAAAGGTGATCCGGGCGCAGAACATTGCCCTCGACAACTCGCTGCCAACGATCTACCTGGTGGACAGCGCGGGCGTCTTTCTGCCGCTGCAGGAGGACGTCTTCCCCGACCAGGACGACTTCGGGCGCGTCTTTCGCAACAACGCGGTGATGTCGGCGCGCGGCATTCCGCAGATCACGGCCATCATGGGCATGTGCGTCGCCGGCGGGGCATACCTTCCAGTAATGTGCGACCACGTGCTGATGACCGAGGGCAGCGGCCTGTTTCTCGCCGGTCCGGCGCTGGTGCAGGCGGCAATCGGACAGAAGCTCAGCGCCGAAGAGCTGGGCGGCGCGCGCCTCCACGCGGAGATCAGCGGCACGGTGGACTTCCACGAGCCCAACGACGAGGCCTGCCTGGCGCGCGTGCGCTCGCTGGTGGAAAAGATGGGCTCGCGTCCCGAAGCGCCCTTCAACCGCATCGCTTCGGTCGAGCCGCGCTACCCGGCAGAGGAGGTCTACGGCATCTTCGACGGGGGTTCGGATAACGCCCCGGCCAGGCAGTACGACATGCGCGAGATCGTCGCGCGCGTGGTGGACGGCAGCCGCTTCGACGAGTACAAGCGCGGATACGGACAGACGCTGCTCTGCGGCTATGCGCGCATCGACGGGCACGCGGTCGGCATCGTAGCCAATCAGAAGACGCACGCCACGCAGGTGGACGCCGAAGGCGGCAAGCACACCGAGTTCGGCGGCGTCATCTACAAGGAGAGCGCGGAGAAGGCGGCGCGCTTCATCATGGACTGCAACCAGGGGTTGGTGCCGCTTGTCTTTCTGCACGACGTCAACGGCTTCATGGTGGGCCGCGAGGCGGAGCGCGAAGGCATCATCCGCGCCGGCACGAAGATGGTGAACGCCGTGGCCAATTCCGTGGTGCCCAAGATCACGGTGATCGTGGGCGGCTCCTTCGGCGCGGGACACTATGCGATGTGCGGCAAGGCCTACGATCCGCGCTTTGTCTTCGCCTGGCCCACGGCGCGCTACACGGTGATGAGCGGCGAGGCGGCGGCCGGAACGCTGGTGGAGATCAAGCTGAAGCAGATGGAGCGCGAAGGCCGCACGGTGGACGAGGCCGCGCGCAAGGAGCTCTACGAATCCATTCGCGCGCGCTATGTCGAGCAGATGAAGCCGCAGTACGGCGCTGCGCGGCTGTGGATCGACAAGATCATCGACCCGGCGCAGACGCGCGAGGCGCTGGCCTGGGCTCTGGCGGCCGCGCGATGCAATCCCGTAGTGGAGAAGTTTAATGTGGGGGTACTGCAGACGTGAGCGCGGGTAGCATCGTTCTTGAGGACCAGAACCACACGATCCTTTGGTGCCCCACTTCTGCCCTCTTGTGGCAGAAGTGGGTCTTTTGACTTTCTATGACAGACTCGCGCCAGGCGTTTGAACTTCCGATTATGGTTCGGGAAGAGGACATCGACGAGCTCGGCCATGTGAACAACGTGGTCTACCTGCGCTGGGTGCAGGAGGCGGCGACGGCGCACTGGCGCGTGCTGGCCTCGGAAGACGAGCGCGCGCGGCTGCTGTGGGTTGTCATCCGCCATGAGATCGACTACAAGAGACCAGCGATGCCGGGCGATGAGATCGTTGCGCGCACCTGGGTGGGCGAAGCCGACGGCCTGGCCTTCGAGCGCCACACCGAGATTCTGCGCGCCGGGGATCGCCGGAACAAGGAAAAGCTGCTGGCGCGGGCGCGCACGCTATGGTGTCCGGTGGATGCCAAGACCATGCGGCCGGTTGAGCCGGGGCCCGAAGTGCGCGCGCGCTTTTCGACAAAATCAAAAGACCCACTTCTGCCACAGGAAGGCAGAAGTGGGGCACCAAGAGTTCACGGCTGAAAAGCCTCCGAACGACAGTGAAGATTTGTGCCGCGCTGGGGTCCTTCGCTGCGCTCAGGATGACAACCTACTTGGGATGAGCTGGAGCAACTGGAATAGGAAATGAGTAATGCGGTAAAGATCGTCGAGTGTCCGCGCGATGCGTGGCAGGGACTGGCCAAGCAGATTCCGGCGGAGACCAAGGCGGAGTATCTGCGGGCGCTGGTGGCGGCGGGCTTCAAGCACATCGACGCGGTCTCGTTCGTCTCGCCGCGGGCCGTGCCGCAGATGGCCGATAGTGAAGACGTGCTGAAGCGGCTGGATCCACCCGATGACGTGGAGATCATCGGCATCGTGGTGAACGAGCGCGGCGCCGAGCGCGCCATCGCCACCGACGCGGTGCGCACGCTGGGCTTTCCCTACTCGCTCAGCCAGACCTTTCTGCGCAAGAACCAGAACCAGTCGCCGGAGGAGAACAGCGGTGCGCTGGAGGCGATCTGGACGCAGGCCGAGCAGAACGGGCTCGGCATGGTGGCCTACATCTCGATGGCATTCGGGAATCCCTATGGCGATCCGTGGGACGCAGCCGAGGTCGTGCAGGCGGTCGAGAACATTGCCGACATGGGGATCCCAACGGTTTCGCTGGCGGACACCGTGGGGCTGGCCTCGCCCGAGCTGGTCGCCGAAGTGATACGCGCCGTGCTCGCCGCGAATCGAAGCACTGAGGTGGGCGCGCACCTGCACGCGCGGCGCGAGAACGCCGCCGCCAAGATTCTCGCTGCCTATGACGCGGGCTGCCGCAGGTTCGACGCGGCGATCGGCGGTCTTGGCGGATGTCCATTTGCTCAGGATGAACTCGTAGGCAACGTGCCCACCGAACTTGTGCTGCGCACGCTGGCCGAGCGCGCCGCCGAGGTGCCCATTCGGAAACCCTTGGAAACCGTGCTGCGCCTGAACGAGGAGATCGCGCTGCGCTTTGCCGGCGCTCCCCATTGATTCCACCCCAGCACGCCAGAAACGGGCGCGCCGGGGACCCCCATTGATTGCCGCCGGGAGCGGGAGTAAGCTTGGCCGCCATGTACAGCATGCTGAAGCTCGGCTTTGAGGAGCGCATCGCGACGCTGACCCTCAGCCGTCCGGAGAAGCGCAACGCCATCAGCCGGGTGCTGATGGAGGAGCTGCTGGAGGCGCTGCAGGCGGTGGAGCAGTCTCCGGCCCAGGTGCTGATCCTCTCCGCCGAGGGCAAGGCCTTCTGCGCAGGGATGGACCTAGAGGACCTGCGCGCGCTGACCGAGCAGTCCTCCGAGGAGAACCTGCGCCACAGCCAGCTCATCGCCACGCTCTTCCGCGCGCTCTACCGCTTTCCCAAGATGACGATTGCGGCGGTGAACGGTGCGGCCATCGCGGGCGGCGCGGGAATCGCCACGTTGTGCGACTTCACGCTGGCCTCAACGGCGGCAACGTTCGGCTTCACTGAGGTGCGCATCGGCTTTCTGCCGGCGATCGTCTCCTCCTTCCTGGTCAGGCAGGTGGGCGACAAGCACGCGCGCGACCTGCTGCTCACCGGCCGCATCATCAGTGCCGATGAGGCGTATCGCATGGGATTGGTGAACGAGGTGGTGGAGGCGATGCATCTGGAGGCAGGCGCGCGGCGGCTGGCCGAGCAGTTGCTGGAGAACTCGCCGGCCTCGCTGCGGGCCACCAAGGCGCTGCTGCGAAGCTATGCCGGCGATGGCCTGGAGCGCGAGCTCGAGCTCGGCCTGGAGGCCAACGCGGAGATGCGCAAGACGAAGGACTTCCAGGAGGGCGTGCGGAGCTTCCTCGAGCGGCGCAAACCGCGGTGGAGCGAGTAAAGAGCAGGTTTTAAGCTTTCTCAGATTTCACTTTCTTCGAGTTCACCAGGAGGCCGGACACTCATGAGCACCCGATTCAAAGTGGCTCTTGTGCTGCTGGTTTTCCTGGCAGCCGGATGTTCCATCGGGGCATACAGAATTTACAACGCGCTCTACAACGTCACACCTGAGTCGAAGGACATCGGTCATATCAAAGTCCAGGAGCTTGGTTCGGCGAAACTGAAAATCTCCGGGTTTCCCACGTATAGCGGAATGGTGATCCGCGACATCACTGCCAAGGCAGACGGCCCGACCATTACCGTTCTGCTGCATATGGCCTGGGTCGGCTTGGCCAAGCCAGTAGCTCCGGGGCTTGCCTTCGAATATGAATTGACGGTTCCCGACAGGGTCAACGAAGTCAGGATTGGCCGGGACGCGAAGCTAATCTGGACGAGGAGATCCTCGCAGAAGAAATCATGAGCAGCGTCGAATTATGAGCATCATTGGCGAGACGACGTTTCGGGTGCGCTACTCGGAGACCGATCAGATGCGGGTGGCCTATCATCCGAACTACATCATCTGGTTCGAGCTGGGGCGCGTTGCCTTCCTGCGGCAGCTTGGCTTCACCTACAGCGAGATGGAAGAGGACGGGATGCATCTGCCTCTGGTGGAAGTGCGCTGCCGCTACAAGCATCCGGCGCGCTACGACGAGGAGATCACGGTGCGCACCCGGCTGGCGCAGATGCGGACTTCGCTGCTGCGCTTCCGCTTCGAAGTGGTGCGCAAGTCCGATGACCGGCTGCTGGCAGAGGGCGAGAGCGTGCACATGGTGGTGGGAAATGACCTGCGGCCTACGCGGTTGAGTGAGAAGTATCGCCCCGCGTTCGAAGCCGCAGCGGCAAAGGTAGAGGGCGCGGCGCGGGTGTAGAAAGCAGGTTTCATTGCTTTTGCTGTTGATTTTTGAGGTGTCATCCTGAGCGCAGCGAAGGATCCCAGCAAGGCTGGCCTGACCTGAACTGTTTGAGGTCACCTGCCGAAATGTCTCCCGTCACAAGCGGCGGCTCCTTACTGTGGCGAATCTCTTCGTTCGCAAATGCTTTGAGTAAAGCCCTCCTGTAGGTGACCTCGCGCGATATAGAAGAGGGAAACGGCGCTGGGGTCCTTCGCTGCGCTCAGGATGACTCCACAAAACAAAACCACTCAATCCGAATCCCTCAGCCTGCAAGGATCTTCCAATAGACGAGAGGATGCGATGACCGCGCTGCACCTGAACGGAAACGACCTGACGCTGGAGGACTTCGAGCAGGTGGTGCTGCATCGGCGTGCCGTGCTGCTGGAGCCCGACGCGCGCGAGCAGGTCGCACGGGCGCGCGAGGTGGTCGAGGCGCTGGTTGCGAGCGACGGCACCGCCTACGCCATCACCACCGGTGTGGGACAGCTGGCCGATGTGCGCATCTCGCATGAGCAGGTGCGGCAGTTGCAGATCAACCTGGTGCGCTCGCACGCGGCGGGAGTGGGCGAGCCGCTCAGCGAGGCGGAGTCGCGCGCCATGATACTGCTGCGCGCCAACTCGCTGGCCAAGGGCGCAAGCGGCGTGCGTCCGGTGGTGATCGATACGCTCTGCAACATGCTGAACCGCGGCGTGCATCCGGTGATTCCGTCGCAGGGTTCGGTGGGGGCATCGGGCGATCTGGCTCCGCTAGCACATCTGGCGCTGGTGCTGATCGGCGAAGGCGAGGCCCATTATGACGGCCTCCGCATGCCGGGCGTCGAGGCCATGAAGGCGGCCGGGATCGCGCCACTGCGGCTGGAGGCCAAAGAGGCCATCTCGCTGATTAACGGCACGCAGGCAATGCTGGGCGTGGGCGCGCTGGCGCTGCTGGAGTCGCGCACGCTGGCCACCACAGCCGACGTGATCGCCGCGATCTCGCTCGACGTGCTGCAGGGCACGGATGTGGCCTTCGACGAGCGGATCCAGCGCGCGCGGCCGCATGCGGGCCAGGCGCTTGTCGCAAAACATCTGCGCAAGATGCTGGAGGGGTCGGCGCTGCGCGAACATCATCGCGAATGCAAGAAGGTGCAGGACGCCTACTCGCTGCGCTGCATCCCGCAGGTGCATGGCGCGGTGCGCGACGTGCTGGACTACACGCGCCAGGTCTTCGAGATCGAGATGAACTCGGCGGTGGACAATCCGCTGGTCTTCGTCAGGAAAGCCGCGCCAGACTCTGCCAGAGAAAAGCAACCAGGCAAAATCGGCATCGACCTGGAGCAGCATGATGCAAGCTGGCAGAAGGTGGAGGGCGATGTGATCTCCGGCGGAAATTTCCACGGGCAGCCCATCGCCTTCGCGCTCGATTTTCTGGCGATCGCCATTGCCACGCTGGCGGGAATCAGCGAGCGGCGAATCGAGCGCATGGTCAACCCGGCGCTGAGCGCGGGACTGCCGGCGTTTCTGGCCCCGAGCGCGGGAGTGAATTCGGGATTCATGTTGCTGCAGGTGACGGCGGCGGCGCTGGTCGGCGAGAACAAGGTGCTGGGCCATCCCGCCTCGCTCGACTCCATCACCACAAGCGGAAATCAGGAAGACTACGTTTCGATGGGCATGACCTCGGCGCTGAAGCTGCGCCGCGTAGTGGAGAACGTGCGCAACGTGCTGGCCATCGAGGCGCTGGCTGCGGCGCAGGCGGTGGACCTGTGGGCGCCGCACAAGCCCGGAAAGCGCGCCCAGCACGCGTTGGCCGAGGTCCGCGCCGTCTCACGCACCGTGCCTGAGGACCGCTCGCTCTCCTCAGATATTGCCAAGGTGGCCTCGGTGATCCGAGAGGGAAAACTGGCGGCAGTGCTGCGATAGAGCAAAGTTTCAAAGTTGAGCCGTTTTGCGGGCGTGAGCGAAGCGGGAGCCCGCAGGCGAAATCCTGAGCGCAGCGAAGGATCAAAATCCCCACTTCTGCCAAAGGATGGCAGAAGTGGGGCACCACAGCATTCGTTTCTCGAAGTGAATTTCTCCAATTCGTTCCGCGGTTCAACGTTTCAAGCGGAATCGAGACGAGGAGAATCCAGGTGGTAAACGCCTGCTTTGGGTGTTTTCCACACGTTTGCTGTTGACATTGCCTCAAAGATGCAGCAATTTAGCTTTGTCGCAGGTAATCAGGCCGATGCTTATCGACTCTGGTTCCGGCGATGGGAGTTTGCCCCGCTCTGGCGCTCCGTAAAACTCGCATGGCTGCTACGACTCTTGCGCCGGTTGATTCCCGCGAAGTGGTTCGCTGCGACGATTGCCTGCTGGTCCAGTTCCGGACCATGAACAATATCTGCCGTCGATGCAAGATCCCTCTCGATGAGGTTCCCGAGCCGGTAATCCCGTGCCTTCCGGTGGCCATGCCTCGTTTGGAGACCGTCCCATCCAATCGCCTGCCGGTGGCGTCCGCCATTCGCTCGCTGCGGCTGCGCGCCGGATTGAGCCAGCGGCAACTGGCGCAACGCATGAGCGTGCCGCGGACCTACGTCTCGAAGATCGAAAACGAGAAGGCGTGCCCGACGCTGAGTTCGCTGGAGCGGCTGGCCGGTGCGCTGCGGGTCCGCATCTGCGACCTGCTGACCACGGGACGCAGCCATGAGGACGACGTCCGCGAGCTGGTGCAGGACGAGTTCATCGCCGAGCTGGTGCCCTACATGCGCAAGCTGAACGGCGTGCAGTGGATGAGCGTGCTGACCCAGCTGCGCGAGATGACCGCGATGCCGCGGCGGCTGGCGTAGCACTCTCAGCAGCAAGAGCACAGACAGTTCCACCACCCCGCCCTGGCCAAAGAGAGGCCAGGGCGGGGCACCGCCATCTGCTTTTCCTTCACTCGTGCTGCATTGCAAGAACACAGGCCGTGTGCTAGCTTCAAACTACCCGTTCGAGAGGCATTGCTTTGCACACCACCGTCCCTGCCGGGCTGACTCGGAAGCAAGCCGAGCTGTTTGCCAAGCTCGACCCAGCACGGCTACCGCATCACATCGCAATCATCATGGACGGCAACGGGCGCTGGGCACGGCGCCGCCATCTGCCACGCATCGCCGGACACAGGCAGGGAGTGGAGGCCGTGCGCGACGTGGTCACCGTGGCCGCGCGCATCGGACTCCAGGCGATCACGCTCTATGCGTTTTCGGCGGAAAACTGGAAGCGGCCCAAGACCGAAACCAGCTTCCTGATGGCCCTGCTGCGGGCCTACCTGAAAAAAGAAGTCCCGCTGATGATGGACAACAACATCCGCCTGCGCTACATCGGCCGCATCCACGAGCTGCCGCCGGCCGTGCAGGAGCGCATGGGATGGGCGCAGGAGCAGACCGCGAAGAACACCGGCCTGATCATGACGCTGGCGCTGAATTATGCCGGACGCGCGGAGCTGATCGACGCCTTCCACTCGATTTTGCGCGCCGCGGCCAAGAACGGCGGGCTGGCCGACCTGAAGATCGATGAAGAGACCATCTCGCGGCATATGTATGCTGCCGATCTTCCCGACCCCGACTTGGTCATCCGCACCAGCGGCGAGATGCGGCTCTCGAACTTCCTGCTATGGCAGCTTGCCTACACCGAGATTTTCGTGACCCCGACGCTGTGGCCGGACTTCACCGGCGCGAACCTGATCGAGGCAATCGCCGACTTCCAGAAGCGCGAGCGCCGCTATGGCAACGTCGGCGCGGCCGTATAGGCGTAGGCTCACGTAGAGATGGAATACATCGCGTATCTGCACAAGGACCCAAGGTCGGACTACGGGGTCAGCTTCCCGGACTTCCCCGGCTGCGTGACTGCGGGCGCGACGCTGGAAGAGGCGCGGAAGATGGCAGCCGAGGCGCTCGCCCTCCACATTACCGGCATGGTAGAGGACGGCGAAAAGATTCCCAAGCCTTCCACCTTGGACCAGTTGCAGAACGATCCCGCCATGAAGGGAGCTGTTGCCTTTCTGGTGGAAGCCACCGAGCCGGAGAGGACCGTCCGCATCAACATCACCGCGCGCGAGAGGCCAGATTGCTGAGATCGACCGCCGCGCCAGCGCCGCCAAGATGAGCCGCTCTGCGTATATCGTCCAGCGCGCGCTTGGCCTGCGGGAACGCAAGCGCCAGGCTTTGAGCGAAGCGTTACCGCAGCCAGCACGACAGGAGAGGGCACTGGACGATCGGAAACGCAAACGCCGCGCCTGAAGCCCAAATCGAAAGAGACCAAATCCTACACATGAAACGCATTCTCACCGCTTTAGTCCTGATTCCGCTGGTGCTGCTGGCCGTCTTTCGTGCGCCGCTGTGGCTCTTTCTGTCGATCATCGCCCTGGTGGCGCTGGCAGCGGCATCGGAATATCTGGGCATTGTCGCCGGCTATGGCCTGGAACCCTTTCGCCTGCTGACCTATGTCTACACCTCCGCGCTCTTCCTGATTTACTATTACGGCCAAATCTACGCCGGTCCGATGCTTGCGGGCGTGCTCCTGCTGCTGCTCTTTGTCCCCTTCCTGCTGCTCACGGCGGCCATTGCGCGGCCGGAGTTCAAAAGCGCTGTGCCCGGTGCGGCGATGAGCTATCTGGCGCTGCCCTACATCGGAGTTCCGCTGTTGCTGCTGGCATTGATGCGCCAGTCGACGCGCGGCTGGATCTATGTGGTGTTTACGTTCCTTGCCGTCTGGGTGGGAGATACCGCCGCAATGTACGTGGGCAAGAGCATGGGACGGCACAAGCTGGCTCCGCGAATCAGCCCGTGCAAGACCGTGGAGGGCACCGTGGCTTCCCTGCTCTTCTCGGTGCTCATCTGCTGCCTGTTCGCACACTTCATACCGGAGATCGCCTCGGCGCTAGGCCGCATCCACCTGCTGGCTGAGGCGCCGGAGTCATCGGTGATTGCGCCCGTAACCTATGCTCGCCCGCCGCTCTGGTTGGCGGCTCTCATCGCTGCCCTGACCAATGCGGCGGCACAGCTCGGAGACCTGCTGGAGTCGGCCCTGAAGCGTGGCGCAGGGGTGAAGGACTCGGGGACAATGCTGCCCGGCCACGGTGGGATTCTGGATCGTATCGATGCCCTGCTGCTGGCGCTGCCGGTTGCTTTCCTGCTGTTTCTGATCTGGGGGCCAAGGTTCATGCAGGGCTGAGAGTTCCCAGGTTCAAGCCGGCTAAGATCAATCACAACAGCAAGTTCAACTACCCCGTCCTAACCAAAGGACGGTTGGGACGGGGCACCCAGCTCATTGCCCAGATATACTGGATGGAATGAAAAAACGAATCGCAATCCTCGGTTCCACGGGCTCAATTGGCTGCAGCACCCTCAGGATCGTGGAGAGCTATCCGGAGCGCTTTGCCGTGGCCACCCTGGCCGCCGGCTCGAACCTGGAACTGGCGCTGGAGCAGGCGCTGCGCTGGCGTCCGCGACTGCTTTCGGTGGCCGGCGAGAAGGCTGCCGAGGAGATGCGTCGCCTGCTGCGCGATGAAGGCTGCACTGAGGTTGAGGTCGTATGGGGCACGCCGGGAACAGTGGCCGTGGCGACCCATCCCGAGGTCGATTTCGTGGTCAGCGCCATTGTGGGCGTGGCCGGCCTGGAGGCCACATACGAGGCGGTGAAGGCCGGCAAGGAGATCGGCTTGGCGAACAAAGAATGCCTGGTCGCCGCCGGCGAGCTGATCATGGCCGAGGCGAAGCGGCAGGGCAAGCCGCTGTTGCCCATCGACAGCGAGCACAACGCCGTGCATCAATGCCTGCGCGGCGGCCGGATGGAGGAGGTGGAGCGGGTATGGCTGACCGCTTCGGGCGGCCCCTTTCTGCACACCCCGCGCGAGGAGTTCGAGCACATCACCGTGGCCCAGGCGCTGAACCACCCCACGTGGAAGATGGGCCAGCGCATTACCATCGACTCGGCGACGCTGATGAACAAGGGCTTTGAGGTGATCGAGGCGGTGCGCCTGTTCCATGTGCCGCCCTCGCGGACCAAGGTCGTGGTGCATCCGCAGAGCACGGTGCACAGCATGGTGGAGTTTGTCGACGGCAGCATCCTGACCCAGATAAGCGTCACCGACATGCGGCTGCCCATTCTTTACGCCCTGACCTGGCCGGAGCGCATCCAGAGCGAACTGCGCTTCGACGTGCTGTCTCTCAAGCACCTGGACTTCAGTCCGCCGGACCTGGACAAGTTCCCCTGTTTGCGGCTGGCCTACGAGGCGGCGGAGGCGGGCGGCGCAAAGACCGTGGCGCTGAATGCGGCCGACGAGGTGGCCGTTGCTGCCTTTTTGGAGGAGAAAATCCCTTTCCTGGGAATTCCAGCGACGATCCAAGCTGTTTTGAGTGAAACGCCGGAGCACAGACCGGAATCTATATCCGAGGTTCTTGCCATGGACCTGGAGGCGCGCGATCGGGCACGGCGCTTCGTAAGTGGCGAGCGGGCAGTTGCCACGAGATAATTCCTCCAGCGAAAGGCCACGGCAACCACCCCAGGGGGACGTTATTACTCTCTTTTCTCTGTTTATGACCAATGCTTTCTATACCATGGCCGGCGCGATCCTGGTGCTGGGCGTGATGGTGCTGGTGCACGAGTTCGGCCACTATGCGGCAGCCAAGTTGCTGGGAGTGCGGGTGGAGGTCTTCTCCATCGGCTTCGGACGCAGGCTGGTGGGCTTCAAGCACGGCGACACCGACTACCGCATTTCTCTGCTGCCTCTGGGCGGATACGTGAAGATGACCGGAGTCAGCCCGATCGAGATGCCCGAGGAGCGGCCGGCGAACCAGCCCCCAGATCGCGGGGAGTTCCTGAACCATCCTCGCTGGCACAGGTTGATCATCGCAGTGGCCGGTCCGCTGGCCAACCTTGTTCTGGCCGTGGCCCTGCTCACCATTGTCTTCGCCGTCCACCATGCAATCCCCTACGGGCTTTACAGGCCGGCGGAGGTGGGCTGGATCGATCCCGGCTCGGCCGCCGAGAAAGCTGGGCTAAAAGAGGGCGACCGGATTCTTCAGATCGGCGACCAGGAAAATCCTACTTGGCTCGACGTGCAGAACAAGGTCATGATCAACCCGAATCAGCCGCTCCCACTGCGTGTGCAGCGCAACAGCAATGTTCTGGCGCTCACCTTGCACCCCGCAGTCGAGGGTAAACAGCAGAGCGGCGACGCCGGCTGGCAGCCGCTGAAGCCATTCGAGGTGACCGGGGTGGAGCCGAATCTGCCCGGGGCCAAGGCCGGACTGCAGGTCGGCGACCGGATCGTGTCAGTGGATGGTAAGCCGATCCATGCTACCGAGGCTCTGAAGGCTTATCTGCAGACCACCAAGGAGAAGCCGATCACGCTGAATCTTATCCGCAAGGGACAGCCAATCTCACTGACTGTGACGCCGCAGCTGGTTACGTCCGAGGGACGCGCGTCCGGCTACCGCATCGGCTTCATGTCGGAGCCCACCGAAATCGAGAGGCTGCCGTTGCCTGAGGCCTTCCGCCGCTCGGTCGACGAGTGCCGGAAGCTCTCCGGACTGGTCTTCAGTCTGATTGGGAAGATGGTCCAGCGGAAGGTCTCCGTCAATCAGTTGTCAGGGCCGATTGAGATCGTCCGGGTCTCCGGCGAGACCGTACGCTACCGCGGCGCAAACGGCGTGATGGAGTTGATGGCGCTGATCAGCCTGCAGCTCGGGCTCTTTAACCTGCTTCCGGTGCCAATACTGGACGGAGGGCTGATCGCCATGCTGCTGGTGGAGTCGGCCATGCGCCGCGATATCAACGAGGCCATTAAGGTGCGGCTCTATCAGGCGGCATTCGTTTGCCTGGTGCTCTTTGCCGGGATGGTGATCTTCAACGACGTGGTGAAGATGATCCCCGGCCAATAAGGCGAACCCGCGAATCCGCCCGAAATTGGAGCGACGGCCCGGTGCAGCACCGGGCCATTTTATTTCTCGTCTTGCCGGTTTTGTCTCATCTTCCCAGTCCAGCTCTGGATGCAGATTTTCCGATTTTGGTTGTAGCCGAACGAGGGCTTCTTGGGCTAAAGTAGCTGTTGCCGAAATTACCAAAGTAACCACGATCTGCAAGGGGCAATCATGGGGAAATACGTAAAGACCATCGGGGAGAAGAGCTCGGAGAAGCCGCAGAACTACGCCTGTCAGATTTGCCGCGCCTCGCGCGAGATTTGCCAGCGCTGCCAGTCGGGCGGCTATCTCTTGCACATGGAACCTCAGCGAGTGGTTCCCACGGTCCGGCGCGGACGTCCCCGGCCAAGCCTTTCCGTCTACAACTGACGGCCACGGAAGTGCCGCTAGCTGGTCGCGAGGTGTTCACCGCCGCCGGGCCTGTTAAACTGAATCCATGGCAGTTCAGAAGCGCAGAGTAAGTTACGCCACCACTATAGGAAACGTGCGTGTAGTCGGCGATGCACCAGTTATGGTGCAGTCGATGACCAACACCGATACCGCCGACATCCCTTCCACCGTGAAGCAGGTTGCAGCGCTGGCGCGTGCCGGCTCCGAGGTGGTGCGCGTGACGGTGAACAACGAGGCCGCCGCCGAGGCCGTCCCGCCGATTGTGGAACAGCTCGGGGCGATCGGCGTACACGTGCCGATTGTGGGCGACTTCCACTACAACGGGCACGTCCTGCTCAAGAAATTTCCCGACTGCGCGCGGGCGCTCGACAAGTACCGCATCAACCCCGGCAACGTCTCCATCGGCCGCAAGAACGACGACAATTTCCGGACGATGATCGAGTGCGCCATCGAGAACGGCAAGCCGGTCCGCATTGGGGTGAACTGGGGCTCGCTCGACCAGCAGCTGCTGGCCCGAATGATGGACGAAAACGCCCGCTCCAGCGAGCCGCAGGACGCCCGCGAGGTGATGATCGAGGCGATGATCACCAGCGCCCTGCACTCGGCCGAGCTGGCCGAGAGCTTCGGAATGCCAGCCAAGGACATCATCCTGAGCGCCAAGGTCAGCGGCGTGCAGGACCTGGTGGATGTCTATCGCCGGTTGGCCGCGCGATGCCAATATCCGCTTCACCTGGGACTGACCGAGGCCGGCATGGGCGCCAAGGGCATTGTGGCCAGTACGGCCGGCCTGGCCATCCTGCTGCAGGAAGGCATCGGCGACACCATTCGCGTCTCGCTGACCCCCGCACCGGGCGGCGACCGCACCGAAGAGGTGCAGGTGGCGCAGCAGGTCCTGCAGTCGCTGGGAATTCGCAGTTTCCTGCCGCAGGTGACGGCCTGCCCCGGCTGCGGCCGCACCACCTCAACCTACTTCCAGGAGCTGGCGCAGCAGATTCAGATCTTCGTGCGCGAGCAAATGCCCACCTGGCGCGAGCAGTTTGAAGGCGTCGAGGAGATGAAGCTGGCTGTGATGGGCTGCATCGTCAACGGACCGGGCGA
>Ga0137372_10003525_pt1 | contig 15259 bp, 17 predicted proteins | sample SagtaG_6_FD_104911 | JGI IMG/M metagenome (GOLD analysis project Ga0137372, IMG submission 104911) | Vadose zone soil microbial communities from Sagehorn Ranch, Mendocino, California, USA - Sage1_R_60_16 metaG | ecosystem: Environmental > Terrestrial > Soil > Vadose zone | place: USA...
AACTTGAGACGGCGGAAGATGACCTCGCAGGAGACCGAAATGGCGAGTATCTGGGGTCTTTCGAAGAAAGCCGCGAACTATCGGCCCGCCCCCAGGCCCGAGGTCCGCTGCGACGCCTGCAAGTACATGTTTCCTCCGCTGGTCCTGGGGGGATGCAGGCTGGTCCGGGGGTTGATCCAGGGCTCCGCCACCTGCGATCAGTTCACGCCTCGCCGAGGTCCCTCCGGCCGCTGAGCCACCCAGAGGATCAAGCGGTGCGCAGCTACCTGGTGCTGGCGAAACAGACGGGCGCCCTGGTGGTGTTCCGGCTGTACGCCCGGAACCACCGGGGGAGGTGACAGCGGGTGACCAACGCGGGCATGTCACGGTTCAGTCGGGTGGCCGCCGACGCCAAGACAAGGAGACGGGAGGTTTCAAGCATCACCCAGAGCCACTGTCAAACATCCGCTGGGAGAAGAGCCACACCGGCCGCGCGGGGAGGGCCTTTGGCTCTCCAGACGTGCGTGAACGGTCTGCGTGGACTCCCCCTCGTTCATGAGGTCAGCTCGGTCATCCGCGTCGAGGCCGGCGAACCTTAGCCCCGACTCTCGAGTGGGGCCTCCCCGTTTCTCCGGGGCCAGTACTGGGTCCGCCCCGGCATGATCCCCACCGCCATCTCGCTCGTATTTCCTTGGGTGAACCCTCGGGGAGAGTGGGAATGATCGATGAATCACGGGTAGCTCGAGAAGGGAGTACATCATGGGACGTCGTGCCGTGGCACTCATAGCGGGCCTTGCAATGGTAATCGGGCTGATCCTCGCGAACGCAGCAGTGGCGCAGGGGCGCCCTCTTTCGACGACGCTCACGGGGGCGGCGGAGGCCCCGGGCCCCGGCGACCCGGATGCCTCAGGGTTCGCCTCCATCACCCTCAATCAGGGCCAGCATGAGGTCTGCTTCGACCTCAACTGGGAGAACATTGACGGGACGGTCACCGCCTCGCACATCCACGTTGCGCCCCCAGGAACGCCCGGCCCGGTGGTGGTCCCCCTGTTTGTGGACCAATCGTTTCCGGGGACGGGAACCGCGAGCGGTTGCATGGCCGGCGTCGACGAGGAGCTGATCAAGGCGATCAGGCAAGACCCCGCCGCCTATTACGTGAACATCCACAGCACCGTGTTCCCTGCAGGAGCCATTCGCGGTCAACTGGGCAAGTAGCGTGGAGCAGAGCCCGAGGCGCGATCCACCTCGCGTCCATAGGTGGCAGTCATGAGGACTACAGGTGGATCACTGGCTTGGAAAGGAATGACTGAACACGAGCCCACACTCGGCCGAAGAACCCCCGCTGGAACCGTACCTCGAAGTCCTTCGCCCCATTCAAAGGACCGCGCCAAGTGGCCACCCCACCCCGCACTCGCATCGGGACGCTGGTCCAGACGATGGACATTCCCTCCGGAGCCCGGACGGTCACCGTCGCTGTGGTGGACAATGTGGTCTGCCCCTGGAGCCGCAGCCGGTAGGAACCGGCGGCACGATCGCCGTCCCACGCGTGAGGGAGAGCCAGGGAAAGCGCCACACGGTGACTTCGCTGGGGTTTGATTTGCATGAATCCCGCGAACACGGGGAGTCCCAGATCCCGGTGAGCTTCGAAGATGACGTCTCTGCCGTCCTCGGTAGATCGCTTAAGGGAGCAATTGGCAGCGCAGTAGAACTGGGTCCACGTCCGGTCCTCGCCAGGCTCGAGATGCGGGCCGTCGGGGGGAAAGCAGCTGCAGGGACCGAGTGAATAGCTTGGGGCAGCGCCCGCCGGCGCCTGGTTGATGATCCTTGTTGAAGCCTCGGCGGTGGCCTTCCCGTCCGACGCCAGCCGAGCCTCGTAGGTGAGGTCCTGCCGCACGTAGAAATCGACCTTGTTGGCGGCGGCGTTCGAGTGAGCTACCCCGAAAACGTCCCCACTGCGCGTGCCGAACCCACCCGTTACCCCGGCCAGCCGAAATGCGGCCTGGACCCGCGGGTCCACCCCGTGCAGGATGAGGTGCCCGTTGGCAGCGGCGTTGACCAGGGCTCGCAGTGCCCGCTCGGGGGCGGTGGCCGAGAGAAATCGGCCCCATATGGTCTCCGCGACCAGGCGCGGTCCTTCGCTGCGAGGATGGGGGATGTGGCTTTTCAGATAGTCCGCTGCCGCCACATATTCAACAACGTTGTCTGCTGTGAACGTGTAGCCGAGCGGCTTCGCCCGAACGGGGCCAGTGGCGTGTAGAAGGTCAGACAGCCCTTCCAGGTCGAAGAAGATCGTACCGTCGATCTTCTCACCGCTGATCCGCTCATATAGCTGCTCGATCAGGGTGGCGGCCGTCGGTGCGTCTGGCGTCATGTTGATGTTCAGCCAGAAGCCAGCACCGCCGAAAGGGCCGTACAGTTCGGCGAAGTCCGCGGAAGGACGAGGGGCACGCGCGGGGGGAAGGTTCCGAAGCGAACTGACGTCATCAAACCGCCCAAGCGATAACCGCCCGTCGCGGATGGTGAGGATGGCGTAGTTCCCGATCAATCCTCCGGTTCCCCGGAGTTCCGCCGAGTTCTGGATAGCAACGAAGTACCGGGCGTTGCGCCCCCGGCCCGCGAATCGAGGAAGTGATGAAAGAAGGGCGTCCGCGGATCTGGCGAGAGGAAGCGCTTCGGCCAGGCGTTCTCGGACAAGTTCGCTTGCCTGGGCTACCTGCCCGATCACCCATGAGTTCGGGAGTCGGGCTGCATCTTTGGCCGCAGCGTCGAGCGACGCCCGCGCTCGTCTTACGTACGGGGCGAGGGAGCTCAGGGAGTCGGGGGGGATGCGTCCCGTCTTCGGCCCCAACGAGGAAAGGCCGTGCGGCAGACGCCCGAGCCCGATGGATACGTCGGCTCCGGCCCCCGCCGCCTGTGCCCCAATTCGACTCAAGGAGAGGAGCGCGTCCGGGGTCCGGCCCAGAAAGGGCAGAAGCCCCTCCACTCGCAGGAGGACATTGCCCGGTTCGCCCTGCGCCCGGGCGAAGGACTGCCGGGCGCTGCCGAAGTCCGAGGCTGCTCGCTCGGCGTCCCCCGCGAGAAGCGCCGACTGAGCCGCGGCCAGGAGGCGCCTCCCGTCTTCGAAGTGCCGGCGAATCGAGAGCCCTGTCGCCACGGTGACCATGGCCATCGCTAGCAGGACCGCGAAAATCAGAAGCGCCGAAGCGAGCAGAAGCCTCCTGCGCCGGGCAGGATGATGCCCTGCTCGAGGGGGGCGAAGGAGCGCCGCGCGGGCCACGACCGCCCTACCGCGAGGCGAAGACGACCAATCGATGCGATGCCGAGAATCGGGGCGTGCAGGTGGTGAGCACGAGTGTCGGTTTCTTCGTCTGCTTCAGCACCCAGACCCCCGATGGCAGGATCACCCTGGAACCCGTGACGTGATAGTCAAACGTACCGTACTCGGTTATCAGCCGGATGCGGTCCCCACGGCGCAACTTGTCCAGCGACCAGAACGGGTGGAGATACGTTGTGCGGTGGCCCGCAATGCCCACCCGTCCCGTGTCCTCCCAGGGATACGCGGTCTCCAGGTAGTGCCCGGGCCCCTTCTTGAGGTCAGTCGTGCTCGTCCCGTTCACCACCACCATGTCCAGATGGATCCTCCGGATCTGAAGGATGCCCAGAGGAATGCCGCCTCGGATTGGACCCGCCGGCCGGAGGGTCCTGGGGTTGAGTACCGCCGGGTTGGCGATGAGCTTATCGATCTGCTGTCGGAGGTGATGCTGCTCCCGAGCTGTGCCGATCCCCGTCCCCCACAGGAGCCACCCCAGGTATCCGGCCACGACCAGCGCCCCCACCAGGCACAGGGTGCCGAGGGCGCGCAGGATCTTGCCCGCGTGGACAGCTTGTGGGGATTTGGCCTCGGGGGCGAGGATCGTTGTGCCTGAGGGCGTCTCTCCCGGGCTAGTTCGAAGCACGGACCCGTCGACGGCGACCGATCACCAAGAGAGAGGTCCCGACGACGACCAGGGCAGCCAGGATGACCACGCCCAGCGTGATGTTGGTGCCCGTGAAAGCGACGCTCGGGTCGTTCCCTCCTGAAGGGTTCCCAGGAGCCCTCGACGGAGGGTCCTGCGCCAACGCCTGGCCTGCGGTCATCACGATCATCATCGCCGCCGTCCCCAGGGCGGCACCAACTCGTTTCACGCTCGGGCCTCCTTTGCCAAGACGAGCCTCGTGGAAAGAGGCGACTCTACCTCCGGACGGGTGAGGTCGCATTGGACTTTCGCCGTAGTTTCTCACCCAGAGTGAACCGTGAGCGCTCCTTGCCTCTTACCCGGCCACATACTCATCTTGGGCCGAAGATCCTTCCCTCCGGCCGATCCGAGGTCCGGATGAGCTGGCTCAGCTTGACTTCGATGCCGCCATGCGGCGTCGCCGGCCCGCGAACAGCAGCAACAGACCCAGGACAACCAGGGCGACAAGGATGATCACGCCCAAAGAGATGTTCGTCCCGGTAAAGGCGACGTCCGTCCCTGCACCAGGGACGGTCCCTCCGCCCGACCCTGCCCCTCCTGCTCCCCCTCCACCGGGGGGCTTGGCGGGAGGGTACTGAGCGAGGGCTTGCCCCGCAGATACCACCACAAAAGACGCCACCAGCGCGAGAGCCGCACCGAGCCTTCTCACGGGCACCTCCCTTCAGACACTGCCCAGACATCGGCCGAAAGGGGAGACCCCTCTTGCCCGATGCCAGCTAAAACATTAGACCTAATCTGTTCCCGTGTGAAGGCCTATTTAACCACGATCCGCGGTTCTGTCAGCCGGAAGCTCAGCCAGGCCCGCGAGTCCCTGACCTCGACCCCGGTATAGGTGAGCCCCGGAACGAGGACGGGGAGGACGACGCGGACCTCCACCGGGAGCGAGCCTGCGACGGGAATCAGCGCGAGCCGGTTGTTGGTGATCCGAAGGTTCGTCGCTACCTCTTCCGGTTGGCCGGAGCCTTGGACGTACACCTTGCCTGCAGCAAGCCGGATGGTCACAGGGATGGTCGCAGGGAACGCGCGGTTGACGTCCTGCTCACTCAGGGTGACCGTCCCAGCGCCGGTTCGTGCCTTGATGGTTACCTTGTTGCCAAAGAGGAGCTGGTCGGGCGCGAAGCTGACATCACGCAGGGTGAGGTCCATTGCCGAGACGGGGAACCGGTCGGTCCTCGCGGACTTGTTGGATTCGACCGTGACCGAGTGGAACCTGCCAGTGACCAGCTTGGGAAGGAAAGGGAATCCTCCCAGGGACACGGAGGGGCGTCGCTCGAGTCCGAAGGAGGACCGGAGCTGGCCGGCGATCCAATACTGAGCCAGAGCACGGAGTCCGAGGTCTGCTCCGACCAGGATCGCGACGAAGATGCCCAGCGCGACCAGGGCCTTGCGCATAGGCTGATTATTCGCGGTCCCGGCCCGTTTGGAGGAGCGTACCTTATGGGTTCTCGCTGGCCTGCGCCGAGGCCTCCCGAGCGGCTACTTTGTTCGGGGACGGCTCCTCAGGCAGGTGGAGCAGGTTCTGCACACCGGCCACCCCTGGGATCTCGAGCGCCAGTTGAGACAGCTCCGTCATCTGCTCGGGACTCCCCACCTCACCTCTAAGCACCACGACGCCGTCCTCCACGTTGACAACCATCTTTCCCTTCTCGACGTCGGGCTTGCCGAAGAGCTCCGTTTCCACTTTCTGCTTCAGCGTCTCGTCATCCATCGGTGGGAGGTCCGGTGACGGGTGGGTGGCACGCTGCCACGCGCCGTAGGCCTCGGACTCCGCCCTGCGGGCCAATCGCCCTCCGCGCCTTCCGAACCGGCGAAAGGCCGCGGTCATCTGATCCCTGGCCTTCGTCCGGCGACCTCGCCCCCGGTCCGGGTCGAGGAAATAGGCCAGGGCGGCCCCCAGAGCACCGGCGAAGAGGACCGAGCGCTTCTTGGGTTTGGTTCTCTCGGTGTCAGTTCGCTTGTTCATGATGCGCATCTCCTTTCGGTCAGCCGATCTTGGGGAGCAGCTCACGCTGACAGAACTCGATGAAGCCCTTCTGATCGGGTCCTACTTGATGGAAATAGACGTGGTCATACCCGGCATCCGAGTACGAACGCACCGCCTCCAGGAACTCTTCCGGGTCTGGTCCTATTGGCATGGCCCGCTCCACCTCCCCTTCCGAAACCATCTGAGCTGCCTGTTCGAAGTGTCGGGGGAGTGGCAGCTCCTGGCCGAGCTCCCCCTCGATGGCCGAGTTGGGCCACCACTGGGCAGCGGTCTTTCTCCCCTCCTCCCGATCCTTCGCCCAGCACACGGTGAGTTGGCCGTAGCGGGGCTTCCCCGAGCCGCCCGCCTGGTCGAAGGCCCGGATGATCTCGGGGTTGGGAGACGTCCCGATGTATCCATCGGCGATCCTCCCCGCAAGGGTGGCCGATCGCCTGCCTGCTCCCGCCATCAGGATTGGGACCGGCCTCTCCGGGAGGTCGTAAATCCGGGCGTTCACCGCTGTGAAGTGCGTTCCACGGTGGCTCTTTACCCCGCCTTGCCACAAGAGCCGGACCACTGAAACGGCCTCCTCGAGCATCTCCAGACGCACGTCCGCGGCCGGCCAGTACTGTCCGACGATGTGCTCGTTGAGTGCTTCGCCCGAGCCCAGCCCTAGGAAGAACCGGCCGGGCATCATACAGCCGGCCGTTGCCGCCGCCTGAGCCACGATGGCGGGATGGATGCGCATGATGGGACAGGTCACGCCGGTTCCCAAGTGCAGTTGCTTCGTGGCCTGGGCCACCCCGCCGATCACGTTCCACACGAAGGGGCTGTGGCCCTGGCGGTCGATCCACGGATGGAAGTGATCGGAGATCACAGCGAAGGCGAAACCGGCTTCCTCGGCTCGTGCCGCCAGGCCGACCAGTTCATTGGGAGGGAACTCTTCGCTCGAAAGCGTGTAGCCAACCTCGATCATTGACCTCCTCCGGCAAGCGGAGCGACCAGATAAGTGTTCTGGACCCAACTGGGCGCTCCTTGCCGTGGTTCCCCGATCGGGCCGGCAGCAAACGATGATCCGGGGTCTGGTTGGAAACTTGCGGCTGTTATGGTCGGACCGTGCGCCGGCCCCTGCACGCGCTCACATCGGTCGCCACGACCGTCCACCACGGGTTCGAGCTCGCGGCCGGAACTGGACTCGTATTCCAGCCGTATCTGGGAATGCCCGGCGCGGCCACCTTGTGGTCGATCGTGCTTCCAGGTTGGTTCGCCGCGGCGGCTCGCGGCTCGGCGCGTTGGGATCGTCCGCTTGCGTTCCTCGCCGGGTTGTCCATCGGTGGGGTTGCCGTTCACTTCACCCTCTGGCCGTGGGAGACGAAAGGCGGCCTTCCGTTCCTCACGGAAGCCGAAGGGCTGAAGTCGGAACAGCTTCCCGCGTACAACGCAGTGCTCTACACGTGGGCCTTGTGCGCGCTTTCAGCGCTGGCCAATGAGACGCCACCGGGAACCAGGAGATGGGCGCTCGCCGGCCTCGTGGCTGCGCTGCCTTTACGGTTCACCGCCCGCCACCATTTCTCGTGGATCAGGGAGCAGGCGCAAAGGAGCCCAGCGTGGTGGAATCGGGCGTTGAGTGACGAGGGGGCCCCGTACAATGGCCCGCGGAGGGATGCCCGAGCGGACGAAGGGGCACGCCTGGAGAGCGTGTAGGCGGGTAACCGTCTCCGGGGTTCAAATCCCCGTCCCTCCGCCAATGAGGTGCCCGGACATCCTCGGGATCGCTAGTAACCTCGATCGTGGTGCCAATCGACATTCGAGAGGTCAAGCCCGAGGAGTACGAGGAGGCCGGGGGGATCACCGCGTCCGCGTGGCGCGAGTTCCTGCCGGCGGACCCCGATCCCGAATGGGAAGCCTACCTCGCGGAGATCGCCGACATTCGCGGTCGGGCCAGCCGGACCGTGGTGCTCGGGGCCTTTGAAGATGGCCGCCCGCTCGGCACCGTTACCCTCGAGGTCGATCGGAAGATCGGGAACGAGGGGATCCCGCTGGCCCCGGACTCGGCGAACGTTCGGATGCTGGGGGTGGCGCCGGACGCGCGTCGGCGTGGCGTAGGGCGGGCCCTCATGGAAGCGGCCCTGGCCGAGGCCCGGGCTCGGGGCAAGCGCGCGGTGACGCTGAATACCGCGGAGAGGATGCGGTCGGCGGTGGCCCTGTACCAAGCCATGGGGTTCATCCGCGGCCAGGACGTGATACTGAACGACGGCTTCCGACTGCAGTCGTACCGGCTGGAACTTCGACCCCGGGGGCGGCTGATGATGTCACCGACGATCAGGCCCTCGCCGATCGTCTGATTCTCCGCGGGGCAAGCTAGGACCGCTGCCAGATGAGCGAATAGGCCGAGGATCACGAGCACGCCGCGAGGGCGAAAGGGCGATCCTCAGCCGTTCCGGGGCTGGCTCCAACTTGTGGTTCCACGCCACCTCGCTAACCAGATGTGTCAGCTGCCGACCAGCTTGTAGATCCCTTGGGGGTCGCTGAAGTAGACGGCCTTGTCCGGGCCGCGTTCCATCGAGAGGATGGGCTGGGGATGGGTGTACACGACCTGCATCGAGGCGATCCCGGTCCGGTTGGCATCCAGAACCACCTGGGTGATCTGCCTGGTGTTGTAAGTGGCGAAGAACATCGCGCCCTCGGCCGAGGCGATGTCGCACCCCACACAGAACGCCGAACCCGTGGGAGCCGTGGTCGGCGTGAACCATGCGAGCGGCATCACCGGGTTCGGGCCGTCCTGGTTGGTATTGGCGGGAGGGGGTGGCGGTGATGCGCACGTCTCGTGCGGTCCCCATCCGTAGTTCGCGCCAGGTTGATCTCGTCGTTGCACTCCGGACCGTTCTCCGTCTGCCAGAGCCGCCCGGTCAGCGGATCGAAGGTGAACCCGAAGGAGTTCCTGAGCCCATAGGACCACACGAGGCTTCCGGGGAACGGATTGTCGCCGGGAACACCTCCGCTCGAGGTCATCCGGAGGATCTTTCCGGCGTGCTTGGCCAGATCCTGGGAGTTGCTGGGGTCCTGGGCGTCGCCGATGACCGCATACAGTTTGCCGTCAGGCCCGAACAGGATTCGCCCACCGTTGTGATTGAACTGGGATGGAATGTTGCTCGAGAAGATCACGCTCAGGCTTGTCGTCACCCGGATGATCTGATTCGTGGGGATCCCGTTCACCAGCCTCGTGGCGTAGACGAACGCCACGAAATGGGTCGAGCCGGGCAGGAGCTGGATGCCGAGGAGGCCCCGCTCGCCTTGGCTGAGCAGGTCTGGAATCGTGGCCAGGCCGGTGTCCGAACCCGAAACGGGGTCGTAGACGTGGATCTCCCCGGTGAGGCGTTCCCCGTAGAAGAACTGGCCATTTTGGGCGATGGTGAAGGCGGCCGGAAACGCCAGTCCGGTCACGACCGGGATGGCCCCGATTGCGCTGATGCCGGTTGGGCGGGCGGAAGCGGGAGATGGAAGGGCCAGGGAAAGCGACAGCACCAGCACAGGCGCAAACAGGGCTGATCGACGCCTCATTGGAGGGGTCTTCTGCGGGCCCGCGTGGCGGTCATGGAAAGCCAGACGCTAGCAGAGGGCCGACGGGTTGGTCGAAAGCGGTCCGGTGCAGCAACCGGAAAGTGGAGAGATGGGCCGGGGAGCGCGTATCATGGGGACCGCCGCCGGCCGGGTCTCCCAGGTCTCGCTTCAGGCTGTCCGGAACTATCCGCCTTTCCCTCGGGCGAGGAGCACGACCAAATGAAGCAACAACGCAGCGTCGTCATGCGCGGCTTGCGCATCATCGGCTCGTACATCGCCGCTCACCCGTTGCCGTTCGCCATCGCGGTAACAGGGGCGACGATCTACGCAGGCATGACGGTCGGGAGCACTATCGTGCTCGGCCGGATCACCGACCACGTGCTCGTTCCCGCCTTCAAGGGCGGCGTCAAAGCGGCCACGATCTGGTGGGGCGTCGTGGCGATCATGGCCGTCGGGGTCATCCGAGCGGCCGGGATCATCCTGCGGCGGTATTTCGCCGGGATGACCGGAAGCCGGATGCGGATGACGCTGACCAACCGCGTGGTCGACCAGTATCAGGCGCTGCCCCTCGCCTATCACCGCAGCCGTCCGACGGGTGAGCTGATGGCGCACGCGGAAGCGGATGTCCAGGCGGCCATCGAGGTCATCCATCCGCTCCCATGGTCTCTGGCCGTCGTGCTCCTCGTGGTGTTCGCGACGATCGCCCTGCTCGTGACCGACCTGTTCTTGGCCGTGATCGGGATCCTGGTGCTCCCGGGCCTGGCCGTGATCAACCGCTACTACACGGCCAAGGTGGAGGATCCGGCCACGAAGGCCCAGGAACGGATCGGCGACGTTTCCGCGGTAGCCCACGAGAGCATCGACGGCGCGCTCATGGTGAAGACGCTCGGCCGAGAACGAGCAGAGGTTGAACGGCTGAAGGAGCGGGCGATGGCCCTGCGGGACGAGCGGGTCAGGATGGGCCAGCTTCGCGCCGCCTTCGAGCCTGCCTTCGAGGCCATCCCGGCGATCGGCATCATCGTGCTCATCGCCGTGGGGTCGTGGCGTGCCTCGACCGGGGCCATCACGGTGGGAACGCTGGTCCAGTTCGTCAGCCTGTTCGAGCTGCTGGCGTTCCCGTTGCGCTTGATCGGGTTCGTATTGTCGGACGTCCCCCGCGCGGTGGTGGGACGCGAGCGCGTCCAGGAGGTCTTCGCCGAGAAGATCAGCCTCTCTCCTGCAACCGAGCGCCTTCCCCTGCCTGATGAGTCGGCGGCAATCTCGGTCCGGTCGGTGTCGTTCTCGTACGACGGGAATCGGGTCCTGGAGAATCTCTCGTTCGAGGTGGCTCCCAACGAGTCGGTGGCCCTGGTTGGGCCCACCGGGTCGGGCAAGAGCACCCTGGCTCACCTCCTGGTGCGTCTGGCCGATCCGGAGAACGGCTCGGTCCGCCTTGGCGGGGTCGACCTTCGGCACCTGGATCCAGACGCCCTACGTCGGTCTGCATCCATCGTGTTCCAGGAGAGCTTCCTGTTCGCCAGGAGCGTCCGGGAGAACGTTGCGCTGGATCTCCAGGTCTCCGACGAGGAGATCGGGGAAGCGCTTCGCCTGGCTCAGGCCGAGGGGTTCGTCCGCGAACTTCCGAGGGGATACGACACGGTCCTCGGAGAGCGAGGGGTGACCCTTTCGGGTGGCCAGCGTCAGCGACTGGCCCTGGCTCGAGCCCTGGTCCGCAAGCCGAGGCTACTGATCCTGGACGACGCGACGTCGTCCGTTGACCCCACGGTGGAGGCGGCCATTCTCGAGGGTCTCAGACGCGAGCTGGACACCACACTGTTCGTGATCGCTTATCGCGTCTCCACGATCAGCCTGGCCGATCGAGTTCTGTTCCTGGATGAAGGCAGGATCGTGGCCGAGGGCCCACACGTGCAGCTCCTGTCCCATCCGGCCTATCTGGCCATGGTCTCGGCATACGAGCGGGGGGCGGCATGAGGTACGACGAGCGCGATCGCACCGGTCGTCAGCCGGACGAGCGTGGCCACGCGGCTCGGCCGCGCGATGAGAGGGCCCGCCTGCGGGAGGCTCAGGAAGAACGCTCGCGGATGGAGCGCGTCTTCGGTTGGGCCCGTCTGGAGTGGATCCTGGAATGGATGAGGGAGAAGAGGGGTAAAGGCGAGCTCCCACCGATGGAGGAGATAGTCCGGCCGGGAGGCTGGGAGGCCCCCGGGCCGAGCCGGCCCTCGCGTCCAGATGAGATCGAGCCGCAGATCGAGGGCGCCATCGAGCTCGTTCGCAGGGGGCTCCGAGCCACCCCCGAGCTCAGGGCAGGGATCGGCTTCACCGTCGCGCTGGCCATGGCCCTCACGGCGGGCCGGCTGCTGGTTCCAATCCTGATCCAGCAGATCTTCGACAAGGGTCTGACCGGGCCGCAGGGGTTCCGACCCAGGTTCGTGTATTCGGCCTGCGCGATCGCTGCCGCGGTGGTGGTCCTGGTGTACTTCGCCGGGCGGCTGACCTACCAGCGAATGGTCCGAGCCACAGAGAACGCCTTGGCCAACCTGCGGGTGAAGGCCTTCGCCCACATCCACGAGCTCAGCATCGCCGAGCAGAGTGCGGAGAAGCGAGGGGCGTTCGTGTCCCGGGTGACGGCCGACATCGACATCCTGTTCCAGTTCCTGGAGTGGGGCGGGATCTCTTGGATCACCAGTTCGGCCCTGATGCTTGGAACGGCGGTGGCCATGCTGATCTACTCGTGGCGACTGGCGCTGCTTGTGCTCGGAGTCATCACGCCCCTCTTCCTGGTCCTGCGAACGATGCAGAAAGGGATGCTTCGGGCATACGACACAGTGCGAACCCGAGTTGGGGAGACCCTGTCGGAGATCTCCGAGAGCCTGATGGGCGCCGCCGTCGTCCGGGCCTACGGGTTGGAAGAGCGGACGAACCAGCGACTCAAGGCAGCTATCCGGAGGCGGTACAAGGCCGAGATGTACGGGGCTCGATACCAGGCCACGATCTTCCCGATGGCCGACCTGTTCGGGGCGGCCGCGGTGGGTTCGGTGGTGGCGGTCGGCGCGTGGTTCGGGCCGAGGTGGGGGCTGTCGCTGGGCGACCTGGTGGCGTTCATCTTCCTGGTGAGCCTGTTCGTCCAGCCTCTGTCGGAGCTCTCCGAGACGTTCGACCTGACCCAGACTGCCATCGCAGGGTGGCGCAAGGTGCTGGGGCTCCTGGATGTGCCCGTTGAGATGGCCGAACCGTCCCCGGGCGTGAGGCTGCCCGAGGATCCCCTGGCCGTGCGGACCGAGGGACTGCAGTATGCGTACCCCGACGGCGGGGGCGGTCCGGTGCTGCGCGGGATCGACGTGGAGCTGAGGGCCGCGTCGCACGTGGCCGTGGTTGGCGAGACCGGTCACGGGAAGACCACGTTCGCCAAGATGCTTTGCCGGCTAGCCGACCCGACCGGCGGACGGATCCTGGTGAGCGGGGTCGACCTGCGCGAGGTGGCGCCGGAGTCGAGGCGAGCCGCCATCCGCATGGTGCCCCAGGACGGCTTCCTGTTCGACACCACGGTCCGAGAGAACGTCCGGTATGGCATGGAGGGCGCCACGGACCAGGACGTGGAAGCGTCGTTCGAGTCCCTGGGGCTGAGCGAGTGGGTACAGAGCCTTCCGCAGGGCCTGGACACCCATGTCGGCGAGCGGGGAGAGAACCTGTCTGTGGGGGAGCGGCAGCTCGTGGCGCTGGCTCGGGCTCAGATGGGCAACCCGGGGTTGCTGATCCTGGACGAGGCCACGTCCGCTGTGGACCCAGAGACAGAGCGCGCGCTGGCGGATGCCCTGACGCGGCTGTCCGAAGGTCGAACCACGTTGACCATCGCCCACCGCTTATCGACTGCTGAAGGGGCCGAAGAGGTGCTGGTGTTTCGCGAGGGCCGGATCGTCGAACGAGGCACGCACGCCGAGCTTACCTCGGCCGGCGGCGTCTACGCCTCGCTCTACGAGAGCTGGCTCGGCAACATCCGCGCCGAAGCCGACGCCTGAGTCGGGGAGGACGTCCAGCGACCGAGGTCGAATCCAGCGATGTCCTCCCAGAAGAAACGCCGGGTACGGAACGGGTTGACGACCCGGATGCCTTCGGCGGAGAACATGAGCACCATGCGCTGCTCGGTGGATCGGTAGACACGTTGCATCCTCGCCCTTCGACCGTCGCAATTCGGGGGCCTGCCTTTAGCGCTCAGGCCGGTTTGGGCCTCGAGGGCCAGGTCCAGCCGGGGCAGGTTTCAGGCGCGACTGGGCGGGGCAGATCGCCCGCGCTCTCCAAACTCACCCGAACGTCATCGAACGACTCCCACGGCCTGAATGCGATTCCATCGCGGCGGCAGATGTCGACCAGGTGCTTCTTGGCGAACACCAAGTCTGAGTACAGGGCGCCGTAGCGATCGCTGTGGCCTTCCCCAACGAAAGCGACATTGCCGAACCGTTCACGGCTTCGCAGGACCGCCAGCATCTTGCAGGTCCCACACCCCACACAGATCGGGTGAGCGTTGGGGAAGGAGAATCTGGGCGGGCGGCCATCCTCGATCGCGGTGTCGTTCGTGTACACGGGGACGCCCTCGACGCCGGCTGCGCTCAACATCGGCTCGACGTAGAAGCCGAACCCATCGCTGGCCACGACCAGCCGGACGCCAACATCGCGAGCCCAGTCCGCGAAGGGTCTGAACGACGGCTCGATGGTGAAGCGTCCCAGAGCGAACTCCAGCATCGCGTCCTTGCTACCCGACAGGAGTGCGCCCTGGCGAGTCAGGCACTCCCGGGATCCGATCTCTCCTCGCTGGAACTCGAGGTCGATCTCCCACCACTCGGGTGAGGCGAACTCGGTCAGGATCTCCTCCGACACATCGTGGGGGCAGACCGTTCCGTCGAAGTCGATGACCGTGGCACCGATACGGATTCGCTGGTGGCGCACACCGACAAGCGTGTCCGATGGATGTGGGTGGAGCAAGCTGCGATTCGGGTGGGCTAGCCGCGACCGGGGCGGGACCGTTGCGTTGGCTCCTCGCCCTCGAAGGCGGCGATCGCCCGAGCGACCTGCTCGGGAGCGAGCGAGCCTGGGCCGCCGAGAACCCGGGCTGGCACGTCTGTCATGCGAGCGAGGACGACCTGTCCGAGATCAATGGATCCCCCGGAGATTCCAGCGCGGGTCAGCGCGATGACGGCTCGCACGGGAACGGTTCGAAGACCAACCGCCCGCAGCCGGGTCTTGACCGCGGCAACGTCTCTGCTGGCCTCCCATACGAGCCTTCCGGCTTCCTTCCGGCTGTGCCGAAGGCCTCCATCCTCACTGGATTGGAACCGTCCCGACCACGAAACTCTGGAGATGGCGAACACACCCGTGGGGCCGACGACGACGTGGGCCACGACCCGGTCCCCGACGGGCATGTCGTGCCAGACGGAGAACCCGGTACCAGCAAGTCGCTCCATGACTCCGAAGGCACAGATCGCCCCGGTGCCGTGAAAGCGGCTCAGCCCAGCTAGGTGATACAGGAACGGTATCGAACCGGCGGTCACCAGCGAGACGGGCCACCATGCCGGGTGCGTGATGACAAGCGCAAGCCCCGCGACTGAAAGGGCGGCGATACAGAAGAGGAACCGGATCGCCGATTGGCAGAAAGCGTCCTTGGCAGCGGCCGACGAGATCATCCCTCTTCCATCATCGGGTCCTGGCCGAGGCCGCTTGAAAGCGGCGAGGAACATCTCCATGGGCG
>Ga0137372_10003530_pt1 | contig 15246 bp, 18 predicted proteins | sample SagtaG_6_FD_104911 | JGI IMG/M metagenome (GOLD analysis project Ga0137372, IMG submission 104911) | Vadose zone soil microbial communities from Sagehorn Ranch, Mendocino, California, USA - Sage1_R_60_16 metaG | ecosystem: Environmental > Terrestrial > Soil > Vadose zone | place: USA...
AAGTCGGTGGTGGCAGCTATTTGTCATGCCATGATCCACGGATTCTATTGGGGCTCGGACAGCACGCGCAAATTGATTGGATGGAGATCAAGTGGCCGAAGCCGAGCGCCGCCGTGGAGCGCTTCACAGATTTGCCGATCGACCGCTATGTGACCATTATCGAAGGCCAGGGGAAATGGAAGTAAGCGAAGTCAATTCGCATGCGAAACACCAAGCGCTTCGTACGCTGCACCCAATACTGGCGCGTCTTCATTCAACACGACAAAGATTGGAATTTTCGCAAGCTGGCTGCTTAACTTCTGCTTATCAGTAAAGGCACGAACGAACCCTCCCTCTTTCAGCTTTGGCAGGATCTTCAAAGCGATTCCGCCCGCAATGTAAACACCGCCGAAAGGAAGAACGCGGAGCGCCATATTCCCTGCCTCGGCGCCGTAGGCTTCCATCCAGATGGTTAAGGTTTCCTCGCAGGCCGAGCAGGTTCCGGCAAACGCCTGCTGGGTGATTTTCGCTGCGGGATCAACGCCTTCCTCATCAAAAAACGCGTGATGCACACCCGGAAAAAGAATTTGGTGGATCGCGCGAAATCCGCGGCCAGAAACGATTTCCTCGGTCACGACACGCGGCAAACGGTGCCGCAATGACTGCAGCAGCAAAAGCTCACGGTCATTTCGAGGAGCAAAGTCGGTGAGACTCGCCTCCGACGGAGAGACTCTGTAGCGCGTGCCATCCCAGAACAGAATCGCTTCGCCGAGCCCGGTACCCGCCGCGATAAGCGCCTTGGGCGCGCGGACCTCCGCAGTTCCGCTATTAAGTTGTAGGAGATCACTTGGCTGAAGATGGGCTAGGCTGGAAGCGGCGGCAACAAGATCATTCAGCAGCAACGTTCGGACTTGAGTGAGCCCGATCCAACGCGCTACAACAGTCGAGTCCACTGCCCACGGGAGATTGCTACTCACCGTGCGCCCGTCAACGATGGCACCCGCAACCCCAAACGCAGCCGCTTTCAACTTGCCGTCGCGCAGACTGAACCCGGCTTGCTGTGACCGTGTTTCGAAGTCATCCAAGACGGCTTCGATGCTGGCGAAATCCCGCGTAGGCTGGCTGCTGCGATGGACCGGCTTCAAATTCGGTCCGTCTTCTTCGAAGACGACCAGCGTGCACTTTGTGCCTCCAATGTCGCCTGCCAGTATCATGTTTTCAGCAAGCCTTCATCGAACAGCCCCTAACTTCCCCCGCAGTACGACGATCGAGGCCGCCGGCAGCTGGAACGACGTGTTCGCGTCGGCCCGTAGTTCAGAATGCGCGGCCGGACCGTCCGGATCTGCCATCTTCTTGAGCGGTTGCCAAACATACTGCGCTCGGCCGAACACCGTCTCCTGCACACTTCCAGTGAAAGTACTCTCAGATTTCAATTCTGCGCTCCGAAAACGCAGACGGACCGAGTGCGCGTTCTCCTGGTCTTTATTAATAATGAGCAGCGCCCAATCGCCATCCGGCCGTTGCGCCGCGTAAGACGTAACCAGAATGTGGCCCGCATCGTCCTGGATGTCGCTGCTTGCCCCAAATAGTTTGTGCGGATCGGGGCCAGGTTTCAACCATTCCAGGTTGATCAATTGACTTGCGAAGAATTGTGACAGCGGTTGCGTCACCTGGCCATTCGCATCAACGTTGAAGAATCCAAAGCTACCGGGAGAATTATTGCATCCGGGATGCACGCCGCCGGGAATGTAATGGAAGTAATAAAGCCCATCTCCACCCGCAGTGAAGAATGATCCAACATAATCCGCAAGCCACAGCGCTCCAAAGATATCAACTGAGTTCTCAGAGTCGGACGAAGAAATGTTGGACTCCGTAATGAGCATCGGCACGTTTGCCGGGACTCCATCGTCTCTCCAAACCTGCATGATGTTTGAAACCAGACCCGGCTCATCGTATAGACTTCCCCACTGAAACTTGCACGGATCGTACGGATAATGTTCAAACGAAAAGAACGCCAGATCCTGTAAAGCGCCGTGCGACTTCAGATAGTTAATGAAGCGCGCTGTGAACGACGGATTGCCGCTCGAATCGGCCCAGACTTCAATATCCTTGTTCTGCCCGGTGAAGATTGGGCCGCCCAACTTCAACGATGGATCGACCTTATGCATCGCCGCCGCGAACTGCACGTAAAGTGCGGCGTAGTCTTCCGGCAGCATGTAATGACCATCGGGCTCTTCTCCCATCTCGACATAGGACACCGGATACTTGCGATTCTGCAAATATTGCATTTCCGCAGCTGCATCTTCCGGAGTGTTATAGATGAGCGCGATCGGCATGATTGCCGGCAAACCACGCGTGTATCCGCTGGTGTAGAAAAGGTCAAAACCTACTTGCGTTCGGCCGCTGTGGTCTATATCTGAAGGTTGGTGCCAAGGATCAACTGATGAGCAGTACGTCGGAGTCTGGTCCTGATCGGGCGTGTGTCGCAGCAGATCATGGAACTCGTCTTGCGCTCCAAGCGTTCCCATCGAGATTTCGCGGATCGCATACCCGACGCAGTTCCGTTTGTCTGCCGATCCATGCGAGTCACAGGTGTTTGAGGGTTCCGTCATCCAGATCCGCACCCAGCGCACCGGAATCGGGGAGGAAGAGAGTCGAATTGTCGCGGTTCCGCCCTTGGCGAGGTTGATCTGACCAAACGGAAATGTCTGCCACAGACCCCGATTGGGAGCCCGAATCGGATCATCTCCGCTAAAGAATTGCACCGCATACTGCGTGGCGTACGGATCGGTCCACGCAATTCGGATCGCGTCCACCATCTGCGGGCTATCTAAGTCGAAGAACACCCACTGCGGATGCAATGAGTCATCCTCGCGGGTAAACGCCTTTGCAAGATATGGGTTGCTCTTCCAATATGTATTCAGATCACCGTCGGTGAGGCGGGAGTAACCAACATTTTCGGTTCCGTCGTCGCGAGTCACTCCACGATGCGGTAGCGGATAGCCATAGCTATAACGCAACATCTCGCTCAGATTCGAATCACCTACAAAGTAGCCTTTGCCGGTCGCGTCGCTCCAAGTCCCATTGGGGTTCCAGTGCCAGGCTTCGGTATAGAGCTCTGTGTTCTGCCGATAAGTGACCGGTCCCCATCCCGCTTCGAGTACACGATCAATCACCGCCTTCGTGAAAGCAGAATCAACCACCTTCTGTGAAATGCGGTCAATTCCAGCGCCCAGAGCCTGATTCGGAATGATTGTATTCTTGACGTGGCTAGGAGTGATGTCGACCGTGATGGTCTGCGCCGCGGCATAACCGACTGCGGTTGCGACAACCGCGAGTGCAAGAAGATGCTTTGGTCTCATTCACGCTCCAACGTGATGAACGGGACGTTTTGAGAGGACCCATACTCGAGGCCGTAGCTGTGCCCTAACTAATTTAATATCCTTTACAAAGTTTGCAAAGCATAAAATCGCACGACAACGGCCTGCCGGAACCGGCTCTCCGTCGTTGCGCAAGAACTGTGTTCCGGGCACAAATAATTCCGCTGCGTTTGAATGGCAGCAATCCGTCGTTCTTGAGCAACACCATCGCTTCATTTGCCAGAGTGAGCGCCATCCCGCGATATTCCGGACTGTCGAGTTCTTACTCGGCTATTTTCGAATATGGAACCATCTCAGGCGGATCGAACATGCCAAACTTCATCCGCGCCGTGAATAGCCGGACCAGCGCCATGTCGATCTCGCTCTCCTTCAGAATGCCGGTGCAGCGGTGTTTGGCTGTCCGCCGCCAATCGAAACAGAATATCTGCCTTCCGCGACGATCGGCTCTCCGGCGTCACTGACCATGCTCAGATCTCGGATATGAAGATCCTCGGCCGTGAGGCAGAGCGAGATCGAGTCCTAGGCCATTTGGAGCTGAATCTTATTTGTAGCCCGATCGAGCGCTGTGATCCGAAAACTGCGAACTTGGCCTGCCTGGACTTCTTTTGGCTTTGAAGACTGCGCGACTGTGCCGTTCTTCCATCGCGCCGCAAGCATAGAGCTCAGCAAAGACAGGTCGGTCATTGCTCCGGCCGACTGGGTTGCCGTTTCCAGAGCCACATTTCCCGCGACCTCACACGCTGCATGGATACCTTCGCCGAGTTCCACCTGGGCCGAGTTGCCCGAAACCTCTATGACTCGTCCATTGACGACATCTCCTTCGTTGTGCTCAGCCACATATTCATCAATGCTGGTCGGAACCAGTTGTTTCATCCCGAGCTTGAGCCTGCGCTTCTCAGCATCGAGTTCAAGCACCTGCGCCTTCACCGATTGTCCGACCTTCAGCATATCCTGCGGGTGATTGATTCTTTTCTCAGCGCTCATATCGCTGACGTGAATCATGCCCTCGACACCCTCGGCAACCTGCACAAAGGCGCCAAACTTCGTAATGCTGACGACAGGTCCCTCGACTGCCGAGCCAACGGGGAACTTCTCCGCAGCATCAACCCACGGATCGCCAAGCGCTTGTTTCAGTCCGAGAGACATGCGCCGCTCGCTTGCGCTGACGCCCAGAATCACCGCTTCAACCGTTTCGCCGCGCTTCACTAGGTCGCTCGGTTTCCTTACCTTTTTGACCCATGACATCTCAGAAACGTGAATTAGTCCCTCAACTCCTGGCTCCAGTTCCAGGAATGCGCCGAAGTCCATAACGCGAGTTACCGTGCCGCGCACGCGTTCGCCCACTTTGTACTTGCCGGGCACGGAATCCCACGGATGAACCTGCAGCTGTTTCATCCCCACTGAAATGCGCCGCTTCTCAGGATCAACCTTAATAACCTTCACTTCGATCTGCTGATCTACGGTCAGTACGTCCGCGGGCTTGTCGATGCGGCTCCAGGAAATATCACCAACGTGCAACAGCGCATCCACTCCGCCAATTTCGACGAATGCCCCATAATCGGTCAGGCTGCGCACCCTTCCGCTCACGACGTCGCCTTCTCCCATTTCGGAGTAGCGGCGGTCTTTCGCCGCTTGATCTTCTTCTTCGGTGACGATACGGCGGTCCACCACGACGTCTTCTTCCGCCGCGTCGAGCTTGGTGATGCGGCAGCGGATCTCCTGCTCGACCAACTTCGCCATTTCGGCTGCATCGCGCACGCCGCTTCGGGATGCGGGCATGAACGCCCGTACTCCCACGTCCACACTCATCCCTCCCTTCACCACGCCAGTGACCGTCCCCACAATCGTAGCTTTGTCTCGAAAGGCTTTTTCGAGAGCGGCCCAGTCGGCCGGCCGTGCCGCCTTGTTGAGGGTGAGCTCGTAATAACCCTGTGGGTCGCGACCCTTGATCGTTACCTGCAGTTTGTTGCCGGGCTTGATTGCGGCGTTCTTCAACTCCGAAAGCGGCAAAACGCCTTCGGTCTTGAATCCGATGTCAATAACCACCGAGTCGGCCGCAATAGAAACGACTGTGCCTTCGCGGCTGCCTTCCACTCGTTTGACTGCATGGCTCCGCTCGAATTGCGTAAGAACGTTGCCGAAAGACTCGGGTGACTCGCTGCTCACTGAGGATTTGAGTGTATTGGGATCGGACATGTCGGGTTACGGCCTTATGAAGAGGGATCGTTGAAGAATAACATCGCGCCGCAAAACCATCATGTGAACGTCGCAGCCCAGAGGGACGAATCCCTCACCTAATATACCTTGACACGTATATGCTCTATGGAGTATATAAAACGAGTGGAACCCTTCGAAATCATTGCGGAGCCGAACCGCCGCGCGATATTGGGCCTTCTGGTCTCGTCACAACAGTCGGTGGGAGAGATCGAGCGCCAGCTTCGTATGGCGCAGCCGACCGTGTCGAAGCACCTGCGAGTGCTGCGCGAGGCCGGTTTCGTGGAATCCACGGTGGACGCGCAGCGCCGTCTCTACCGGCTGAAACCTGGACCGCTTCAGGAGGTGGATGCCTGGCTGGCTCAGTTCCGCCGGTTCTGGTCCGCTCACCTGGATGCTCTCGAACGGCACCTCGATCGAATGGATCACGACCGCAAGGATAGCGATCAGTCACCAAAGAAAACGAAAACAAGCAAGAAGAAGACGACGCGACCCAAACCGCGAACTTAATAAAGGAGAAAAGAAAATGAAAATCAAAGTGACCACCTTATATGTGGACGACCAGGAGAAGGCCCTGCGCTTCTATACGGAGATACTGGGCTTTGCCAAGAAGACCGATTTCAGTCAGGGCCCATATCGCTGGCTGACCGTGGCCTCGCCCGAGGAGCCGGACGGCGTTGAGCTGCAGTTGGCACTGAACAACAACCCCGCAGCCAAGACGTATCAGCAGGCTCTGTTCCAGCAAAACCAGCCCGCGACCATGTTCTTCACCGACGACATCAAAGGCGACTGCGAGCGGATCAAGGCCCGTGGCGCCGAGTTTACGATGCCGCCCACCGACGTGACCGCTTCGACAATTGCGATGCTGAAAGACACCTGCGGCAACCTCATTCAGCTCACGGAGCTGAAGCGGTGGTAGCGCAGAGGACGTGGATACCTGGCCGGCGACGTTCCGTAGGAACAGACGGTGATAGCGAGCGCTATCGCCCGTTAGCAACAGTTATGCAAGAATGACCGTTCTGCTCTAATGCTGATCGGAGTTGATTCAATGGCTAGGAGTCCGGCGGGGAGGAAGATCAGGGCACGTTTGGAGAAGGGTTTGTGCATCGGCTGCGGAAAGTCTCCTTGTGTCTGCAAGAATACACAGCATGTTCGCAAGGCAAAAGAACTGGCGCGTGTTGAAGCCGCTATTTCGGAGGGTACAAAATCAGAACTTGAGTGGGCAGCCGAATACTGCCAAAGGCGTGCACGAGCTGCGTGGGATCCAAACCGAAAAGAGCGCTCGGAATACTGAAGTCGATTAAAGGCACAAGTTGCGGAAGCCCTTGCGAAGGCGGCGACATCCTCAGAATAAGCACGTTGACCATGCTACGCGCCATCAAATATTTCGGCTATTGGGATGTTCCACGGACATTCGTATTCGAGCGGGACGAGCGATTGTATCTACTCATGTCCGAATTTGATGATGCACTGGATGAATATCCCGACGAATACCAAGTCTTTCTTGTATCGGGTGCACGGCGACTATCGTCAGTGAGTGACTGGACAACCGTAGAACCGCTTTTGAAGACGATCGTGGGTAAGGTTCCGATCGCAGAGGTGCATTTCGACAGCTCGAAACGCGAGTACGTTGACGACGGATTCCTATCCAAGCTCGTGAAGTGAGTTCAACGGGCGCACTCGGTGATAGTGACAACAAATCGCCATATCACTCAATACTCCGCCAGACAAATGTCGAACTCCCGAGCGAACCCGAGAAGGAAGAGAAAGTAGATGACCGATCGCGAGCAGTACACACCGGGTCCAGCCAGCGGGGCGCAGGTAAAGAAGGACGGTCCACAAAAGGACAAGTGGACGCTCATTCTCGTCCGAGAACTGCGCCACTCACCGGAAAAAGTTTGGCAGGCGATTACTGACCCGGCGCAACTGCGCGGGTGGGCGCCGTTTGTAGTCGATGGGAGCCTGGGTACGGTTGGAGCCACGGTGAATCTCACTTGGGTGGGAAGGCCCACGCCGATTGAAACAAGAGTGACGCGAGCCGACGCCCCCGAAGTGCTTGAGTACGGCGATATCCGGTGGGAACTCGAAGCCTTTGGCAGCGGCACGCGCCTTATGCTGTGGCACAATATCGATCGCCGGTTCATCTCGTGGGGCGCCGCGGGCTGGCACATTGCTTTCGACGTTCTGGATCACCTTCTCAGCGGAAACCCCATCGGCCGCATCGACGGCGTCGAGGCGATGAAGTTCGCCGGCTGGCAGCGATTAGTCGCCGAGTACGCCAAGCAGTTCGGCAGCGAAACGCCCAACCCGCCGCCTAACGCAAAGGGGCGAAGTTAGGCGTGAGGGAACATCATGTCAGGGGACATCATGTCGGGGGACATCGTGATAAAGACCGGTGGCATCATCGGGGTATCAGATCATGGCGGTTGGGCGGTGCTGGTGACGGTGGCGCGTGATGGGACGCTCCTCGACCGCCGCCGGGTGGAACTCGTGGACGAGGGCCTGCCGAAGCTTCCGCACCACAGCGAAGGCCAAGGGCTCCCGCTCGACAAGGCCGTGGAGTTAGTCGAGCGCGTGCGCGTGTCGGCGGAGAGGCACGCGGTTCTTGCCTTGGACGCTGTCACCATGGCGGTTCCGCGTATTCTTGGTGTCGCCCTTCGCAAGTGCCCACAGCTTCCAGCCACGATCGCCGAGCGAATCAAGGACTACCGTGCGCAGAATAATGCCGACTGGGTGATGTACCGCAAGGCTCTGGCCTCCGCAGCCGAGGCACGAGGTTGGCCCGTCCACTGGTACGACGCAAAGAGCGTATTGGGTGCAGCGCGCCAGGCCCTGCGTGTAGAGGACCTCGACGCTCACTTCCTCCAGGTGCGGAGGGCCGTCGGGCCACCCTGGAACAACGATCACAAGCTCGCAATGGCGGCGGCCATAGTCACGGCGCCCGCGGCTGCGGAGTAAGGTGCGAAACCTAGTGGCCCAGGTCCTCCACCTCCAAGCGAACGTCGACGCTTTCGTGCGGGTGCACCCGAGAAGTGTGGGTAAAGGTATTTGGACATACAGATAAATAACGTTAACTGCACACGGTCTCTATTCCCACTTCTCCCAGAATCGGGGAGAAGTGGGGCACCCCTCATCTTTTTGTGATCAAACAGTAGGTACTGGTAGGTATGCCTGATCCGCTTCGGGCCGATCTTTATCAGGTTCGCTTCAGAGGAGGTCACATTGAACTGGAACAAATGGATTCGGCAGACCCACCGCTGGGTGTCCATGGCATTTACGGTGGCAGTCATCATCAACATCGTCGCCATAGCACACAAGAAGTACACCCCCTCGGTGGGACTCTTGGCGGTGGTCCCGCTCGCCTTGCAATTTTTCACCGGCATGTACTTGTTCGTGCTGCCGTATGCCGCCAAGTGGCGCAGCGCGCGAAGCACGCATTGAACGGGCCTGCACGATGGCCACCGTTCCTCGGACGCGGACCGATTGTGTGATCGCTTGAGAGGCGCTCAGACGAGCTCTAGCCGAACCTGACGACCAACAGCGGCCGCAGCTTTTTGAAGAGTGCCTAAGGTCACGGCATCGTTCTCGGGATCGAGGAGCCGGTCGAGCGCGGCGCGGCTCCTACGCATTCGGCGCGCCATCTCGATCTTGGTCAGCCCTTTTTGGTGCATGGCAGCCTCAACCTAGCGGGCAACGACCCGTTTTATCGCGGTGGCGCTGACTTTTTCATAGAGGCCTTCCTCGCGAAGCCAGCTGCCGAAGGTCGATCCGATATCTTCTTTTTCATGATTCCGTCCCCATCTTTCGTTTCAGCGCCAGATCGATTTCCTGTTGAGGTGTTTTCTGCGTTTTTTCATGAAGCCATGCAGGAGCACCATACAATCTTTTTCAACGCAGAAAATCACGCGGGCGATACGACCGTGCGGCAAGCTGCTTCGGACTTCCCGCATCTCGCGGCCGAGCGAACGCACCAGCGGCATACCAATCGGCCACGAATCAAATCTCAATAAGTGTCATCCTGAGCGGAGTAGAACTTCGCGAAGCGAAGTTGTTACGAAGTCGAAGGACCCCGATTGTGATGGAAGGGAGATTGGCGCGTAAAGGCATTTCGACAACAGCAGCACGGTGAGAATTCCCTACAACGCCTCTGCCCAGATTAAAGTGCAAGGGGTCCTTCGACTGCGTGGAATCATCCGCAAGCGGCATGATTCCACTTCGCTCAGGATGACAGAATGTAGAATGATTAGATAACCGCTCGGCTCCTTTCCTCCGCGGGTGGCCCATTCAAGCCCGGTTTTGGCTTGAGTGGGGCAGTTCTATGGCTGGACAAAGCCTTCCCGCCGCTCGTTCGCGTTTGCGCGCCGTCCATTCTGACTCGATCTCCACCCCTCCTTCAAAGCCGGTTGCATGGTGGCGAAAACTGCTCCACTCCCAGTCCTCCGGGCGCTCGCACAACCCAGCCTTCGCAGGATTTCGATGAATATAGCGCAGCTTCTCCACAAACTGCGGGTAATTCCGAATGTTGAAATCGTAGTACCGCTTTTGCCAGAAATGCTGTTCCCCACTCAAGCCAAAATAGGGCTTGAATGGGCCACCCATTTTTGGAAGCAACCGCCGCGATCTCCTTGCTTCAGCGACTTCAGCGCATCGGCCAGCGTATATTTTTCCGGTTCGCTCAGCAGGAGGTGAACATGCTCCGGCATGACCACGTACCCGTAAACGCGAAGTCTGTAACTACGCCGCACCCGTTCTAGGGCTGACACGAATGTTCGTCTGCTTGCGTCCGTGGTAAATAAGCGATGGCGATGGTAACAGCAGAACGTGACGAAGTGACTCTGTCCGCTCTCGTGAAAGCGTGTAAGTCCCCATGGCATGAAGACAATGTAGTTTGTTGCTCGGAGTAATGTCTGTGACGTATGAACATCTCCACTCAAGCCAAAACCGGGCTTGAGTGGGCCACCCGTCCGTTGGTTCTAGTATCGAATGACAAGTGGTAGATCTGGCCTCAGATCCTTCGATTTTTCCTGCTTGCCTTCATCGAACGTCAACTCGACTACCCAATCATCGCCCGGCTTGACGCTGAGAAGGCGCTGCGTCTGCAGGTATGTGAGTGCGGCAATGGGCTGGTACGTCTTAGGCGAGATGAGTTGGATCGCGGTTATTCGGTGGGCGCCGATGGGATGGTGGTAGAGCGCTGCACGCGCCGCTTGCTCCCTAGTGTTGCTCAAAGAGGAAGGTTCGATGAACAGCGCTGGGCTCCGTGTGTCGTCACGTGGAGTCAGCATCTCCATTACTGAGCCTTTCGGCATCCAGTCGGCAGTCCAAGTCCAGGTGGGAAAAGGCAAAGCCTCGTTTGACGGCGCGCCGCGCCGAAAACCGACGCCGATTGGGCACCAGCCGCTGGTTCGCCAGAGCTGGCGTTGGTGGTACTTCTCTGCCGCCCGCTCCATGCCTTGAGACACTGGAACTTTGGGATCGGGCCACATCAGTTCGAGATATGTGTTTTCCAACTCCACCGTGATCGATGAAGTACCGGTCCCCTCGTGATGGTTAATGTCTTTCGATATCTGGAAGCCCGCCCGTTCAAACGCAGCCCGTTCTGGTGCGTCTGGCGAAACCATAATCCAAACGTGGTCAAGCTCGATTCCGGGGCCGGATGCCGCCGCGGCGACAGTGGTGAGCGCCACTGAAATCAGGATTCCGAGCAAAAGGGATCTGCTCATAGGCTCCCCATTATAATGATTAGGCTTGCTTGAACAGCTAGTAACAGGGACGGGTTGCCCACTCAAACCCGATTTTCGCTTGAGTGGGGCAGTTGTGCCGCTGGGCATAGTCTACCCGCCGCTCGTTCGCGTTTTCGCGCCGTCCGTTCCGACTTGATCTCGGCCCGTTCCTAACAGCCGGTTGACGTCACAACAGCAGGTCCCCTACGACTTCCTCCTCGACTTCGCTCGGAGCTTCGGCAAAACAGGGCAGACTCTCGACTCCGCAGATCACCGCTGCTCGCGGTGATGCGCTCCGGTCGGGGAGACAGAATTGAGAAGATTTGAAACATCCCACTCAACCCAAAACCGGGCTTGAGTGGGCAGCCGCCCAGCTTTTTCATCTGCTAGTGACCACCCGTGTTTTGGGATTGCTACAATCTCTCTGCGTCCGCCTGACCACTTGTGATCAGAGAGGTTGTGATTGAAACCGTTTCAGATTCATATCGCGGATGAAATGCTTGACGATCTGCGGGCACGGTTGCGCCGCTCGAGATGGCCAGACCAGGTGCCCGGCATAGGCTGGGAACAGGGCACTGAGTTGGACTGGCTCCGGCACCTCGTCTCCTATTGGGCCGATGAGTTCGACTGGCGTCCTTGGCAAAAGAGACTCAACGCGCTCGACCATTTCACTTGGCAAGACATCCACTTCGTGCGCCAGCGTGCGACATCCGGCAAGGGTATGCCGCTCATCCTCACGCACGGCTGGCCTAGCAGTTTCCTCGACTATGTGGAAATGCTGCCGATGCTCCGCGACTTCGACGTAGTCATACCTTCCTTGCCCGGATATGGATTTTCGCCGCGGCCACCAAAGGTCGGCGTCAATTATCGCTACGTCGCGGAGCGCTGGCATCAGCTCATGTCCGAGCTCGGGTATTCCCGCTATGCTGCGAGCGGCTACGATTTTGGAGCTGGCGTGACCACGTTCCTTGCGTTCGACCATCTCGAGTCGGTGATCGGGATACACCTCACCACACTGGAGTCGGACCTCACGCCCACAGTGGATGACGCGGAGCTGTCCGATATCGAGCGTTCGTATTTGGCGATGACCCGGCGCTGGGATGAGACGGAGCGCGGCTACAGCGCGATTCAATCTACCAAGCCGCAGACGGTTGGCTACGGCCTCAACGATTCTCCGGTGGGACTGGCCGCATACCTGGGTGAGAAGTGGCACTCGTGGAGCGACGTCACGCCGCCGAATGACTTCCTTTGTGCCACTCTCACGCTGTACTGGGTGACGCAGACGATCACCTCGTCGATGCGCGACTATTGGGACAATCGCTGGCATCCGGTCAAGCCCACCTACGTCAACACACCGACAGCATTTGGTGTATTCGCGCACCAGACTGTTCCTGAAGGTGAGCCACCACGCTCGTATGTGGAGCGCGTGTACAACATCCAGCGCTGGACAGTTTTTCCACGCGGCGGCCACTTCGCCCCAGCTGAGCAACCAGCGGCGGTCGCGCAGGACATGACTGCTTTCTTCCACGACCTAAGCTGAGGTGCAGGCGGCCCCCTCTGCCTTGCGATGAGGTACCCTCACTGCTAGCATCTCTCAGTCCGAATCCAGCAAGGCCTCAATCTGTAACGAGAAAGCGAATGGCAACCACTCAGGCTGTACGCGTTTTGTCCCGCTTCCAACCTTCCAGGCTCGAACGATGGGCGGAGAAGTATTTCTATCTGTTTATGTCGTTGCTAATCGCAACGGTCGTTGTTTACGGATTCAGCGGCACCGCGGGGAATAAACTCATTCACGCCAACCCGCCGCGGCCTATTCTGCTCTGGGTGCATGCTGTCCTTTTCTCAAGTTGGGTCGCCTTTTATATCTTGCAGTCGGCGCTGGTGCGAATCCGGAAAGTGAAGCTGCACCGAACTCTCGGCTGGGCGGGCGCAGCTCTCGGTACGTCGATGGTCGTGATTGGGCCCTGGGTGGCGCTGGTCATGGCGAGTTTCGATACCAGCCGGTTGCATCGACCGAATAGAGACGCCTTCTTAATCGTGTCTTTGTTCGACATCGTCGCTTTTGCGATTTTTCTCGGGCTTGCAATTCTATGGAGAACACGTCCTGAACGACACCGGCGGCTGATGCTCATCGCGACCTGCGCACTAACCGGAGCGGCGTTTGGCAGGATGCCGATCATGCACGCCCCGCTCTTTTTTTACGGCAGCGTCGACGGATTGATTCTTCTCGGGGCGTTACGCGACCTCCTCGTCAGCCGCCGCATTCACGCCGTCTACACGATCGCGATTCCGTTGCTAGTGGCAGGGCAGACGGCAGCCTCGGAAATATTTCTCCACAGAGCAGGCTTCTGGATACGCATAGCCCACTGGCTGCTCGACTGATCCCAATCCATGAGCGAGGTGAACAATGAGAGCAACGAGAGCAATTTCGGTGTGCGCCGTATTTCTGACGCTTGCCTCACCTTATCTAGCCCTTGCCGAGTCGCCTCGACCAAGGTACACAACGCTAATTGTTGAATTCGTTGGAGAGACGGAGCGCCCGGTCTCTCCGATTGTGATCAGTACGTCATCCGAAGAGGGAGAGTGGTACAAGCAACACTTCTCTCCTCTTGTATTTCCTGTCTACGTTCACGTTGTGCCCGGATCCGTCCTTAATGAGGTTTCGGAATTGCCGTTGCTAAAACGTGCATTGAAAAGTGCTAAGCATGTGGACGATGAACCCAAGACGCGTAACAACGTGAGATTCACCGCAGGTGTTGGGCACCGTCATGCGCAGATCATGGTGGACGCACAAACGAGCTCGAAGATCCTGAAGGACATTCTTAGGATAGTTGATAAATATCCTGATTTGAAGAGCGAGCTTCAGGAGATTGAGGACCACGTCAGACCTTAAGGAAGAATTATGCCGAGTGCAACCTTTTCGAAAAAACAACACGAAGAACTGCTCACAACATTGAAAGCCCGGTTTGAGAAAAACATGGACCGACATAAAGGTCTTGAATGGGCCAAAGTGCAAGCAAAGCTGGGAGCGAACGCTGAAAAACTGTGGTCGCTCCATGAAATGGAAAGAACCGGTGGTGAACCGGACATTGTTGGTCACGATAAAAAAACGGACGAATTCATTTTTTACGATTGTTCAGCGGAAAGTCCTAAAGGCCGCAGAAGTGTTTGCTACGACCGTGAAGCACTGGAGTCAAGGAAAGAACATAAACCAAAAGATAACGCTATGGATATGGCAGCTTCCATGGGCATTGAGCTTTTGACGGAGGAACAATATCGAGAGTTGCAGAAGCTTGGCGAATTCGATACGAAAACGTCGAGCTGGGTGAAAACACCTTCTGTTATCAGAAAACTTGGCGGCGCGCTCTTTTGTGATCGCCGCTACGACACGGTCTTCGTGTATCACAACGGTGCGGAATCTTACTATGCCGCGCGAGGGTTCCGTGGCTCGCTGAGGGTCTAGATTTGATTTTGATTTTCTAGTTTGTCAGCCGGGCCGTGTCTGTGAAAGCGAGGAAGAAGATGTCACGCAGCGAAGGCAATGCAAAAGGACGAAGCGTAACGTTGCACATGGTTTCCAGTCTGGATGGTTTCATCGCGAAGAAGGACAACAATGTCTCGTGGCTAGATAACCCTGGAAACGTCTACGAAGCGGGAGTTTCCATTTCGGAGGAAGAAGCTGCGGCGTTCGTCAAAACGATAGATTGTTATGTGCTGGGTTCCCTCACGTATGAACACGCGCTTGAACTGGGCTGGCCCTATGGCGACACTCCTGTCGGAGTGGTGACCGGTAGAGAATGGCCGCCGGCGAGGAAGAGCGTCGAATTCTATTCGGGCGATCTCAAGACATTAGTTGATGTGAAGCTTGCGCCTCGATATCGAAACATCTGGCTCGTGGGCGGGGCCATGTTGTGCCAGCGTTTTCTCGAACTCGGCCTGGTGGACGAAAT
>Ga0137372_10003542_pt1 | contig 15225 bp, 11 predicted proteins | sample SagtaG_6_FD_104911 | JGI IMG/M metagenome (GOLD analysis project Ga0137372, IMG submission 104911) | Vadose zone soil microbial communities from Sagehorn Ranch, Mendocino, California, USA - Sage1_R_60_16 metaG | ecosystem: Environmental > Terrestrial > Soil > Vadose zone | place: USA...
CTCTTGACGATCGTCAGGTCGGCCACCTGGGTGACCGTGGTCGGATCGTCGTCGGTGGAGCAGGGGCTGGCCAGGCAGCCGCCGCCGCCGACCGAGGCCGAGTTGGTGACCGAGCTGGCCGCGTGCGCGCCGACGTTGACGGTAACGGTGATCGAGGGGTAGGTGTTTCCCGCAGCCAGCGCATCGGACCGGGTGCAGCTCAGCGTCGGAGTAGTGCTGCAGCTCCAGCCGATGCCTGAGATCGCGGTTGCGGTCAGACCAGCGGGGAGCGTGTCGGTGACGGTGACCGTTCCGGTCGTGGGCCCGGCGCCCGCGTTGGTAACGCTCAGCGTGTAGGTGGCGCCGACCTGGCCCTGGCGGAAGTTGCCGGAGTGGCTCTTGGTGATCTGCAGGTCGGCGGCCTGCTCCACGGTGGTCGGGTCCGACGCGGAGTCGTTGCTCGTGTTCGACTCGCCGCCTCCCGAGACGGATGCAGCGTTCGTGACGGAGCTCGAGGCGTTCGAGGCGACGTCGACCGTGACGGTGATGTCCGTGTAGGAGGAGGCGGCGAGCGCGTCCGAGCGGGTGCAGGTCGGAAGCGTGCTGCAGTCCCAGCCGGAGCCGCTCATAGCGGTGACGGTCAGGCCGGTGGGCGGAGTCTCGGTGACGGTGACCGTCCCGCTGCTCGCGGCAGCGCCTTCGTTGCTCACACTCAGGGTGTAGTGCTTGCCCGTCGCGCCCTGGCGGAAGGTGTCTGTGTGGGATTTCGCGATCGTGAGATCCGGAAGGCTTCCGACGATGAAGTCTCCGCTCACGGTGCGGTCCTGCGTCATCGTCGCAGCGCAATCCGAGCCGGAGACGGTGCAGCCGCCCGACCAGCCGTTGAACGTCGAGCCGGAATCCGCCGACGCGCTCACCGTCACCACGGTTCCGTGGTCGTAGACCGCGCTGCACGTCACGCCGCAGTTGATCCCGCCCACGTTCGAAGTGACCGTGCCCGTGCCGGTGCCGGTCTTGTTGATCGTGATCGTGAATTGCTGGAGCACGAACGTGGCGGTGACCGACCGCGCCTCGCTCATCGTCACCGTGCAGGTCCCGGAGTTGTTCGAGCAGGCGCCCGACCAGCCGGTGAAGGTCGAGCCCGTATCGGGCGTCGCCGTCAGCACGACAACGGTGCCGGTCGGGTAGTCGCCGCCACACGTCGGGTCGCAGCTGACCTGGCTCTGGTCGTCGGTGACGGAGCCCGAGCCGTTCCCCGCCTTGCTCACCGTCAGGTGCGCGAGCACGGTCGTCGGATCGCTGGAGGAATCGTTCGCGGTGTTCGATTGCCCGCCCCCACTGACCGTCGCGGTATTCGTCGCAGTCACCGCCGTTGCCGAGACGTTCACGTTCACCGTGATTGCGGGGTAGCTCGAGCTCGCAGCAAGGGCATCGCTCCGGGTGCACGTGATCGTGGTCGACGTGCTGGTGCTGCAATCCCATCCGGTTCCGCTGGCGGAACTCTTCGTGAATCCCGAGGGTAGTGAGTCGCTGACGGCTACCGCCCCGCTCGTCGACTGACCGTCGTCGTTCGAGACGGTGAGCGTGTACGTGCCCGCCCCGCTCTGGCTGAAGGTGCTGGTGTGAGTCTTGGTGATCGTGAGATCGGGCGGCGCAAGGATCGTCGTCGGGTCGCTCGCGCTGTCGTTCGTCGTGTTGGTCTCACCGCCTCCGCTGACCGTCGCGGTGTTCGTGACCGAGCTCGCGGCATTCGAGGCGACGGCGACGTTCAGGGTGATCGAGTTGGAAGCTGCTCCCACCGAGATCGCGCTGGAGCTCGTGCAGCTGAACGAGGAGGAGGTGTTGGAGCAGCTCCAGCCCGTGCCCGAGACCGAGCTGACCGTGAGCCCTGTCGGCATGGTGTCGCTCACCGTGACCGTGCTCGAGGATGCCCCGCTCCCGACGTTGTTGGCGGTGATCGTGTACGTGCCGGACCCGCCCTGGCTGAAGTCTCCGGAGTGGGTCTTGGAGACCGTCAGGTCTGGGACCGTCGACGTGCCGAGCGTGTAGTTGGCCGTCACGGTCCGGTCCTGGTTCATCGTGAAGGTGCAGCCGGTGGTGGCAGTGCCCGTACACGTCCCGCCGGCGTAACCGCCGAAGCTGACCTTGCTCGCCCCGCTTCCTCCGGGACAGGGGGTCGACGAGCTTCCTCCGTTGCACATTGGATAGAGGGTCACCGAGGTGCCCGCCGTCGCCGTCCCGCTGCAGATGGTGTCGGCGTAGTTCGTGGTCGCATCCGTCGAGCTGCCGCAGCTGATGAACATGGCCTCGGTGCTCGGCGTGCAGGCACCGGACGCGGTCTGGTTGCTCGTGTTGCTGCAGAGGTTGCCCGCGCCCGCGCCCGTGGCCGAGACGGTGAGCGTGTACGTGATCTCGGTGAACGTCGCCGTCACCGTCTGCGCCTGGCTCATCGTCACCGTGCACGTCGGGCTCGTCCCGGAGCAGATGCCGGACCAGCCGGAGAACGCCCAGTTGGTGCTCGGCGACTCCGTCAGCGTCACGGCCGTTCCGCCGGAGTAGTTGGCGGTACAGGTGCTGCCGCAGTTGATCCCGCTCACATCCGACGTGACGGTGCCCGATCCGTACTTCGTCACCGTGAGCGGATAGAAGCTCTGCCCGGTAAAGGTCGCGGTCACCGAGCGCGACTGGCTCATCGTCACCGTGCAGGTTGTGGACGTGCCGGAGCAGCTTCCACCCGACCAGCCGCTGAACGTCTGGCCGGAACCGGGCGTCGCAGTGATCGTGACGCTCGTGTTGTTGTCGTAGCCGACCGAACAGATTGTCCCGCTCGCACCGCCGCAGTTCAGGCCGCTCGTGGCTCCCGACGGCGTGGTTCCCGTCGGGCTCGAGGTAACCGTTCCGTTTCCGACCACCGTGCCGGAGAGCTCCCACCGCGCGGCAATCGAGCTCGTCAGCGAGACGCTGTTGAAGTCGCTGTTGTAGTGGAAGCTCGAGCCGGAGAAGTCGTAGATCGTTGCGGCCAGCGCGCCCGACGACCCCGGCGAATTCGCCTTGATCGTGTAATCGACGACGACCTTGCCGCCTGCCTTGCCGGACCCGCCGCAAGAGCCCGGACTTCCCGAGGTCCACACGCAGGCGTCGTTCCAGTACGAGCCTGCCGTGCCCGAGGCCGGCGCAGTCACCGTCGTGTAGGTGCTGCTCGACGACATCACCTGCGTGAACGACGGCCAGGTCGTGAAGGCCTCGATCTCGTTGTACGACGTCGAGGTCTGCGCGTAGAGCTTGTACTGGTAGGTCTGACCGACATAGACGTTCGTGGTCGCTGGGTCGCAGACCGTGAAGGTCGTGTTACAACCGCCGGGGCCCGAAAGCTTCTTCGTGCTGTTCCGGTTCTGGGACACGAGGCTCTCGACGTAGATGTGCTTCGTCCCGCTCGCGTTCGCGACTCCCGACGTCGTCGAGCTCGCCGTGATCGTGGCGTCCTGGTTGTGCGTTCTCGAGGAGTTGCCTCCCGAGCGCTGGATCGTGATGTCGAAGAACACGTCTTGACAGGCACCGCCGGCAAGCGTGCCGACCGTGACCGTCGAGCCGTTGTCGGGCGCGTTGAACGCGCCGTCTCTCGTCGTCGTCACGCCGCCGCTCGTCCAGTTCCAGGTCGCGACGACCCCAGCGGCGCTGCTCGTACCTGTGTTACAGACGCGCGCGCCCGTCGGGAAGACGTTCGGGCCCGTGTTGTGGTTGTTCGAATCGAGTCCGACGACGCTCCAGGTGATGTACGTCACCGTCAGCGGGCCGGCGGTCGCCTGGGAGGACGAGGCCGTCATGCCGAAGACCACGGCACCGACAACGAGCGTGAGCAGTCCTACGAGCGCGCGGCGGCGCCCGCCATGAACCAGGGCGGTGAGAAGAGGGCGCCACCCAGCACGAGTGGGCCCCCCGATAGGCCGGGGTTTGCGATTCGCCACAGTTGGAACAGCCGCAGAAGCTGTTGCCCACAACTATAGGGCAGTTTCGACCAAAAAAACTATCCCAATTTGTAGAAATCAGGTATGAGCGGTCAGGCGGATGCGGCGCGTGAACGACCACGGCGCCGGTAAGCGCGCGTCTTGAGCCGGTTGCCGCAGATCGCCATCGAGCACCACGAGGCCGAGCGGTTGCGCGAGTAGTCGTAGAAGGCCCAGTGGCAGTTGCGGCAGGCCTTCAGCCGCTGCCACGTTCCATCCGCGATCGCGGCGTGGACGGTCGAGAGGATCCGTCCGATCGCGCCGTCGAGCGAGCCGGCGGAGGAGACGAGCTCCACCGTGCCGCGGCGGCCGAACGAGAGCGTGAGGCGACTGCGATCGGCCGCACGACCGAGCTCCTCGACGGCGTCGGCGGGAATCGGACGCGGCTCGTTGTTCGCGATCAGCAGCTCGCGAAGCCCCTCGCGGAACGCGTGTACGCGCGCGAGCTCCTTCGGACCGAGGCCGTCCGCTGCCAGTCCTCTTGCTGCGAACCAATGCTCGAGCTCGTCCGGCGTCGCCAGCCACTCCCGGCCGTGCTCGTGGTCACTCGTGTTGACGAGCTCCTGGACCAGGCGAAGCCCTCCGGGAGCCGCATTCGGCAGGTCGTAGCGTGGCGGACGTCGCATCGAGACACCAGCGTCCTTCTTACGCTGGTTTCGTATACTCCGTCGTCGAGAGATGGCAGCTAAACACCGTCTAACTCAGTTTACCGGTGTCTTCGGCCGGCGCGCAACCGCCCCGCTCACCCTTGCGGCCGCGCGCCTGTGGAGCCGCCGCGGCCGCGTCGGCCTCGCCGCGATCGGAGCGGCGGCAGGCGCGGCGCTGCTCGCCACCGTTCTCGCCGCAGGCCTCGCCGTCGAGGACAGAAGCCTCCAGCGCGGAATCGCGGCGGTGCCGAGCGGCGAGCGGTCGGTGCGGGCCGTCTGGGGCGGGATCCCAACCGACAGCGCCGACCGATTCCGGAAGCTCGACCGGCTCGTCGCAAAGACGCTCTCGCTGGTCGTGGGAAAGGAGCCGTCGGCGTTCATGCTCTACCGCGAGTGGCGGATTCGCGGCACGCTCGTCGACCTCGGCGCGGGCGACGACCTGAAGCGGTGGATCCGTCTGCGGAGCGGCAGACTGCCGAGAACCTGTACCCCGGCCCGCTGCGAGGTCGTCCAGCTGGCGGGATCGGGCCAGCTGCCACGCGCTCCCGGCCTGCCGCTCGTCCGCGTCGGCCGCGGCTCGATCTTCTCGAAGGCGCCCTTCGGGGACCTGATCAGCTCGGAGACGTCGACCTCGATCCTGAGCTATTCGCAACGGTACCACCGGCCCGCGCAGCCGCCCTTCGTGCTCGCCGAAGGGGTCGGCGCGCTGGCCTCCGTCCCGTACCTGGCGGACGACTACCGCAGCTACGCCTGGCTCCTGCCTCTCGGTCCCGGCGCGGTGCACCCGTGGAGCTTCGATCGCTTCACGCGCGAGGTGACGGCCGCGCGCTCGACCCTCGCCTCGCACTCGCAGCTGTTCAGCCTGACCGCGCCGGAGGAGCAGCTCGCCGCCGCCAACCGGACCGGGCGCACCGGCGGACGCCGGCTCTTCCTCCTCGGCGGAGAAGCGGCGGCGCTCCTGCTCGCCTTCAGCGTGCTCACCGCCTCCGGCCTGCGCCGTGACGCCGAGGTGGGCCGTCGCCGCCTCACGTGGCTCGGTGCCCGTCGCTGGCAGCTCGCACTCGAGTCGACCGCCGAGGCGGCGGCGATCGCCGCGGTGGGGACGGCGGCGGGCTGGCTCGCGGGTGCCGCTCCCGCGGCGCTCGTCGCCCGGCGCCTCGGCTCGGGAGGAGAAGCGATCCTGGGTCATTCCGTGCTCTCCCCTCTCGGGCTCGCGGTCGCTCTCAGCCTGGCCGCGGTGGCGACGCTCGTCCTGCTCGCCTCGCTCTGGGCTCCGCCGCTCCGTCTCGGCGGCATCTCGCTCTCGCTGCTCGACATGGCCGCGCTCGGGGCGGTCGTCGCGATCGTGCTCGCGTTCGCGAGAGGATCGACCGGTGCCGCCGCGCTCGCGGACACGAGAGGGACGAGCGCGACATTGCTCCTGCTTCCGGGCCTATTCGTCTTCGTGGCAGCGGTGGTGGCGGCGAGAGTGATCGGGCTGCTCCCGCGGGTGCTCGAGCGACTCGGCCGGCGAGGGCCTGTCGCGAACCGGCTCGCGCTGCTGTCGCTTGCGCGCAGCCCCGGGCGAGCGGCGGCGGCGGTCGCGTTTCTCGTCGTCAGCCTCGGGCTGGCCCTGTTCGCGGGCGTCTATCGCTCGACGCTCGTTCAGGGTCAGCGAGACCAGGCCGCCTTCGCGTTCCCGCGCAGCGCGGTCGTCCAGGAGAACCTGGACAACCTCGTTCCGGTTCTGCGCGCCGCTCCGCTGGCGCGGTACGAGCGCCTGGGGGAGGCAGCGCCGGTCGTCCGGCTCGGCGGAAACGTTCCCGCCGGCTCTCCCTTCACGTTCATCGGCGTTCCCGCCCAGGCTCTCCCGACCCTCGCCGGCTGGCGCGCCGCTTTCTCCGGCGACTCCCTCGCGTCGCTCGCCGACCGCCTCGCTCCCGAAGAGCCGGTCGCTCTTCGCGGTGCGCGGCTCCCGCCTGGTGCGCGCGAGCTGCTCGTGCCGGCCGACGTCCAAGCCAACGTCCACGTCCGCGCCCAGATCGAAGCCCGCGACGGCACCTTCGTCTCCGTCCCGCTCGAGGAGGCCGGCCCAGGACTGCTGTCCGCCCGGGTCCCGGTGGAGGCCCGTGGCGGCAAGCTCGAAGCCTTCGCGTTCGAGCCGAGGAACACGCGCCTCTCGCTGGCGGCGAACTCGGTGAGGGGAGCGCAGCCCGAGGGCACCGGGAAGATCGTCCTCGGGCGGCCGCGCGCCGGCCCGCATCTGCTGCGAGTCGACTACTCCGCGTGGACGGGCACCGGCGGCCTGCGCGTGCGGGCCGGAGGCGGGCGCGCGACGCTCCGCTTCCTCGTCACGCCGGAGCTCGTGACGCGATTCCGTCTCCGGCAGCCGCTCGACGGCAGAGCCGTGCCGGTGGTCGTCTCCCTGGGGCTCGCTGCCGCGGCGGGCAGCGACCGCCTGCTTCCGGTCGACGTCCAGGGACGGCGCCTGCTGACGCGGGTCGTGGCGACCGCGAGCCGGTTTCCCTCGACCACCGGCGACTTCGTCGTCGCCGATCGCGAGACCTTGAGCTCGGCAATGAACGCGACCTACCCGGGTTCTGCGCCGGTGAACGAGATCTGGATCGACCCGAGGCCCGGCGAGAGCTCGTCCACTCTGGTCGAGACGCTTTCGCGGCCGCCCTTCGACGTGCTCCAGGTTCGCTCCCGGGACGCGCTCGAGCGCCGGCTCGCCGCCGACCCGCTCGCCCGGGGCTCGCTGCTCGCGCTCGCCGCGGCAGCGATCGTAGCGCTCGCCCTCGCGCTCGCCGGGCTCCTGTTCGAGATCGTCGCCGACCTGCGCGACGAGCGCGGCGAGCTCTTCGACCTCGAGGCACAGGGGGCGACGCCGTCGCTGCTCCGACGGCGCCTCCGCCTGCGCTCCCTCTTCGTCGTCCTGGCGGGACTGCTCGGCGGCCTCGCCACGGGGGCGGCGCTGAGCTCGCTCGTGATCGACCTCGTCAAGGTGACGGCGAACGCCACCGAGCCGGAGCCGCCGCTCGTGGCCTCACCCGGATGGGCGCTGCTCGCGATTGCGCTCGGCGCGTACGTCCTTGTGGCCGCCGTCGTCGTCACCGGAGTGACCCGGCACGCATTCAGCGCGCCAAGCGCAGGCCGGTTCGCGGAGGCAGGCTGGTGACGACAGCAGTCGAGCTGCGAGACCTCTTCCGCGTGTACTCGACGCCGGAGGGAGACGCCGCCGCCCTCCAGGGCCTCTCGCTCGACGTCGGAGAGCGAGAGCTCGTCGCGATCCTCGGCCCGAGTGGATCGGGGAAGACGACGCTGCTGCGCGCGGTCGCCGGCCTCGATCGCCCCTCCGCCGGCCGCATCCGGGTCTTCGGCATCGACCTCGGCGGGCTTGCCGCGCGGCAGCTGGGCGCCTACCGCGCCGAGCTGCTCGGCTACGCAGACCAGCATTACGGAGCGATGCTCGCCTCGGAGCTGCCGGCGCGCTCGCTCGTCGCCCTGCAGCTCGCGCTCCGTGGGACGCGTCGCCGCGAGCGGCTGGCCCGGGCAGACGCGTTGCTCGAGCGGGTGGGCCTGCTCGACCGCCGCGAGGCGCGCCCCGACGAGCTTTCAGGCGGAGAGCAACAGCGGGTAGCGGTCTGCGCCGCCCTCGCGCACAAGCCAAAGCTTCTGCTCGCGGACGAGCCGACCGGGGAGCTCGACGCCGTCAACGCGCGCCTCCTGTTCGAGCTGCTCGGAGAGCTCGCGCGAGAGGAGGGAACGACGATGCTGCTGGTCAGCCACGACCCGGCCTCCGCCGAGGTCGCCGACCGCGTCGTGACGATCCGCGACGGGCGGGTCGCGGGCGAGGCGGTGCGCGCACGAGGAGGCGAGAGCGAGGCGATCGTCGTCGGCCGCGGCGGCTGGCTGCGGCTTCCGGAGGAGTACCTACGCCGCGCCGGGATCCGCTCGCGGGCGACCGCTAGGCTCGAGCGGGACGAGATCGTCGTCCGGACTGCCGAGCCGACCGCCGCCGAGACCGGCGACGCGCGGCCGGGAATCGAGCCCCCACGGCTCCGGCCGGTGGTCGCCGAGGTGCGGGGATTGACGAAGACCTACCGCGGGCGGCCCGCGCTCACGGCCCTCGACGCGTCCTTCAGGGGCGGAAGGCTCTGCGCGGTCACCGGGACCTCCGGCTCCGGCAAGACCACGCTTCTGCACCTGCTCGCCGGGCTCGAGCTGCCGAGCGAAGGCGACGTGCTCGTCGAAGGGATCGCGCTCTCGAGTCTCGACCGGGAAGGGCGCGCAGGGCTGCGCGCAGCGCGGGTCGCCTTCGTCGGCCAGGAGCCCGGGCTGACGCCGTTCCTGAGCGCCCGCGAGAACGTCGAGCTCGGGCTCGCGCTGCACGGCTCGTCCAGCGCGACGGCTCAGCAGGCGCAGGAGACGCTCGGAGCGGTCGGCCTCACCGAGCGGGCGCCGCAGCGAGTCTCACGGCTGTCGAGCGGCGAGCGCGAGCGGGTCGCGATCGCGCGGGCCCTCGTCCGCCGCTGCCCGCTGATCCTCGTCGACGAGCCGACGTCGCGCCTCGACGAGGCGAACGCGCTTTCGGTCGCGGCGCTCCTCGCACGGCTCGCGCGCGAGACGGGTGCGGCGGTCGTGTGCGCTACGCACGACCCGCTCTTGATCGAGCAGGCCGACGACGAGCTCGCGCTCGGAACGCCGCTAGCCGGCGGCCTTGATCGCGCTGATCAGCGGGCGATCGTCTCCCTCGAGTAGGCGATCGAGCATCGTCTGTCCGCCGGCTAGCCCGACCCGCCGGCGCAGGAGCTCCTCGAGCTTCGCCGGGGCGAGCCCGGCCTCGCGGGCGGCGGCCAGCACCCTGGCGGCGTGAGGCCGCACCTCGCCTTCCTCGTCGAACTGCCAGGCGGGATACAGCCAATCGTCGGAGCCGGGAACGCGTGTCGCGAACAGCTCCCCGGAGCGCCGCCGGATCTCGAGCTCGACCGGCTCGACGCCGAAACGGGCGGCGAGCCACGGCCCCGTGAGGCCGCTATTGGGGTCGGTCGCCATGCGCTGGCCGGAGTTGTAACACCGCGTGCCCGCCGGGAGACGAAACCTGCGTGCAATCGACCACGAAAGGAGCAGCGATGAACTCCTCTACACGCAGACGAACGACGCCGGCAAGAACGAGGTGATCGCCTTCCGGCGATCCGAGAACGGCAACCTCAGCCTCCTCGGCCGCTACGAGACAGGAGGCAAGGGAAGCGGCAAGCCGCACCTTCCGTCGCAGAGCTCGATCGCGCTGAGCGGCGGCACGCTCTTCGTCACGAACGCCGGGAGCAACGAGCTGTCGCTGTTCTCGACCTCGGCCGACGGCCTGAAGCTCAAGGCGTGCGTCGCTTCAGGCGGCGAGACCCCGACGAGCGTCGCGGCGCACGGCGACCTCGCCTACGTCCTCAATGCGGGCGGGACCCCGAACGTCACAGGCTTCAAGATCGGCGAGGGGCGGCTCGACCGGTTGGCGACATATGAGCTCAGCGCCGACTCCGCCGATCCGGCCCAGGTCGCGTTCAGCCCGGACGGCAAGACGCTCGTCGTGACCGAGCGCGGAACCGACAGCATCAGCACGTTCTCGATTGGATCCGACGGGCGCGCCGAGGGCCCGAAGACGATTCCCTCTTCCGGGGCCACTCCGTACGGATTCGACTTCGCCTCGGACGGCTCGCTCGTCGTCACCGAGGCCTTCGGGGGCGAGGTCGGCGCGGCCGCGGCTTCGTCCTACAGGCTCGAGGGCGCTTCCGCCCTCCGCCCGGTCAGCGCGTCGATCCAGAACACCCGCAGCGAGGTCTGCTGGGCGGCCGTGAGCAAGGACGGGCGGTTCGTCTACGTGACCAACTTCGGCGACGGGACGATCTCGCGCTACACGATCGGCCGGGACGGGAGCCTCGAGCTCGCCGACCCGATCGCCGCGAGCACCGTGCTCGGCGAGAAGGGCGTGCGCGACGAGAGCCTCTCGGGCGACGGTCGCTTCCTTTACGCCCTCGACGCCGACGCGCAGCGCGTCTTCGGCTGGGCTGTCGAGGACGACGGCACCCTGTCTCCCGTGGGAGACTTCGACGGCCTGCCCGCAACGGTTGCCGGGCTTGCCGCGAGCTGATGACGGGATTCGTCTCACGCGGTTTCAAGGGCCGTCGCCGAAGCGGCGGCCCTGAAGGCCGCGTTCCCCCGGGCCAGTACGTGACCGACGACTTCCCGGTGCTCTCCGCAGGGCCGACCCCACACACGCCGCTCGAGGAGTGGAGCTTCACGATCCGCGGGGGCGCCGAACCCGTGAGCTGGTCGTGGGAGGAGTTCCGGGCGCTCCCGAGCGAGACGGTGACGGTGGACATCCACTGCGTCACCAAGTGGTCGAAGCTCGACTCGGTCTGGGAAGGCGTTCGCGTCGACACGCTGCTCGAGGCCGTCGAGCACGACGCCGCCTATCTGACCGCATTCTGCGACGGCGGGTATACGACGAACCTTCCGATCGAGGACGTGACGGACGGCAAGGCCTGGGTCGCCTTCGGCTTCGACGGCGAGCCGCTCGAGCCCGAGCACGGAGGCCCGGCCAGGTTGCTCGTCCCGCATCTGTACTTCTGGAAGAGCGCCAAGTGGGTGCGCGGGCTCGAGCTGCGAGACGAGGACGAGCCCGGCTTCTGGGAGTCGAACGGCTACCACATTCGCGGCGACCCGTGGCTGGAGCAGCGGTACTGGGGCGACTGACCTGGCAGATCGCCGAGGTCGCGGGCACGGTCGAGGAGACGCCCCGCGTCAAGACGATCGCGCTGGAGGCGGAGAGCTGGACGGGACACCGGGCGGGCCAGCATCTCGACGTCCGGCTGACTGCCGAGGACGGCTACCAGGCAGAGCGCAGCTACTCGATCGCCTCGGCTCCCGAAAACGGGCTGGAGATCACGGTCGAGCGGCTCGACGACGGTGAGGTGTCGCCCTATCTCGTGGACGAGCTGCGCGAGGGAGACCGGCTCGAGCTCCGCGGCCCGATCGGCGGCTACTTCGTCTGGGGAGTGGAGGACGGGGGCCCCGTGCTGCTCGTTGCGGGCGGCTCCGGCGTCGTCCCGCTGATGGCGATGATCAGGCACCGCGCCGCCGCGTGGAGCCGGGTGCCGATGCGGCTCCTCTACTCGTCGCACTCCCTCGAGCAGGTCATCTATCGCGACGAGCTGGAGCGGCTCGCCGCACGTGGGGACGGGCTCGAAGTGTTCCACACGCTGACGAGAGAGCAGCCCGCAGGTTGGACCGGTTACTCACGTCGGATCGACAACGAGCTCCTGGGCGAAGTGGCCTGGCCGGCCTCGGAGAGCGCGACCGTCTTCGTGTGCGGCTCGACGCACTTCGTAGACGCGGCCGCCGACGGGCTCGTGGCCCTCGGCTATGACCCGGGATCGATCAGGACCGAGCGCTTCGGCGCGACTGGAGGCTGAGATGGAAACCGACGCGATGAGACTGGACGGCAACGCGATCGGCGGGTTGATGCTCGAGCTGTTCGGAGCAGAGATGACGGCGGCTCGTGGAGTCTGCGGCTCGTGCGGGGCGGTCGAGCCCCTCGCCCAAACCGACGTCTACCTCAACGCTCCCGGGACGGTCGTGCGCTGCCGGCATTGCCAGAACGTCGTGCTGCGGATCGTGCGGGCCCCAGGGCGAACCTGGATCGACCTGAGCGGAATGCGCTCGATCGAGATACCTGACGCCGGCTAGGCGCTCTTCCAGTCGCGGAAGGCCCTCAGCAGCGCCGCCTCGGCCTCAGGCGAGACCGACTCCGGCTGGAGCGAGCCGTTGAGCTCGATCGTCGCGCGCATCTGCTCCAGGTAGACCTGGCAGTTCCCGCACTCCTCGAGATGCTGCTGAAACCGAGCGCGTTCCTCGGGATCGAGCGCCCCCTCGAGGTAGTCCGTGACCAGCTCGACGAGCTCCTGGCAGCTGAATGCTTCGGCGGTGCTCATCCCAGATACTCCTCCAGAGCTTTCCTGACCTTGGATCGCGCGCGGTGTAGAAGCACGCGTTGATTGGTCTCGCTGATCTCCAGAGCGTTACAGATCTCCTCGGAGCTCCAGCCTTCGAGATCCCGCAGGCTGATCACGGCGCGCTGGCTGGCCGGCAGTGCCTCGATCGCCTCCGCGAGCTTCTCCCTCGTCTCTGCGGCGAGCAGGCGGTCTTCCGGCCACGCCTGCGGCGGCGAGGCCCAGTGGCCGGGCCAGCGCGGATCCTCGGGGTCACGGAATCGCTCCGGAGGGAGCGCCGGCTCGGGGACGCGCTCGGGCTGCAGAGCCGAAAACGGGATCGTCCGCCGCTCCCGGATCGCCCGGGTCTTGGCTCGGTTCGCGAGGATCGTGAAGATCCACGTCTTGAGCGACGACCGGCCCTCGAAGCGGTCGAGGCCCTGAAGAACCGCCAGCCAGGTCTCGCCGACGACGTCCTCCGCAACCGCACGGCTCGAGACGTAGATCTGGGCAACGCGCAAGAGCGGCGCGTGGTATTCGCGGACGAGCTCGGCAAAGGCGGCCTCGTCGCCGGCGCGAAGAGCCTCGACGAGCTCGGCATCCGTCCGCGAGAGGGCCTGCTCCACGGACCCGACTGTAACGCGTGCGCGTATGCGCGAGACTTGAGGCCGAAAAGGAGGCCACCGAATGGCTGAGCAATTCGACCTGATCGTGATCGGCGCCGGCTCGGGCGCGCGCTACGGAGCACAGAAGGCGGCGCGCGACTACGGGGCCAAGGTGGCCCTGATCGAGCGGACGCGCTGGGGCGGCAGCTGCCCGAACGTCGCCTGCAAGCCGACGAAGGCCTATCTCGTCGTCGCCGATCTCCTGCACGACATCAACACGATCGCCGAGCGCCTCGGAATCGAGGTCGGCCACGCCCGCGCCAACCTCGCCAAGATCAAGGCGCGGAAGGACTCACTCATAAAGCCCCAGGAGAAATGGGTGGAAGACCTCAACGGCGCCGGGTTCGCCACGGTCGAGGGCGAGGCGACGCTCGTCGACGCGCACACCGTGCGGGTCGGCGACGAGGAGCTGCAGGCGGATCGCATCCTGATCGCGACGGGCTCCCGAACCGCCGTCCCGCCCGTCGACGGGATCGAGGACGTCGGCTGGATCGACCACGTCGACGCGCTGGAGCTGACGGAGCTCCCGGAGTCGCTGCTCGTTCTGGGCGGCGGGGCGGTCGGGCTCGAATTCGGCCAGACGTTCGCACGTTTCGGCTCGAAGGTCACGATCGTGGACGCGCTCGAGCAGATCGCGCCGCGGGCCGACCCGGCGGCAACGGCCGAGCTGGCCGCCGCGCTCGAGGAGGAGGGCATCGAGATCGTCACCAACACGTTCGTCAAGAGCACACGCCGTGAGGGCGGCGAGATCGTCGCCGTGCTGGCGCCACGCGACGGAAGCGTCGAGCGCGAGCTGCGCGCCGCCCAGCTCCTGCTCGCCTCCGGCCGCGTCCCGAACGTCGAGGAGCTGAACCTCGAGGAGGTCGGGGTCGAGACGACCAAGCTCGGAATCGCGGTGGACGAGCACCTCCGCACGAGCGTCGAGGGCATCTGGGCGTCCGGCGACGTGACCGCGGTCGCCCAGTTCACGCCGATCGCGCAGTACCAGGCGCGGATCGCCGTCGACGACATGTTCGGCGCGGAGGCATCGGCCGACTACGACGCGCTCCCGACCGTGATCTTCACCGACCCCGAGCTCGCTCAGCTCGGGCTGACGGAGGAAGAGGCGCGCGAGCAGGGCTTCGACGCCGACTCGGTCCGCCACGACCTCAAGTACGTCCAACGCGCCTCGTACACCGACTCGAAGCACGGCCTCTACAAGCTCGTCTTCGACGCGCGGACGCGCCGCCTTCTGGGCGTCCACATCGTCTCGCGGGGAGCGAGCGACATCGTGCAGGGGCTCGCCGTGGCGATGAAGCTCGGGGCGACCGTGGACGATCTCGCCCGCGCCCACCACGCCTTTCCCACCTTCGGAGAGGGTGTCAAGGCCGCCGCGGAACAGGCGGCCGCGAAGGTCAAGACGTAAGGATCACGATGTGCCAATCTCCGGCCTTCGTACCCGACGAAGGAGGAGACACGATGCCGGACCTGACCCGCCGCGAGGCCAGGGCGGCTCCGGCGGTTCCGGCGACGAACAAACAAACCTGTTGTTTTCCATTCAAATCTGAAGGTTTGGGGCTCGCGAGAAAATGGGTAGGCGCGTGGTATGTCCTTCCGAATACCGACCTTCATGGCATTGCTCTTGGGCGCGTTTGCGCTCGCATCCGAGGCCACCGCCTCGGAGCTGATCGCCCGCAACGCGACGGGCGTCCACCTGCAGGTCTCACGCAACGGACAGAGCGCGCTGCTCTCGTATCGAGCGAACGGGCGCACGTGGTACGTGGTCGCGGGAGGCGCGGTCAACGCGCGTCCGCCGGCGGCGGGGCGGAAGCAGGTCTCGTTCCGGCTGCGGCGATCGACCAGCCCGCCCGCCTTCAAAGGCGGCTGCAGCCGCGCTCGCGAGACGATCCCGAAGCTCGTGACGTCGTGTGCGGCGGGCGGCTCGAACTGGGCCGTTCAGAGCTGGCAGCGGGCGCTGCCGAACTTCGGC